>Ga0208133_1000373_pt1 | contig 17690 bp, 7 predicted proteins | sample ColrivemetaGS535_FD_187595 | JGI IMG/M metagenome (GOLD analysis project Ga0208133, IMG submission 187595) | Estuarine microbial communities from the Columbia River estuary, USA - metaG S.535 (SPAdes) (version 2) | ecosystem: Environmental > Aquatic > Marine > Intertidal zone > Estuary | place... | reverse complement strand
TCATTAATATCTACCATAATCAGATCTCCTTATTAGCAATGGTTGTATATTTACTTATAATCCAAACGGCAAGTCCGCCTTTTGGATCTAGGTAAAAGCTTGTCAAGAAAAAATATTGAAACGTTCTTGCATTTTGGTATATTATACCACAAGGGCTGTGAGTTGTCAATGCAAAAAAATACCCTGCCTATTTCTAGGCAGGGTATTTACATTGTTTCATCAATCAAACTTATAGTACTAGATGTTACGTATTCTTGTCTATCAACTCCATTTATTGTAGTCTTTGCAGAAATATTCGCATCTGTAAAGTTAACGCCTCCTGGATACTTAGGGCCAGTATATCTAGCCGTAGTTTCTCCGATATGCATTTCTAAAAAGTCAGCATTTGGACCTTGTGTTTTTACGCCAAATAGTGTAGCTGGCGCTGCTCCTGTTTGTGAAGGTAGATATACAGTTTCAAGAGGTCCTGCAAATGTCTTTATATTAATAAAGGTATTTAACGTTATAGGGCCACTAAAGGTAATTATTGCATCTATAGTTTCGCCTGCGTTATAAACAGATTTTGTAGGTTGTATTGATGTTACCATTGGATCTATAAATGTAGCTTCAACAGGAGCTGGCAATTGTGCTATAATTGCTTCTGCTCCTGTTATACTTTCTAATAAAGCTAAACGTTCTTCGTGAGACAATACTTGAGGGTACAATAGTTGAATATAATCTTCTAAAGCTTGACCTGTTAAATAAGCTCCATTAATAAAAGGTGCTGCAAAATTCACAGGTTCATAACCTGTGAATGATATAGCCATTGTACCCTGCTTAGGGTCGAAATTTACAATTTTATAGTTATAATTCATATTTTATCCATACCACATCACAATACCGCGAAAACCAGCACCACCAGTTCCGCTATTAATACTACCGCCACCACCACTTCCGTAAAAATCAGCAGCTCCACCGTTTTGAGCACCTGTAAGACCACCAAATGCACCTGTTCCGCCACCAGCTTCTCCGTATCCAGCAACACCAAAAGATCCACGAAATGCACCTCCTCCACCGCCAGCAATATAGTACGCAGCATTTGTTGTTATTGAAGTACCTACTCCGCCTATGCCACCTTCTTCACCCTGAACACCTGGATTGCCTAGTCCACCACTACCGCCTCCACCGCCTGAAGCACCGGTGCTACCTCCACCACCACTATTACCAGACCCACTAGAGCCTCCAGTAATACTAACAGAGGCGTTTCCTCCAAGTGCAGTAATAGTACCTCCGGTACCTCCAGTAATAGAGCTGCTTCCTCCAGCAATACCGCCTGCACCTCCAGCACCTGCTGTAATAGTTAGTACTTGTCCAGCAGATACAGCATAAGTAACGTCTCTTACTTGCCCTGCTCCGCCTCCGCCTTTAATTGTTCCGCCACTACCACCTCCACCACCTCCACCACATAAAGCTACTCTAATACTAGTTACACCTGCGGGTACTGTCCAGGTTGTAGCTGCTGAAGTAGTATCCCAGGCACGCCAAATAGCAGCGGGTGCTGGGGTGTAGGCTGCTAAAGTAAACGTAAATGATTTACTAGTAGCTCCGTCACTAAATGATAATGTAATAGTTACTGATTGTGCTGCTACTGCAGCAGTAGGAGTACTACTAGTTACTGTAATATTATACATTGTAGTACTAGAACTAGTAGTAAAACTAGTAGTTCCCAGAGTAACTCGGCCGGCTCCTGCTCCTGATTTAGCTACTGTTACAGTAGTACCTGTGTTAGGATTGCCAACTGTTAGTGTAAAAGTATTTTCTATACCATTGTCTTGACTAGTCCAAGTATATCCTAAAGTATAAGTACTTGCCTCATTTGTTACGGTTACAGTTTTTGTTTTTACAACTGTACCCGATGAGGAACCTGTTCTTAAAGATAAAGTTACATTGGTATTGGTTGTAACTGGATATGTTGTGTAAACAGCGTCAACTGAATAAGTGTTGCTGTCTGTATAAAAAATACTTGGGTATGGGCTTTCTATGTTTGCTACAGCTGTGTTACTTGAAGTTAAATACAAATAATTACCGACATAGTTTGTTGCATCAATGGTAAGAGTATTACCTGTAGAATTTTCTGGCCAAGTGCTATTAGCTGTAAGATTAAACGATACTACAGTATTTGTAACTGTTATATCTTTTTGTGCTACTATAGGTCCGTCCACAGTTCTTAATCTTAAGTATAGGGTTACTACAGTATCAGTAGTTACTGCGTTAGCTACATACCTTGTTGAAACTGAGTAATTATCGCTGTTGGGGGTCCAGTTATCAACGTATCCAGATTGTAAAGTTATTGCAGAAGTATTGCTAGAAGTTAAATAAAACTTAAGTGCCGGATCATTAAAATACTCTGTGTTAAAAGTTGTTGCTCCTATAATATTTATAGTTACAACATTATTACTTGTTCCTTCGGCCCAGCTACTGCTAGCAGTTACAGAAGAAGTAGAGTTATCTGTGATCGCAATATCTTGACTGTAGTAAGTACCTCCGTCTACTGTAGCAGATATTCTAAAATATTCAGTACCTTCTACTTTAAAATCTGGCATGCCTTTGATATTAACTGTTGTATAAGTGCTATAAGTAGTTGTGGTTATCCCAAGAATATCACTGTTGTTATTGGCAAAACTCCAATTACTAGGCTGGGATGCTGAAGTTCCAGCAGCTGGTGCCGCTAAGGCAAAAGTTATCGGATAAGCTGATGACCACACAGCATTAAAATCAACGGTAACGGGACCAAATAACTCGCTGATGGACGTACTACTAGGTGCTGCAAATGCATAAGCAATAGCAGCTTTGCTAGTATCCAACACATTTACGCTAATACTTCTAACAGGATCACTAAGAGTTAGTAAAAAAGTTTCACTTCCTTCTGTTAGTACATCGTTTTTAAGTGTAAAACTTGCGGTAGCTGAATTATTTTGTATAACAAATGAACCTGTTAATGAACCAACATCTAAATCTGCGGCACTAATTCCTGTAACTGTGTATGGAAAAGCTGTATTATTATTAACTAATGTAGTTGTTAGTGTAATGGTAAATGTACTGCCTTCATTAACAGTACTGGCGGAGCGAGAAAGAGTATAAGTAGGAACAGTGCTTCCCGTATTAGATGCTCCAGACGTTGCATAAAAATCTCCATTAGCTGATATAACTGTAAGATTTTCAAATGTTCCTGCTGGAAAGATTATAAGTGAAGATCCAATTGGAGAATCTTCGGTGTTATAGGAAGTAGGTATTGACTTAGTATCAAGATACTGGCCTGTACGCTTATAAACAACATCAAATACTTTATACGATGAAAAACCACTGCCGATATCTCCAGCAAACATTATAGCTGTTTTAGGTAGTAAAAATATGGGGTTAGGCATCGTTAAAGCCATAAATAACGAAATAGGTGTTTCTCCTGTAGGTATATTATAGTTATTACTTACATTGGTCGGGACTAATTGTAGAAAATTACTATCAAAAGTTTTAACATTAGAATTATTATACATTCTTAGTGCTGGGCCTGTAGAGCTCATAGCGTTTACGCCTGCAGCATCTATAGTAAAAATATATGCTGTTGGTAAAGTATATGTTATTGGCTCGGCTCGATTACTTGCATAGACTGAACAGTCAAAACTTAAATTTAAGCTAGATACAGATGTTGGGAAGTGATACCATACATCCTTAGTTGGCTGACCTGGAGTCATTGAATCTGGTAATGACCATAGTACAATGTAGCTACCTGCTCCTATAGCTACATTAGCAGTACTATAATCTCTTCTAATGTAATTTGGATGAACCAGAGAACTGGCTAAACCATTATTTATATATGTAGGCGTAGTATTAAATTCTAATTTTTGTACAAATGTTGGATTAACAAATTCACTGTCTACTAGTAAGTCATTGCTATCGTTTATAATTCTAAGACCGTATGCCATAAGCTACCTTACTTAACAAATACATATAAAACTGTAGTTTCATAATACCAATCTGGATTATTGACACCATAATCTGCAGCTTGATACTGATTTTTAAACCATCTAATAAAAGGTACTCCGTTTAGAGTACCTGTAGTGCCAACGCCCTTAGTCCACTCATGCAATCCTGGACGTAATTGGATCGGGACTATTGTTCTTCCAGTATATTCTGGAAAATCAAGATAATAGTAAAAAAATGTATTAGGAGGCTGTCTAAAAGGTATAGGTTCACTTCTTGTAGCTCCAGTACCTTCGTTGTTTAATGTAACTGCTTTTCCATAAACTGCGCTTTGTGAAGAATTTTCTAGAATAACAGTTGTTCCATCACTTTTATAAGTAGTTAAACCATATGTTGCCATTAAATACTTCCTAATTTAACTCGTAATACTCGTGATGAACTAGGGCCACTATAAATAGCCATTCCACTAGTTGTGATAAGCACAGCCCCGCTAGTATCATCAGCTACAGTTATTGTACCTGTTACTGTTAATGCACCTGTATTTGCTGAAACCGCTTGTAAGTTTCCTACTTTAAAATAACTTAAATAAGGAATGCCCCAAGTAGTAGTTGTACTACCTGCAGGAGTTACTCCGTCTGTTTGATACTGTGCATTTCCTTCAGTTATGGTAACTGGGGAAAGAGACCACACTTCAGCAGTACCGCCTCTAGTAGTAGGGGCGGCCCCGTTTGTAGTAGCGTCAGGAGCAGTTGTGGGCGGAGATGCTGTAGCGTATGCTCTATAAGCTCTATGATTAGATGCACCTGTAGTGCCTAGACCAGTTGCACCTTGTCTAGACTTACTAAAAGTTTGTGTTTGTGTAGTATTAAATACTACTCCAGCAGAACTTTTGCCAGTTATATTATAAGTAATTGCTGAACTATCGTTACCATCTAATACACCACTATGTGCTGCAATAGTAGCATAGGTACCGCTATCAGTAACGGCCCCAACCGTAATATTACTAGGACTAGTACTAAATGTCCAAGTACTGGTGCCAGTGCCAACACCATCATATGATAGTTCTGTAGCACCTTCATATACTCGCAGTTGCGTACCGCTATTGGTATAGCTAGTAACACCACCATCTTTGTTTGCTGGAAATACGTGTGTTCCATTGCTAACAATTGCATTTATTGCTGAATTACCTGCAGCACCTGGATCTCCTTTAGCTCCTTTAAATACTACTGCAATAAATTGAGTATCTAATAAGGTTGCTCCACTAACACTTGCTTGATTATAAAGTTTAGCAGTATAGCTCGATTTTCCTGAGTTGCTTGCTGGGGATAGTGTAAAAACTGTTGAAGCAGTATCTGTAGCGGTTGAGGCTTCTGCATCACCGTTGGCAGTAACTGTTATCCAACCATAATTAGTTGTAGTAGCACCATCATACTTTTTACCTTGAAAAGTAATACTTGTATATGCACCGGTTGTAGCAGCATCTGGTGCATCTTTTACGATCACAGGAGTACTCGTTACTATATCATAAACTAACGAAGCTGCTCCAGGGCCTCCAGTAGCACCTATTTTACTTTTACTAAAAGTTTGGGTCTTAGTAATAGTAAAATCTATTCCAGCAGAGCTTTTACCAGTTATAGTATATGTAATACTAGAACTATCTGTACCTGCTGCTACTCCGCTATGAGCAGCAACAGTAGCATAAGTACCGCTATCTGCAATAGTGCCAACAGTAATGTTTGTAGCGCTAGCAGTAACTGTCCAAGTACTATTCCCAGTAATACCAACACCATACGCTAATTCTGTAGCACCTTCGTAGACTCGGATTTGTGTACCACTATTGCTATAGGTACTAACATTACCATCTTTATCAGCTGGGAATACATGCGTTTCATTACTAACTATTGCTGAAATTGCTGATTTACCTACAGCTCCATCTTTAGACTTATTAAGTGTTAAACTTTTGGTAATGGTTTTTGCATTTGCAGTACCACTATTAAGGGTTGCCGTAAATACAGCAGTAGCAGTGTTTGTGTTTAGTGCACTAACTGTAATTACACCAACATTATTGATAGCACAATCAGTAGCTGTTGTGCTTCCATCATAACTAACTTTTGCAAAAGTAACGGCTGGAGTAGTTAAGCCGCTTAAAAAAGTTGTTCCAAGTGCTGCGTAAAAGGTACTTGTAACTGGAAACTGTCCCGTTATGGCATCGCCTGCACTGTCATAACTAATTGTTTGATTTTCGTTTGAAAGACCACCAACAAAAGCGTCATCGCCTTCGCGTAAACTGTATACTGTAAATATATCAAATTGCGAATATGCTACACCATCAATTGTTTCAGTTGCGGTGACTTTAACAGTTCTTGAGCCTACTGCCGCAAAACTGTTTAATGTGAATGTGTTAGTACTAGCTGTGCCAATACTTGTTATAGGAGCAACTCCATCAACTAACCAAGTATAAGTTGGCGTAACAAAATTACTTTGTACAGCAGTTAGCACTATACTGGTCGGTGAAGCTGTAGTAGAATTTTTTGGAGTTACAAATATCTGACTAGGTGCTGTTATTGTTACTGCTCTTGCAGTAGCTCCCTTTAAACCTTCTTTTGATTTTGCAAAGCTTTGACGTTTTACAATAGTAAACTCTTTACCAGTGCTTGTTGTACCAGTAATTGTATAGTCTATGTACGCAGCATCTGTAGCCGCATCCATAGCAGAGTGTGTATCAAATTCAATAAAGTTTGTTCCAACTCCTGGAGTTGTATCACACGTAATATTAACGTCATCAATAGTAGTTATTCTCCAAGTACCCTTAGCAAAAGGGTCAGTATTATCTACATTTAAATATGTATTGCCTTCTTTAACTTTAATAACTGTACCACTGCCTACATAACTACCAGCAGTGGTTGTTCCATCTTGATAAGAAGGAATTTGATGTGCTTCATTAGTTAGTTCAACAGTAATTTGCTCTGAGCCATCGTTAATACGATAAAGTGTAATAACATCTGACACCGTCCCCAGCGTAGCAGTTACTATTGCAGTACCAATAGTTATACCGAGCGCATCAAACTGAGCTTTTGTAATCGTTATTTTGTTTGTGTCTGCACCCGTACCTTGTGTAAAAGCAATAGTTCCAAGGCTAGTACCTTCACGAGTATATGCTTGAACAGTAAATGTGGGAGTACCAGTTAAATTAACTAAACGCGCAGTAACAGTAGTTGATGGTGTAAGGGAACTTGTAGCAAACTGATCTTTGTATATAAACTCTTTATTAGGAGTGCTAAGCTGGAGCAAGGGTGCTGTTTCTCCAGCTTTGGCTCGGTATACGTTCCAGACTTGTTCTACAACTATGCCTTTATAAGTAGCTGTAAAAGTAACATTGCCGCCGTCATCTGTTAAACCAGCACAACTATAAACACCTGTTACGGCATTTATAAGTGGAGTAGTAAGGCTGTCATTACTATTAGCTTTAATACCGTAAACGGGTCCAGTACCTGGGGGAAGGCCTGTTCCACCTGTTACATCTTGACTTAAGTAAAAAAGTTTAAAAACACCTGTGGCATTTGTAAAATCTCCGCCTGAGCCGTCAGCTTTTGTTACTATAGGAGTAGGGTCATTTGATAAATAACCATAAACGCTGACATTTTCATCAAAAACTACGGCAGTTAGCTGGGCAGAAACTGTATAAGATCCAGGACCTGTTGGGCCAGCTGGATCTACTTCATCCTCATCAATTGCGCTAACAAAAGCATACTTTACATAGTATCGGGTATTAGGAGTTAATCCAGTAATACTTACATTCAAACTGTTACCAGAAGGCACAAGTGTGCCTTCTCCATTATTTGGATTAAATCCGCTAGTATCTGAATACCATACCTTCACAGATGCTAGGTCATCCCTAACATCTGTGGTTCTAATAGCGTCGTATGGTTTGTCTAATACTAGTTGTAGTGATTTTATGCCTGGATATAAATATGCGGCCATGCTTATCCTTTAAGTAATAGTTTTAATAACTATTGTTCCTAGAGTACTTGTAGTACTATAATTACCTTGTTTATCTAATGCTCTGCAAGCCACTCGGTAAGTAACTCCGTCTGCTGAAAGTCGTGGCCTTGGCTGTTCACGAAGATCAAACCTAGCATCGCCAGTACTCTTTATAACTTTGATATTATTTGTTGTATTTGGAGTTAATTCCCAGAAATCTTCTGTGCCAGTATCTTTGTACAATCTGTACTCATAAGTTAAAAAATCAGGTGTTTGTAGTGTAGTATTTGGTTTTGCAACAACAAAAGTACGATCTAAATCTAGGGTTAATAACGGTGCGACTGATCCGTTAACGGTTTTTCCACCATTTGTAAACCAAAAAGTTTCAGACCAAGGCCCTACAATAGTAGCTTCGCTATTAGTATATCTAGCTCTAGCTTTATAAATTATGCCTGAAATAAGTTGTTGTACACTAATACTTGAAGAATCTTTTAATGCGTAATATGAAGGAGAACCAGTATCAAACATTACGTCACCAGGTACTACTTGTAATTGTAGGCGTTCAGCACTTTTACTCAAGCCAGGAGCATTAGTATAACTAACAATAGCATTATTCGTATAAGTTCCGTTAGTAATTTGCTCACTAATAGCGCTATCACTGTTAACGGAAACAATAGTTGGTGCTTCATTAATAATTGAATTAACTAAATAATTAGCAACGCTTGTAATGTTTGAGTTATATCCTAAATACCCAGATAAATCCGCAGTATAAATTTGTGGTGAATAGTCTGCTAGTGTAAGTTTTGCACTTACATTACTAGAAGTCTCTATGCTTAATACCACTAATTCTTGTGACTCTTTACTAACTTCACCTAACATAAATAAATCGTCAGGATTTATATTATCAACAAGTGTTATTGGACTAGTTAGGCTAATAATATCATAGTAACCAGTTGTTGAAATTGTGGTTAAACTTTTCAACACACTAGCACCAGTATTAGTTCTGACTCGAATATTATAAGACTTACCAGCTTCTAAATAAATATCTTCCGTTAAAGATATATTTATACTAGATACTTGACAAGCTTTGATACGTCCACTGCCAGCACCCCAGAGTGGAACATCGTGAGTAACACGTACTACATCTCCACGATTACATACTAGGTACTCAAAGTCTACGTTTAATGAATACATTTCTGGGCGCAATTTTAGCTGCGCCATATGCCATTGAGCAATATGTTTTGCTTGAGCAAAATTAGTTACACCAGGTAAACTGATTTCTTCAAATAATTCAGCATTAGCTTCATTTTTACCTATATTATATACACGATACTCGTTTGCTTGATAACCTTTTTCTTCATCAGCAATAGTAATACGGAAAGCATCGGGTATGCGTGGAAGTATTTTTGTAGACTCAAAACCCCAGCTATTATGTGGAGTAAAGTGTTGAACTACCCCAGAGCGTGGTTTATCGATAACCACTGTCCATTTACCGTCGATGTAATTTGGGCTAGCTTTACCAGCGGAACAAATGTCTTTTAACACATCCATAACACTAGCAACGCTAGTGAGTATAGCATTGTAACTTAACCAAGGTTTAGTACTGTCTTTTGTGTATTTGTTGTTTGCATAAGTCATTGGATGACAAAATTTATACCACTCAGCTAATGTATTTAAATCTACATAATTTGCAGCATCAGTAATATTATCTGCAACTCTGTAGGCATTTGCTGGGTGCATTAACACGTATAAGAATAGTGCTGCAGGATTATTAGTAGGTTCTACCAAATTCCACTTATTATTAGTTCGATTTAGAACAGGCGCAATTGTTTGTACAAGAGCGTTTACTCCTTCTAAACTACCATTTATTTTATTGGTGCTTTGTAATCTTATAAATGTTCTTGCTAAGTAAGAGTTAGTTGGATTTTTTACTACACGAATAGGCTTTAGATTACCACTTCCATCTAATTCTTGTTTGTTATAACCAACAACTCCATATAATATAGCTTTAGAATAGTAGCGATTATCTTTATCTTCATCTTTTTCAGTTACATCATTGTTAGTCCTAATTATACGCAACTGATACCTGTCTCGTGGTAAACCTTTAATCTTGTATACAAAGTTAAAAGCATCTTTTCTCATTGAAAATAAGCCGCCTTGTCCAAAAACTATTTCAGTTCCAGCAGTTCCAGCAATATTAAGACCGGCATTGGCAGTATAGCTAATAACAAGCGCAGCACCGCCGGGACCGCCGGTGTTAGTAACAGTCATTCTAATTGAATGAGTACTTCCAGCTTCTGCGTAATACCAATTTTTAGCAACGGAACCATAACCATTATCTGGTATTGTTATTAACTTTGCTCCGTCAATAAATACAGCTCCGCTATTATCAGAGCTTGCTTGGATTTCGTAGTATCCAGTATAAGGAAATACAATGCTTGGCGCAGTCTTGTCAAAAGTTACACCTCCAGCAGAATTCCAAACACTGTACTGGTTTAAAAGATCACTCCAAACATCACCATATGCTCCTGCTGAAATTACACCTGAAAACTGTGTAGCATTAAATATTGTTTGCGGTTGGCCTGCTACCAAAGGGCTAGTTTCAATAAATCTACCCGCTTCAATATTTACTGTCCAGCTATTAGTAGGCAGTTGATTATTATCACTATCATAAACAATATTGCCTGCAGCATCTGTTTGTGGATTGCGAGTAACGCTTGTAAGATCTAAACCTACTACCTGGCTGGAACTTATATGTGACACAGTTTGATCTGGCAGATATGAATCTCCATAAAAACACAAGGTATATAATTTACGATAACCATTTGGGATTTGCGGGAGTCTACTATAAGTACCAGAGCTACTTACAAAAGCTGCATAAGATTGTTGTGTATACAGTGTTTTTAAATAATTACTGGGATCACTAGATATACTGTCTGTTGCTGAGCCGTCAAAAACAACAATGCCTCCACCAGGGGACATAGCAAGAGTATAGAACTTATAAAGACTAACAGCGTCGCCGTTACTATCAGTTATAACGGGTGCTCCAACTAATACTGTTGAAAAAGCAGATTGGTTAAGGCTACTATCACTGTAATTACCTAATCGGTATAAGGGTACTGTGCCCCAAGTAGTTTCGCCTACTTTACGTAATCGAACTTCTATGCCGCAAGTTGCTTCACTTATGCTACCATCTTTAGCACTAATTTTACGCATACCTTCTGGAAAGGTAAAAGCAACATCAATATCTTCTGCATAATTTTCTAGGGTAATGATTGCAGGAGGGTTACCGTCTGTGGCGTTATTAACTAATTCAATTTGTGGGAATTGTTGTTCTACATCGCTTGGATACAACGCGTCAAAAGCCGCAATATTTTCTTGTGGGTATCCGTTTAGCGTAACAGGAACTGGATGTTCTTGAGCTGTTGAAGCTTGGTTAGTAAAATAAATTTCTTTTAAAGTTTTAGCGCCTACACGAATATCGTCAACCTGTAGCGGACCAAAACCCCACACAAGTGATAAATTCAATACACTTGTATCTGTTAAGGTTTCAATATAAGGAACAGCACCCAACATAGCAGTTGAACGCATTTTACCTAATACAACTGGAATAGCCCCGTAGCGATTAGCTTGATTAGATGCACCGTTAAAAGCATTAACAGGCGCTGTGCTGCCTGGATCTTTTCCAGTTAATGGGCGGATAGGGAAGGCGGCATTAATAAGTGCCATACCTGCCATATTAATAGCCATAGTACCAACAATTTTACCTGCAGTAGTAACAGTTTCTACGCCGGCAACTGTTTCAGTCATGCCAAGAAATTCGCCTACACCTGGACCAAATTGAGTAGCTACATAAATTACTACAAGCGTAAGTATTAAACGTGTTACAGTTTTACCTTCTGGTACTACTTTATAGACAATTTCTTGTCCTGCTTGTACACGCGTAGTATTCCATTCAGACTGGGGTACTTTCTCGCCATTTAAGAATAAGATTAAGTTTTTAGCAAAACGATCACTTATTTTATATGTTGTGATTAAATTTTGTGATACATCTGCTAATGTAGAACCAGGAATTGCTAATTCTAAATAACTTGTTTGTTTAAACGGGTGTGGCTTTCCAACTAGTTGAACCTGTGGTTGCGTAGCGTACTTGTAATAGCCTTCAATACGTTTAGCCCAACGTGGACTATTTACAGACTCTACAACGCTATCCATACCATCGCGAGCATGGATAAACTTATCATCACCAATATAAATGCCTACGTGAAAAGGTTCACCTAATATATTGAATACTATAACAGAGCCGACTTCAGGCTGAGCGACTTGTGCCCAATTATTTTTATAAAGATCCATCATGCCAAGAATACGAGTATCGTAAGCACCAGCATACTCTTCAGTATAGCTGGGCAATTCAATACTATATTCTTGCTTATAAAATAAGCGCACTAATCCCCAGCAGTCAATTCCGCTTTCATCTCTGCCATTGGCAGCATAAGGTAATCCAATATATTTATTATACTTCATTAGAATAATCCTGGAAAGTTGGCTGGAGTAAACGTAAAGCTAGGAAAGGGTTCACGACTAAGGCTAACCATGTTTAGGTCAAATGTAATTTGATCTGCATTATATGTCACATTGGTTATTTTAAATCCTGAAAAGCTGGTCTCAACGGTATTTGGGCTACTAGCTAATACTAAGTCAATTTGTACATCAACTGGGCTTGTTAAATGTGTGCGGATTAACTCAATAGCTTCACGAGTAACAAATTTTAAAATTAAACTACACTGCCCTGCACCTGTTTCTTGCTCTCCTGGTAGTGATAGTTCCATAGGCAAAAATATATAGTTATTACCATTACTAGTTACACCATAAATAACTTCATTGTCTGTGGTTAGCGAATCAATACGATTTGTATAGCCGTCTGCTAAACGTACTGGAGTCGTAGGATCTGCTGGATTAGTAATAGTAATTAGCAAAATTAATGCCTCGGGTGTTTCCGAGGCGAACATTGCTCTGATTGCTGATTGGGATAAACTATTTAGTCTACTCATGGCATCACTTCAAATTTAAGGCTAGTAGACCAATAACCAGGTGCAACATACTGTAAGTTAAAAAACTCACCCCCACTGCCTGGTACTATTCGTACTTCTATGTTTGTACCAAGAATTCGTGGATGTGGAAAAATAAAACGATTAGTACCGCTAATTCCGGGAGGAACAGCAGTAGGTAAATTTTTAATAAAAGCTTCTAGTGTTTGTGTTTGAGCGGTGGTCATTAAAAAGCTTAAGTTCATTTCATTAGGACGACTAGCCCTGCGTCTTTGTTTTGCAGGGCCAGCATCTGTTTGTGAACGTAAAACATTAATTCCAATTGATTCAGTAAAGCCTTTTTGTGGCACTTGCGGAAGTGTTGTAGGCCATAGTAATAGTGCCATTTATTATCTCCTTGCCACTAGTGGCGATGAACCATAGCTGGCTGTCATTGCTTGCTGAGTATTTGAGCCTGAACGATTTAATTCGCCTGCTACAATATCTCCAATTATTACTTCGATACGACGGTTTCCACGTGAATCTACAGTTTCTTTGGTTTTTGCTTTTTCTGATCCGTAGTTATTTACAACTACATCAACATTACCGCCACTACCGCCACGAACACCCAGACTTCCATCTGTTCCGCGATGTAGTGGCATAATAGCTTCAGGCCCTGCTTCACCCATTAAACCACCACCTTTAGCAAATTTGAATAAAGTTGGCTCAGTAACTATTGAGTTAGTAAAAGCACCACCTTTTGCAAATTTAGTAAGCCCACCATCAAATACCGCACCGTTAGCGGCACCTCCGTAAGTTCCTCCAACTACGCTTCCTCCGAAAGGTGTAGATCCAGTACTTAAACCGAGTGCTCCTATAAACAACTTGGCAAGACCACCAACACCCCCCATGCCTGAAAATAGTGCTATTTGTTGCTGCTGAATTTCATAACGTAACAAACCTTCAATAAAACTGTTAATCATGTCTTTGAAACTTAGTTTACCAGTTTTAGTAAAGTTAACAATAGCGTCTTCCATGCCTTTAAATGCGTTTTTAAATAACTCAGTGTAGGCTAACTGCCTATTTGTTGTGTCTCTTAGACTCTCTGCACTTTTAATCTGTGCTTCTGTTACTAATAAAATTGCGGCTCTTTGAGCCCCTAGATTTTCTAATAGTCGTGCACGTGCTGTCTCGTCATCTGTTTTTCTCTGACCTACATAAGTTCCACCTGCTGCAGCTTTATCACGGTCTAATTTTTCAATTTCTTGATTGTATGCACGTTGAGCTGCACTTAATTGCTTGGTTTGCTCTAGTTTTGCCTCTTCGACTTTTAATATGTTTAATTTCGTTCTTAAAGACTCATCATCAAGCAGGCCCAGTTGACCCTGCAAAGTTAAATTATCTTGGGCTATCTTATTGATTGAGATTTCTTTGTCTAAAGCAGCAGAACTAACAATAAACGCTTGCTCAGAAGTTTTGATTTCGCGGTCTTTGATACCTAAAGCTGATGAAACGCTTGTAAGTTTTCTTGCTGCAGCATCTGCTTGATCTCGCTCTTCTTTGGTCAATCCTTTTGCTATATCAGCATTTTGTTTGACATATTCTAAATTCTTTTTAGCTTCTTCTGACAGCAAGAGTCCTTGGACCGCTTCTGCTTTCTTTACTGCTACGCTAGATTTTTCGCTTTCTATTTGAATAGCGAGTTTTGATTTTTGCAGTGTAAAAGCTTCATTATCTGTGTTAAAAGCAGCTTCAGTCATTGATTCTTTTTTAGCTGCAAGTGCTGCTTGATCTTGGTCAATTTTTCGTTGCTGATCTCCCAGCTCTTTTAACTTGTTAAAACTTTCACCATCAAGTTTGTCAAGTTTAGTTTTTAAATCAACCATTTTTTCTGTATTATCTAACGCTTGCAGTTGTTGTTGTACCGCTGCACGTGCTTGAGCTGAGCCCACAACTTCGCTTAAACCTCTCAAAGTGCTTGCTGGAGCAATGCCACCAAGCTGGCCTGTGTCACGGCCAGCGGATGCAGTTTCAGCACGTAGTTGAGTAAGAGTTTTTCCTCTATTTTCTTTAATACTAGTAATAAGTCTTCTGTCGTCTGCCAAATCTCTGTTAGCAGGATTGCGAAGTATTGCATTTTCAAGATCACCGCCTTCTAATCCTGAAAGACCTCTGTCTCTTAACTTGCTTTCAAAAGCAGATTCCAGTATAGCTAAGCGTAAGTTATCAGTAGAGTCTATTAAGCTCATCTGCACTTTTAGTAAACTTCTATCTATCTTAATTGCTTCAAGATCAATTCTCTGTTGAATTTCTGCTTTTAATACAGGATCTGCTACACCGCCTAATGCTGCTTTCTGAAGTTCTAGACCAGCTTTTGCTGCTGCAGCGACTAAGTTTGAGGTAAAAGTGTCAATATTAGCTAATAAACCTTCTCTCATTGCAGTTGAAAATTTTGCTTGAGCACTCTGTAGTGAAATGCCAATAGTATTTCTTGTAGTATCTAGTCCAGTATTTGCTTCTTTAAGACGCTTTACGGCATCTTTAGCTTGTTCAAATTCTGTGGCCGCAATACCAGTAAGACTATCTCTACGACGGCCAGCATATTTATTTAGAATAGCTTGTTGATCAATTATAGCATTGTTGTATAGTGTCTGCCTACGTTCTACTTCTGCTAATTCTATACTAAGAGTTTTTAACTCACCTGAAGTTGATAATATATTCTTTGCAGCTTCTAGGGGAAATAGTTGTAAAAAATTAATATCTGTACTAAGTCTAGTTAATTCAGTAAGCTTTTCTGGTAAATTTGCACCTTCTAATGCATTATTTAATTCTAAGATCTTTTTTGTGCTTTCTTCTGCAAACTTAGTTAGTGGTGTAGCATTTTTAGTAGTATTTATAAGATCTTGATAAATCTTACTGCTTTCTGCTAAGCCTTCTCTAAAGGTTTTAAGAGAACCTGCAGAAGCTACTGCTTTTTTACCTGAGTCTTCTATAACTTTAGCAACAGCACCTCTTATAGCAGGGCTAGAGTTAACTAAAGCTTGTTCAATTGCTTTTAAAGAAGATTCGGCAGGTAGCTCTAATAGCTTTGCAATTTCTTGCTGTATAGCGGTACCATTAGCAGATAATTTTATAGCATTCTCTAATGAGCCACTTATTTGTTTTGCTAATAACTGCTCTGAGCTACGGCCTATAATACTTGCTAAAAAGTTAATTGTACTGTCTGCCCAATTGCGGTTCTTTATTTCTGTTTCAATATCTGTGAAAGCTTTAGACATACTAGTACCTAAGCTTTCAAGAGCTGTTCCTTTAGCAAATATATTATCTACAGAAATTCGTTCTAGCGGATCTAATTTGCTTAAACGCTCTAATACTCGAAAAGCATTTTCTGAGTTTTCTTTTAATAAATCTAATGAACTTGCAAAACGCGCTGCGTCTTCTTCGTTGCTTCTAAATAGTGGGAGTGCAGCGGTTAGTACCGACAAGCCAATACCTACAGGTCCTAAGAATCGGCTTAGGCCTGATATTGCTGTGCCAATTGAACCTGCACCTGCAATAACAATTCCTGCTATACCTGTTCGTACTTTTTGAAACTTACCAGGCAGTTTATCAAGATCTTTCATCATCAGGCCAATAGCAGGGCCAAATCCTTGTTCTGTTTGATTTCTGCTTACGTTCTCTAATATGTCTAATCGTGTGGATTTATCTCTGGCACCTTTGGCAGCACTAGCACGAAGAAAATCTCCAACTCTTTCAAACATGCTACCACCGCTTGCTTTATTTAAAGAAGCGTCTTGAGCGGCATTAAGTGCTTTCATATCATTGCGTAAAGCAAGGACTACGGCTCGTTCTTTTTGAAGTGCTAAAATTTGAGCATTATTAATATCTAAGCCTTGACGTCTTAGTGCATTTATTTCTTTACTGTATCGAGTTTGTTCTGCTCTTAAACTTTTATCGTCTGTACCAGGACCTGAACCGCGTAGTTTCTTAGAAAGATCAGTATCCATCTGTGCCATTTTGACACGACTAGCACGGTACGCTTCTTCAGACTTCTTTAGATTAGCTTGTAATTCAGGTACTTTAAAAGCTGCATTAGTACGATCAACAAAACCTTCGCCAAAACTTGCAGCAATATCTGAACTACGTTTGCGAGCCTCATCAGCTGCATCTTTTAATCCTGATCTCCACTGTCCTATAGCAGGTAGGGCATCTTTTACAATTTTAGCACCAATTAGACCTATAACACCTACTAATAAACCCGTGTTATTGGATAGTAATTTAGCAAAAGGACCTAACACATTGTTTACAATTTCTAATCCTGCCTGAGCTACATTTTTTAGAGTAGCTAATAACTTATCATAAGGATTGGTAGGAATATCAATTTGTCCAAATTTCTTCGCACCTTCTTCAAGCACTGCATTTGCAAAAGCTTGGCGCTTTTCAAAGTCAGTTAGTGCTGAAACTGGTTTACCAATAGCACGTGCATAATCTTCTGTAGCTTTACCAACTTTAGTAAAGATACCCAATTCGTCTAGCAATTCAGGCTCTAGTTTAGTAATACCGCGAGTCAAACGACTAACAGCATCCGACATATTAACACCTAATGCCTGCGAAGCTTTCTTAGCAACATCACCCAGTTTTAAAAATTGTGCTTGTGACAATCCACTGGAAACTGCTTTTGCTGTTGCTTCCATAGATTCACGTAAGCTAATAGCTCCACCACTA
>Ga0208133_1000372_pt1 | contig 17698 bp, 16 predicted proteins | sample ColrivemetaGS535_FD_187595 | JGI IMG/M metagenome (GOLD analysis project Ga0208133, IMG submission 187595) | Estuarine microbial communities from the Columbia River estuary, USA - metaG S.535 (SPAdes) (version 2) | ecosystem: Environmental > Aquatic > Marine > Intertidal zone > Estuary | place... | reverse complement strand
ATATTCCAGTTTATTGAAAAGAATGCTAAACCTCATAAAAACCGCACACAAGGTAAGGGTTAGGTCTGTGGCAAATCGATTTACTATTGGTGGGAATGGAATTGAAATTATTCGCCGCCTGCTTATATCAAAATCCCTTAAACTATTAGAGGCACAATCGTTGCTGAGCTCTTAGTTAACGTATACGGGATGTTCAATCAGAGCCGTTTACCATATAGACGTGACTGAAATAGATGTTTTCTAGGCTCTGCAAAAGGCTAACTTACTGGTCGACTTGTTCATCTGTTTTTAACAACATTAGCGAATAAATGTGATTACGTAATTGACCTACACAGGAACCATTATGCTGAGTAACTTACCTCAAATCAGAGAAGATCTTAAGGATGAAAAAATCTTATTACTGGCTCATATTTTTGTGACCCGTATTATTCAGTTCAGGCTTGCGAGACGGTCCATTAAGAAGCATAACAGATTGTCTATCCAGATTGGATTGAGATGCATTTTCAATATCATCATCACATCTGGGCATGGATAGACACCAAACCAGTCCTAATAAGAAAACACAGCCATTTGCTGGAAACAATAGCGCTTGGGTTTGAGCTGCTGCTAGCAGTTTTGTGTTAAACAAAAAGATCCTTGGTGGCATTTAGAGAAAGGCGATGCTTTGGTTCAACTATGTAGTCCAACAGGTAGCCTTATTGAAATTGCAACAGCACCTAAAGCGAGTATTATTATTGGTAAGCAGAATATTCCTTTGGTACAGGAAGGTGATTGCGATGTTTCATGTCACAAACTTTGAAGCGCCAGATGAAGTTACCAGAAATATAGATATGATGAATGACGATATTGCTAAAAAATTAGAGGAAATATCTCTAGAAGATGATCAAAATTAATTATATGAAAATCACATATATTGCATGGAGCATCTGGTTTTTCTGTTTTTTTTCATTTTAGTGACGAGTTAAATTTATGATTCACCAAATATTGCCACTTTTATTCATCTATCGCTGGTAATTTCTTTCTCGCACCCCTATAAAGTGCCTAGATGTAAGTGAATGACAAACAAGGTCTTCGATGATGATAGTAAAAAAGATTGCGCATGAGTTACAAGTACAGGCGCAACAAGTACAGGCTGCGGTAAAATTGCTAGATGAAGGTTCAACTGTTCCTTTTATTGCTCGTTATCGGAAAGAAGTCACCAATGGTCTGGACGATATAGCTTTAAGAAAGTTGGAGCAACGCTTAACTTATCTGCGCGATTTAGAAGACAGGCGAAAAGTTATTATCAAGTCGATTGAAGAGCAACAAAAAATGACTCCTCAATTAAAGGTGGGTTTGCAGGATGCAGAAAACAAAACTGAATTAGAAGATATATACCTGCCTTTCAAACCTAAACGTCGTACCAAAGGTCAAATTGCCATTGAGTTAGGGCTTGAGCCTTTAGCCAATGCTTTATTTAATAGCCCGCAGCTCACACCTGAGTCTGAAGCTATAACATTTGTAACAGAAGATGGTGATGTACCCGACACTAAATCAGCTTTAGATGGCGCAAAGTATATTTTAATGGAGCGGTTTGCAGAAGATGCAAAACTATTGCAAAAAGTGCGTCAGCATTTATACAAAAATGCTCATATAAAAAGCCTCGTCATCACGAGTAAAGAATCAGAAGGCAGTAAATACAAAGATTACTTTTCACATACTGAACTGTTGAAAAAAGTCCCTTCCCATAGAGCACTAGCAATGTTTAGAGGCAGAAACGAAAAAATTCTGCACGTTAGTCTAGATGCTGATCCAGAGAAGGATGAAGCAGATAAGAGCTCATATTGTGAACAAATAATCACTGAACATTTCAATATTAAGTTTGCCAACAGACCAGCAGACACTTGGCTCACCTCAGTGGTTCAATGGACATGGAGAGTCAAAATACTCCCACATATGGAGAACGAATTATTTGGTGCGGTTCGTGAAAAAGCGGAACAAGACGCCATTAGCGTATTTGCCAAGAATCTAAACGATGTGTTAATGGCTGCACCAGCTGGTCCTAAAATCACTATGGGATTAGATCCAGGCTTACGGACAGGCGTGAAAATAGCAATTGTAGACTCAACAGGGAAAGTATTAACTACATCTACCATTTTTCCTCATGTACCACAGAATCAGTGGGATAAATCGCTACGCACCCTTGCTACTTTGTGTAAGCAACATAAGGTACAACTTATCAGTATTGGTAATGGCACCGGTTCAAGAGAAACTGATAAACTGACAGCCGAAATGATGAAAGCAAATCCAGACTTACCAGTGAGAAAAATTATTGTCAGTGAAGCAGGGGCCTCTGTTTATTCTGCTTCAGAACTTGCATCAAATGAGTTACCTAATATGGATGTTTCACTACGTGGCGCAGTTTCTATCGCAAGACGATTACAAGATCCACTAGCAGAATTAGTCAAAATTGAACCCAAAGCCATAGGTGTAGGCCAATATCAACATGATGTAAGTCAGAGTAGCTTAGGAAAATCACTGAGCACAGTGATTGAAGACTGTGTGAATGCGGTCGGTGTGGATATCAATACAGCATCAGGTGCTTTACTGAGTCATGTGTCTGGCCTAAATAGAACCTTAGCCAATAATATTGTCAAATATCGTGACCAGTATGGGGCATTTAAGCATCGTAAAGCCTTGCTTGATGTTGAACGCCTAGGACCAAAATCCTATGAACAAGCAGCCGGATTTTTACGAATTATGGGTGGAGAAAACCCTCTTGATGCCTCAGCTGTGCACCCAGAAGCCTACCCTGTGGTTAGCTCGATTGTCGAACATGCGTGCATTGCAATGAACGACATCGTTGGTAATACTGAAGTGTTGAAGAAACTCAGACCTGAAAACTTTGTTACTGAGCTGTTTGGTTTACCAACAGTGACAGACATTATTAGCGAGCTTGATAAACCTGGTCGTGATCCTCGTCCAGAATTTAAAACGGCTAACTTTAAAGAGGGTGTGCAATCTTTGAAAGACCTAAAAGTTGGTATGGTTTTAGAAGGTGTTGTGAGCAACGTTGCAAACTTCGGAGCTTTTGTCGATGTGGGTGTGCATTTGGATGGACTGGTGCATATCAGCGCGATGACTGACAAATTCATTTCTGACCCTAGAGATATTGTAAAAACAGGTGATATTGTCAAGGTGAAAGTAATGGAAGTGGATGTTGAAAGAAAACGGGTGTCCTTCACTATGCGCATGGGCGATACGCCCAATCAAGCAGCAAAACCATCAGGACAAAAATATAATACAGAAAAAAAATCCCACAACCGAGCGGCTCAAACCAATCAGCATCAAACTCAAACTAAACAGTCGAATCAAATGATGGGTAATGCTTTTGCTGATGCTTTTGCTAAAGCAAAAAAATAACAACTTTCCCTATCCCTAAAAACTAGCAAGCCCTTTCTAGAGGGCTTGCTTCATTATGGTATAACGTACTTTTCACTTCAGCATTAAGCTGATTGCTGAACCCCTTCAGAACGGGGAGTGCTCACTGTTTGATAAAAGTGTTCTATTACTGACACTCTGTGAGTGATCTCTAACTCTCTGTTTGCAAGAAATTGACTAGCATCCAAATCAAACTCAGGAACAATGACACGTTGCTTATCAACCTCTGACTGAGAGTTATTCAATGAACGAGATGGCATTCCCACATTTAAAGCATCAACAATTTCATCAAGTGAGGGGATCTCTCCAATAATTGATTTTTCTTGTTGTTCTTCATTTTTCTGAGAATCTGGAATAGCTTGATTATATGACGCTTGCGCTTTTTCAATTTTTGCACTGGCTATTTCAGAACGCGCTTCAAGGGCAATTTGAGTGGCTTCAGTTGCAACTCTTAAATCCTGTGCGCTGGGCTCTGCCGGGGCTAAAGCTGCAGCTTTAATTCTCTGTGCCTTACGAACGGTCTCTTCAGGTGTGGAAGCTTTAGATATATCTATTGATACTTCACCACTTACCGCATATCTCCTGCCATCAGGCCCTATTTCATATTCATATTCAGGTTGTGTCGCATATTGCCCCCCTATAGAAGCGTGTGCTTGCTCATGTGCCCTTACTTCAGAATCTCGTTGTTTCAGTTCTGTAACTTGCTGTTTGACTTGCTGCTGTTTTTCTTGCTGCTGTTTTTCTTGCTGTTGTTCCTCAGCATTTTCTTTGCCAGCGCTCGCATCTTGTCCATTGTCTTTAGCGGTATCATTTTGCGCATCAAGTTGCTGACCTGTTTGAGGAATGGGCTTTTCATATGTCAGTGCTGGCGGAGCTTGCCCAGGGGTTTTAACCTTATCAGCTTCAGAAGCCACACTTGTTTCAGCGGCTGACTTTTCATTAGCTACTAATTTTGGCACCGCCTCACGCTGAGTATTATCTCTGCGCATAGCCTCAGTATTAACGGTGCCGACGTTAAATACTGTTGGAGTGGGAACGGGTGGAAGAATATTCATAGTATCTGTTACCTAAACTAAACCAGGATATCCAAAATAGTGCCAACAGTGTCGCTAGCTGTATCTACTACTTTTGCAGAAGCTTGTGCATTGGTCAGATTAATAGACAGCCCTACTAGATTAGATGTTACCCCATCGCTAGTTTCTGGAAGCATCTGATTGATTGAGCTTAACTGCTTAAACGTAGCGTTTGCTAAAAACTCTTGTGGGTCGCCGGATGGCACAGAAAAAGCAGAAACGCTGGCCAAATTCGATATATTTTGTGTAATCCCTTTGGATGCACGTTGAATACCTAGGTTGCCACTGACAATGGCAGAATTTATATTGTTACTAATATTCATCTTACGACTCCCTACAACTCAACCTACCATGTTCAATTATTAACCATTTTTAGGTTTTTTTAAAGCTTTACCTTGATTTCGTAACTAAACAAGTGCCTTTTACTAAGCGTTTTGCAAAATACTCTGTGTTTAAAATAAAGGGAACATGAATGGCATCAGAAATGACCTCTACCTCACTGTGACATTAAGTTGTTGAAAAATCGGAGAAGCAACCTCGAGTAGTAACGTATCTAAACAACCTAAAAGCAGATGATAGGGCAATAGCAGAAACTTAAATTCTATATTCAAATCAATGCCTTGCAAAAGACTCAAGCCTGAGATTAAACGACTAATGAAGACAAAAGATGTTGTTACACCACGCCTTTGATTGTTTTTGTATCTAGTCTAGTATTCTCACTCTCCATGGCCTCAATAGCTAAAAATCGTTCCCGTGTTTTAGAAAAGACCTGCTCTATTTATTGGGTAAAACAATCAAGCACCTTGGGATCAATCACTGACCAGTAGGCACATTTAGAAAACTTCGGAGTCAGACATATTAGTGTCAATTGGCTGAGTTTATTGGGATACAATTTAAAAATTTTTTGCACAACTAACCCGTCTAAAGATTGCCAAACTCCACTGTTTACATTCCAATCATGCAAAAAAAATGCTTACCCTCACCAGTGGTCGATACTTTTAAATTCAGTAATATTTATTCTACACTTCGCTTGGGATAATGATTATTGACATTACGTACAAGGATGACGAATAGATGAAAATCACTATAGTTCAACGTTGTTTAATCTGTAAGCAATCAACTAGTACATCAATATGCCAATATTGCATTGATGACCTTATACTATTTGATCTACAACGATACCAACACAATTTGATGTACTCACCAAAAGTAAGCTTAGGGTTAGCAAAGGTAGAATTTCCTAGTGTGATGGCTCTTGCTGACTATCAGTGGCCGATATCTAAGTTATTAACTGGACTAAAATTCTCAAAAAATGTGCCCAATGCCCATGCACTAGCGACCATTTTTGTGAAGCACTGTTTAAACTCTATACCTAATTTACCGCAACTGATTATTCCAATGCCGTTACACAAAAATCGTTATCTAAATCGAAAATTCAATCAAAGTATAGAGTTGGCTAAACATATTTGTAAGTTGAGTCAGCTGGATATGGATACGTCAATTATTAGCAGATGCAAATCAACACAGGCCCAAACTGATTTGTCAGCAGCCCAAAGACGTAAAAACCTCCACAATGCTTTTGAAGTTGATGAGGTCTCTAAGTTACGATTAAAAAGCCTTAATCATGTAGCACTTTTTGATGATGTCATCACCACTGGGACTACAATGAACTGTGCTTACCTTTGTTTACGTAAGCACAATCCTAATCTGAAAATTGATGTCTGGAGTATTTGCCTTACGCTAGTGCATTAATTAAAAGGTGCATCAATGAAGCCAGCCATAAATATTGCATTACTCATAAGGCGACTGGTGCCATACCAAACGCCTCTAAAATTGACGTTAGTTGCAAAACCTATAACTTTACCTTTACCAAAATTGTGGGACACAATTGCCGCGCTGCCACCAATAAGTGTCTGCAACTCATCAGTAGTATAACCAGCCATCAATGGTGATTTAACATAGCTGGCGACGGTAACAAATGGTTTATCTGGTCGGTTCATTATCAAGGCGCTATTACGAAACATGGGTAATTGAGTAGAACCAAAACCAAAGGCTAATGGATGACTAACATCTAATCGCGTTTCAAATACAGCGCCTGCTATTCTTTGCTTGGCTTTAAGTGCTTCTTGATCTTTATAGGTTAAACCTGTTGTTTCAAATGCCAACTTAATATCTTTGTTGCTTTTAAAACTTGCCTGAAGCCAGCTCTTATCAGAAAACCATTTTGCTGCAGATTTTTGTCCGATTAAAATGCCCCCAGAGCTTAACCATGCTTCGATTTTTCTGACCGTTTTTTCAGGCACGTCTTTGTAATTACCTTGTACCCAAATCATATGGGTGTAGTTGTCCAAAGGTAACTTGCCGAGTTGTACTAAATCTGTAACTGAAATAGGCATATCAAGATGTTGGTCTAAGTAATGCCAGACCTCTCCAGCTTCATATTGTGAGGTACCGCGCCCGCCCACTAATACCGTTTTAGGCAAAGCAATGTTAAACATTTTACGACTACCTAAATCAATACCTTGACGAGTTAATCCTGACGTCACTGAATGAATAGGAATATCTAACCCCATATTTTCGCTAGCTATAATACTGACTATATTTTCAGGCTGTTCTAGAGATATCGGTATAATTACTGCACCTGCAGAAAAGCTCTTACCACCTTGAGAAGTTTGTGCAAAAAAGGCTTCACCTGCCAATTTCACTTTTACTTTTTTGGCTAATAAGCGCTGTAAAAGTCTTGGTGCTTGGTAGTCTTGCCAAGAAAAAGCATAGGCGTAAGCGTCAGGCAATAAAGCTGGAGTAACAGTTTTGGAGTTATTAACCTGAGCTTTATCCAGCTTTGGTGCTCTCTTAACCGCTTTATACTGGATGTTAAATGCAAGAGGCAGGTTCCAATTCGACACATCGTAAAAGGTGTTGTCGTCAAATGATTTACGAGTTGAAAATAGCGACTTTATCAACCGATATTGAGGTTGATTCAGGGGTACAAACATACTGTTTAGTGAATCAAATATTTGTCCGTCAACTTTTACATCTTTGCTTAATGGGAAATATTGAATTTGGTGCGCTGACAAAATCTCTAACATCTTTGAGAAACGAGATCCGTCAGCCTTCTCATTCAAAATATAACCGGCTAGATCATCCTCTTTGGATAAATCTTTGGTCTGTTTGGCAAAATCAATTTGATACTTCAACAGGCCTTGTTTATTGGCTAAAGCACCAACAAAGGTTGAAATAGAAGTGGTCACTTGGTTTTGAATGGTGTCAGTAAACTTCAACGGGCCATGCACAGAATCTTGCAGGTGCCCTCTGCTACTGGCCTGTTCAAACAAAATGCCTATACTGCCATGTGCATCAGGATAAGTTGAACCTTTACCATAATAAAAATCATCATAACTTTCTTGAGTAAAATATAACTGCTTTGTTTTATCTAACGCAGTTGCATGAAAGCCCCCAAGGGCCGCAGTCAGTTCAACATTTTTTAGTGGAGTCCATGGGTTTTTCCTAGACGAAATACCTGGTTGGAAGAAGTAAGTACTGTTGGTTCCCATTTCATGAAAGTCAGTTAACACATGAGGGCGCCATTGATGAAACTGTTTAATTCGCGCTCGAGATTCCGGATGAGTCAATAACAACCAATCTCGATTTAAGTCAAACCAGTAATGGTTTGTTCGACCTGAAGGCCAAGCTTGCTGATGTTCACGGTGATTGGGGTCAGACACCAGGTTTTTACCTTTATGCATATTTGCCCACTGAGCAAATCGAGACAGGCCGTCAGGATTTATACTTGGATCGAGTAAAACAATATTGTCGTTCAGTAACTCATCTATCAGTTCATCCTGACCTGCAGCAAGATAATAAGCAATTAAAAGGGCAGCATTCGAACCTGACGGTTCGTCGCCATGAACGCTGTAGCCCATCCAAATAACTAATGGGTCGTTTTTATCTGTAGATTGACCTAAGTTTCGAATATGTTTAGTTTGGATTGCAGCTAAATTCTGTTGATTTTCAGGAGAACTAAAAGCCAATAGATAAAGTGGACGGTTTTCGTGAGTACGACCCGTTTCGACTAAGCTAACGCGGTCTGACTGAGAAGCCAACACCTGCATATAGTTAGCTATCTGATCATGACGCACGTGCCATTCACCTACCGACGCCCCTAATGCTTGACTGGGTGTAGTAATGTCTGCTTTATATTGAGTACCTGTTGGTAAATAAGTAATATCTTCAATAGCTAATGCTTGCGGACTGATGAAAAACAACACAAAAGCAAAATTTCTAAATAGTAAACACATAAAATTAGTCCAATAAGTCAAAATTTAGAAAAATGTTCGCACGTTTTAGTCAAAATTAACATAAGGAAAGATGATTACTTGAGTGTTTCACTCAAGTAATTTTGTTATTATGTTTATAGAAATATTTTAGAGGTAGATAGCCCATGATTAACATTTCAGAAACAGCGCAAGCACATTTCTGCAAGCTGCTCGCAAACCAAGAGACTGATACCAATATCAGAGTGTTTGTGGTTAGCCCCGGCACACCCAGTGCAGAATGTGGGGTGTCTTATTGTCCACCAGATGCGATAGAAGAATCAGACACTGTGCTAGAATTTAATGGTTTTGATGCAGTCGTAGATCTAGAAAGTGTGCCTTTCCTGCAAGAAGCCGAAATTGATTTTGTCACTGACCAAATGGGCTCACAACTCACCCTCAAAGCGCCAAACGCCAAAGCACGCAAAGTAGATAGTGACGCACCTTTAGCTGAACGAGTGAGTTACATGATTGAAGCAGAAATCAATCCGCAACTTGCTAGCCACGGTGGTAACGTGACATTAGTTGAAATCACAGAAGAAAAAGAAGCCGTATTACGATTCGGTGGTGGTTGTAACGGTTGCTCACAAGTGGATCTCACCTTGAAAGAAGGTGTAGAAAAACAAATGCTTGAACAATTTCCTGGTGAATTAATAGCAGTAAAAGATGCCACCGAACATAAAGCAGGCGAACACTCTTACTACTAGGCTTGAAACCCAATACTAGCTCAGCAAGGATATAAACATTAACTGGTCGCAGCGTTTAGCCAATGACCCAAGTAAAAGCTGGACTTTTTTCAAACGTGGTTTAGGCATCTTTTGCTTAGGGGTAATAGCAGTATTAATAGGCGCAAAAGTCGCGCCTGTTATTCAAATCCCAGGTCTAGTGTTATTGGTAGTAGGTAGCTTATATTCGATTAGGGGCTATCTAGGCATTCTGGCTCACCGTATGATAGTTAGCTTTAAACCGCCACCTTCCCCTTTCGACAAAGATAAATAAAGTATCCTCCCAAGCTTATACCTCGAAACAATAAAAAGAGTAACATTGCCATCCATAGACCTTTGTTTGCGTAAGATAAAAACACCCAAAAAGCAGGAAAGTAAATTACCAACCCACATAACAACATACTATTTCGCATGGCTTGTGACCGAGTCAAACCCACAAAAACCCCATCAAAAAAGAAACACCAGTGGGCGATGATAGGCAAACAATACACAAAGGCTAAGTAGTCTTGCATTTCTAATTGAAGGATCGGTTGATCCGTTATTACAGAGGTGATCTCAGTTCCCCATACAATAAAAATCGACGAATAAATGATTGCAACTATGGTGGACCACACCAATCCATGTAAGGTGACATGTATGATGCCATCAGCATTTTTTTGTCCTTTTTGTTCACCCACCAATGCTTCTGCTGCATAAGCAACACCGTCTAATCCAAGGGCAATTAAGGAAAAAAACTGCATCAGAATAGCGTTGATTGCTGCTGAAATAGAGCCAAATCCTACCCCTCTAAAAATAAGAAAAGCGATGCATGCTTGTAAGATAAGGTTTCGAAAAAACGTGTTACCGTTAAGGGATAGCAGAGAATGTAAATAGGTTCCTGAGAACCACTTTTTTTGTATTATTGGCCTACCAACCAATTTCAATGCCACAATTATACTTATGATTGAGATGGAATATTCAGCGACAACGCTAGCCAGTGCTACACCTAACACCTCCAGCCCTAAACCAAACACAAACCAAAGATTAAGCACCAAATTCAATAAGTTTGCGAACACCTGAATAAGTAACACCTGCTTGGCTTTTTGTTGGCCTATCAACCAACCGACTAAAGCAAGATTAACTATTGCAGCAGGCGCCCCCCAAATACGGGTGTAAAAATATTCAGAGATAACCCCTTCAACAACTGGGGTAGCATTGGCGAAATATAAACCCAAAGCCAAAATGCCATCTTGTAGTAACAACAACAAGCACCCTAATAAAAAGCCAATCAATATCCCCTGAAATAAGCTTTGATGAAGCTGGTTAATATCTCGACTACCTTTTGCCTGAGCACTAAGACCTGTGCTGGTCATTCTTAAAAAGCCACATAACCAATACAGCTGAGTGATAATCAATGCGGCTACAGACGCCCCAGCAAGAAAATATATTTCCTGCATATGGCCCAAAACAGCTGTGTCAACCAGTCCCATTATAGGAGTCGTGACATTACTTAAGATCATAGGTATTGCCATAACAATAATTTTTTGGTGCAGACTAATCTGAAAGAAGTTTGATAAAATATTATTATTAGTCATTTTAATTTCAGTTATGAAGGAAAAATATGAGAAGAACTTCGGATACTTTGGTGATGATATTAACATGTGCGCTACTGAGCATAAACACTTGGGCGAAAGACAATGCAGTTATCCTTTTATATCACCACGTAAGTCACAGTACTCCCGGGGTCACATCAGTATCACCCGAAACCTTTCGTGAGCACATGCAATATTTAGCTGAACATCATCAGGTATTACCCCTAAAAGAGGTAATTGAAACGCTGCAAAACAAGCAACCGTTGTCCGACAAAGCAGTGGTGATCACATTTGATGACGGTTATAAAAATATTTACAACAATGCTCACCCTATTCTGAAAGAATTTTCATTCCCCTACACCATTTTTATTAACCCGCCTTTGATTGGTAAGGTGAGTTATCAACTTGATTGGCAACAAGTTAAAATAATGGCTAATGAGGGCGCGAGCTTCGCTAACCATGGTAGTCAACACTCCCATATGTTGACGAAAAATAAAAGTGAGTCTGAAGAAAGTTGGTTGCGGCGAAGCTTACTAGAAATAGAAACAGCTGAAACGATACTTAAAAACAATCTGGGTTACAGCTTAAAATATTTTGCTTACCCTTATGGAGAATTTGATTTAAAACTAAAAAATCGACTCAAAGCTAGTGGCTACATTGGTTTTGCTCAACATAGCGGTGCTATTGCTTCCTACAGTGACTTTTCGGCCTTACCACGTTACCCGTCTGCAGGGATATACAGCAATATTCAAAGCTTGAAGGTCAAATTAAATAGTTTGGCGATGCCAGTGGACAGTGTTTCCTCTTACGATCCTAAGGTCGAATTATATTCTGACACTGAAAGTCTTTCTTTTAATGTCAAAACTGATGACTTATTACCACAACAAATAAACTGCTTTCAAAATGGTCAGAATTTAAACATGTTTTTAAAAGGGAATACGGTTTCTGTGGATATAAACCCAATCACTCAACCCGGCAGACACAGAGTAAATTGCACTGCACCCAGCATAAGTGAAACGAATAGATATTATTGGTTTTCACAACCCTTTTTTATGCCAACAATTGAAGGGAAGTGGTTAGATTAATTTTTTGCTGAAATGAAGATGCGAACCAATACTTAATGTTTGCATTCTTTGGCTAATACCTGATTCGCTTTCACATTTACCCCCCCGCCCTAAATAAAAGTCTATTGCTTGTAAATTAGTATTTTCAACGTCTAGGTATAAATCAGACTTACCAAAGGGTTAAAGCTTTTTGCTGTGCAAACCTTAGCAAATTAGTAGCTACACCTTGCCTTTGATACTTTGCTAACACGGCAAAGTGTCCGATACACAACTCATAATTTTTAAGTCTTGGGATACAGTCTTGCAAAGCTTGGCTTGCCTCTACTACAGATAATGCATGAGCAACACCTTAGAAATTGGTTAACTTGATTAAGGTAGCTTGGTGGAAAGAATCTGGCAAATCACTATGCTATGTGTATAAACGACCGACAACTTGATTGTCGATTTCTGCAACCCAGTGATTGTCAAAACCGTACTGTCCATCTGAAGATAACAAACTCAAAACCAGAAAATAACAGCGAAAATTCAGTATTAATATTATAAGTCGCACCTATGGCAACTGGCGTGGAACAATAAATTAGCATCGTCTTGATTAGCCTAACTGCTGAGCATTAGCGCAGTTTATTGGGACATAATAAGCGGCATATCAGCTAGTATCTTTTGTCCTTCACTAATGGGTAACTTGCCTACAACAAATTCAGGCTTAAAACGGCCTATCACTTGTGCCTTTGGATTCACTACCACTATAGATGAACTGTGATCGACTAAATAGTTAGGGTTATCCGTGCTTTCGGACATGGAATACATCATGCCCATAGCTCTTACTAGAGGAAATAATTGAGAATGTTCTCCACTAACAGCAATAAAGTCAGAATGGAAAAAATTAATATAGTCGTTTAATCGTTCAGGAGTATCGCGCTTCGGATCAACAGACAACAAAACGACTTGAATAGGAAAATCTGTGGATATTTTTTGTAATTCTGGATAAACATTTTTTAACTCTGCCAAGGTAGTCGGACAAATATCAGGGCAATATGTATAACCAACAAAAACCAGACTCCAGTGCCCTATTAACTTTGCAGATGTAAAGGATTGATTATTCTGATCTACTAACTGAAAGTCAGATAACGCTCTTGCCTGAGGGTATAAACTCACATACTGAGTTTTATTGTTTGCGCTGAGCGGTGCAATGTTTAATGCCACTACAACTCCTATGACAAGTGCAAAAAAAGCAATCAGGCCTGCTTTTAGTCTACTCATACCTAAAACCACATATAATGATCAACCAAAAGCACAACAAACAGTATCATTAGATGAATGATAGAAAATTTAAAGGTCTGCATAGCGGTTTGTTCGGTGGAGGTATATTTCAATTTCCATGCGTAATATAAAAAACCCGCATTTAATAAAGTGGAACCAATCAGATATATAAGGCCTGACATACCCACTAAATAAGGCAGTAAACACACCACACAGAGTAGAACAGTATACAACAAGATAGACGTTTTAGTAAATTCGATACCGTGGGTCACAGGCAACATAGGCACTTGTGCTCTGGCATAATCTTTTTCGCGATGAATTGCCAGAGCCCAAAAATGTGGTGGTGTCCAGATAAACACAATCAGTACCAATAACAATGCATGTGGGTGAATTTCTCCCGTCACTGCAGTCCAGCCAAGCAGGGGAGGAATGGCACCCGCTAAACCACCAATAACAATATTTTGTGGTGTCGCTCGTTTTAAATACATAGTGTACACCACAGCATATCCCAACAACCCAGCAAAGGTTAACACCGCAGTTAAACGATTAACCCACAATTCGAGGATCATATATCCAACAATAGTTAATACAGCCGCAAAAAACAGGGCTTTTTGTGGAGTCACTTTACCTTTAGCTACTGGACGATTTGAAGTACGACCCATTTTGCCATCTATCTTTCTATCCACAACATGATTAACCACTGCGGCTGCAGACGACAAAAAACCGATCCCTATTAATCCAGCAGCAAGAATTTGCCAACTGATCCAACTATCACTGGCTAAACACATGCCAACCAATGCGGTTAATAACAATAACAACACGACTTTTGGTTTGGTTAGTTCATAATAATCTTGGCAAGTAGCCCATAAATTAAATTGATTGTTTGGTTGTCCTTCGGCTACGACCTTACTCACCTTATTCTCCTAAGTTTTGCGATACAACGTGTAACTAATGGTTACTAACACCAACATCAAACACGCGGCTACAGCATTATGCATCACAGCAACAGCAATAGGTAAACTGTAAACTACATTGCTTACACCTAAAGCAATTTGAACACCCAAAACTAATATCATTAGAATGGATAACTTTTTAATTAAGCTTGAGTGTGCTGCAGCATACAACCTAATCCCTAACCAACATAAGTACAAAAAGGTAATTAACGCGCCTATTCTATGCACAATATGCATAGTCATACGTTCAGCATAGCCATGGACACCAAACTCATAATTTTCTGCTTCTGGAATACTAAAAGCACCAGTAAAATCTAAACGCTCGTACCAATTACCTTCACAAATGGGTAATTCAGTGCAAGCTAGTGCAGCATAATTAGCTGACGTCCAGCCACCTAGAGCTATTTGCCCCGTTAAAATAACTATCCCTAAAATTGTATATTTTCCAAATTGACGCAGAACAGCGTCACCGCCAGGAATTCGATAAGGGATCAACCTTAAGTACAATAAAAATAGACAAGATAATACAGTGAATCCACCTAATAAGTGCCCCATCACCACCGCAGGCAATAAATTCAGTGTCACCGTCCACATACCTAGAGCACCTTGGAAACAGACTAAACACAACAGAAACAGAGGCAGCTTTACAGGCTTGTTATAAGCTTTGCTGAATAGACTATTAATAAAAATCACCAGTATCAAAAAACCCAAAGCGCTGGCAAAATAACGGTGAATCATTTCATTCCAAGCTTTGTGCTCTTCAAAGGGGCGCTCAGGAAATGCTTGCTGGGCAATTTCTATATTTTCTGTGGTCTTAGAGAAACTAAGATGACCATAACAACCAGGCCAGTCAGGACAACCTAATCCGGCATCAGTGAGGCGAGCGTATGCACCAAGTACAATTACCACCAAAGCTAATAGAATACTTACCAGCACTAACTTCTTCATCATTTCAGTATCCTCTAACCGATACGCGAAAGTTTAAGTAACTTGCGCATATCCGACAAAATATCACGACTATCTAATATTGCTTGCTTTTCATCAATTTGTAATGGGAAACGTAAAATAATGTTACCCAAAGTATCAGCAATAAAAATAGCATCTGTACTCGTTTCTTTAAACATTTGTTGCAGACTTTTTATGTTGGTATTTAAAAAGCGAATGTTTTGTTTTTCTTTAAGCTGCGCAAGCTGGGCAATATTACTTTTCTCATGGGTAATAACAACCACTTCAGCACGATCGCTTTCCTTACCTAACGCGCTGCGAACTTGAGCAATACTATATAAAGCGTTCTCACATTTAACAGAACACACTTCTGGTAAAACATAGAGTAATTTCCACTTAGGCACCTGTTCGGTGGTTTGCAATAAACTCATATCAACAATAGGTGAAAGTAGCTCCCCCTTGTTTGTTGCAGCTTGATTAAACCAATCATTTTCTAAAGCAAGTTTAGCCAGTAATACAGGAAGTATAAAAACTGAAGCCAGAAGCAACATCATTAATTTATTGTTTTTAGTGGTACTCACTTTTGTTCCTTTTTAACTTATTTCTTTGGGCGATAACAAATATTACCAACGCAGCAAGTGCCAGTAAAAACCACTGTACGGCATAGGCCAAGTGTTTTTCCGGTGCCATTACAACAGGTTGCCAATCTCTTATGAAAATTGAACTTTCCTGCATATTTAATAACACCACAAAAGGTAATATTTCTTGAGTATAGTGTTGTTGAATAACTTTTAGATCCGTCTGCTGTATTACTTTTGGCCAAATACCGTCCACCGACGCCGTTTCTTTGACCATGGCATTATCCAAAGGCAGGGATATAACGCCCGCAAACCGAGATTTTTTAACATCAATATTGACACTAGGCAATATTTCTCTGCTATTTGTTGCGGCTACCCAACCAAAATTGACAATTACTGTACCTACATATGTTTGTGTGGGCACCAAAACTTGGTATCCCACTCGCCCTTTATGGATCTTATTGTCCAATAAAAAATAACGAACTGCATCCGGGGTCCCATCAAAATTTACAGGCATATCCAGCATTTCATCTATATTGCTGTATAAGAACTGTTGTAAATCGACTTTCGCCGTTTTAGTAGCAATCTCTATAGCTGATAAACGTGCTGTTTTTTGCTCTGCTCTTTGTAATTGCCAATTACCTAAAGCAAACATAATGACAACACACACAAAAGTAATTAAGGTAGCAACAAAGGGTAAACGTGATAAAAAGTTCCACATAACAGCTCAAAAAATCTTTAGGAGTGAATAGATGTTAATCAAAATACTTGTCGGTGGGTTACTATTATTTATGGTGTTCAATTTATTTAAAGCTATGATGATTATGCTCAAAGACGACCCTGATAGTCCACCTATGAGTAAATTCATTGGCAGAAGAGTTCTCACTTCAGCCATTATCGTTGGCTTGATGCTACTCGCTGTAGCAACTGGACTCATTGTTCCTAATCCTACACCACACTAACCAATGCAAAGAGCCGCTGCATTGCAGTGGCTCTTCAACTTAGTAAATGATGTTGCTAAAAAATATATACAACAGCAAAGAGTATAACCCACACTACATCAACAAAATGCCAATACCAGCTAGCGGCCATAAATGCGAAGTGATTTTTGGGCGTAAAATGCCCTTTCATAATTCTCAATAACATAATAAATAGAATTATTGCACCTAGCGTAACGTGAAAACCGTGAAATCCTGTTAACAAGAAAAAAGTATTACCATAAATACCAGATTGTAAAGTCAGATTCATTTCTGTATATGCATGGATGTATTCTTCGACCTGCATCACCATAAAGATGGCACCTAGCAACACAGTCAAACCGAGCATAAGCTTAAGCTTTCCACGATTGTTTTGTTCCAGTGCAATATGAGCATAGTGACAGGTAACCGAGGATGTAAGCAGTATAAATGTATTAATCAAGGGTAAACCAGTCCAAGGCATAGCTTCTGTCGTTAAACCACCGGGCGTGGTAACCAGCGGCCATATTGCCTCAAACGCAGGCCATAACACTTCGCCTGTCATATCATTATTTGATGCACCGCCTAACCAAGGCACTGAAATAAATCTGGCATAAAACAGAGCGCCAAAAAAAGCGCCAAAAAACATCACTTCAGAAAAAATAAACCATGCCATACCTTGACGATATGAACGGCCCAACTGAGCACTGTATAAACCACTCATAGATTCATGTATTTGGTTTCTAAACCACCCAACCAACATGACCACCAAAACTAAAAAACCTGCACCTAAAATATAAGCGCCGAACCCCTCTTTTCCTCGTGTGCTTTCAACCACAA
>Ga0208133_1000368_pt1 | contig 17800 bp, 25 predicted proteins | sample ColrivemetaGS535_FD_187595 | JGI IMG/M metagenome (GOLD analysis project Ga0208133, IMG submission 187595) | Estuarine microbial communities from the Columbia River estuary, USA - metaG S.535 (SPAdes) (version 2) | ecosystem: Environmental > Aquatic > Marine > Intertidal zone > Estuary | place... | reverse complement strand
CCATTAATCACCCCAATAGAGAGTTACCCAAGTTGGTGAAGGGGCCTGTTTGCTAAACAGGTAGGATGTTAAAGTCGCAAGAGTTCGAGCCTCTTACTCTCTACCACATTTGCCCGTATGGCGGAATTGGCATACGCAACGGCCTTAGAACCCGTACAATTGAAAGTTCGAATCTTTCTATGGGCACTACTTATTAAAAAAGGAAAATAAAATGGTTTTTAAAAAATTACAATCTGGAGAAGAAATTCAATTAGTAACGTATATCAAAGAATATATGGAAACGTATAGTGATGCTGAAATCTTAATTGGTTGTGATTCACAAAACTCTGGTACTAAAACTATATATGCAATTGTAGCTGTATTATATAGACAAGGTAAAGGAGGACATGTTTTATATAGAAGATGGAATACCGAAAGAGAAAGAGTACGTTCAATTAGATTATTACAAGAAGTTTGGTTTGCAATTGAAACTGCTGAATACTTAAAAGAGAATGGTGTTAAAAAACCAAAGTGGATTGATGTGGATTTAAATCCAGACCCACGTTTCAAATCTAACGAAGTATTCAGACAGGCGGTTGGTATGGTTGAAGGTATGGGATATAATGTAAGATATAAATCATTAGGTCCTATCGCAACATATTGTGCAGACCATTTGGTAAAAAATAAATAAAGAGTTATTTGGATATATGAGAAAAGTTTCGTATATTTGTAATGTTGATTCAGAAGTAGGAAGTATTAGATGGTGTAAATAAACACAGCCGAAAATGTTCAACAAAATATTAGGAAATATGAAAAAGTTTTCGTATCTTTGTAATGTTCTTTGATGTAATATATAATATAAACTGCTCCCATCGACAAGCGGTTAAGTCACGTCCCTTTCACGGATGAGTCACGGGTTCGAATCCCGTTGGGAGTACGATTGCCTCCATAGCTCAGTTGGTAGAGCAGCTGATTTGTAATCAGCAGGTCGTTGGTTCGAGTCCGACTGGAGGCTCAATGGGATGTTAGTAGAGATGGTTACAATGTCGCCCTGTCACGGCGAAGGTCACGGGTTCGAGTCCCGTACGTCCCGCAATGGTTCGGTAGCTCAGTTGGATAGAGCAACTGCCTTCTAAGCAGTAGGTCAAAGGTTCGAATCCTTTCCGAATCACGTTAAAACTTTAAACCTTAAAATAAACCAAAACCAAAAATTATGCAAAATCTTTTTATAAGTTTTATTATGTTGTTATTACCATTAAAAGTAACAACCACAAATGTAGAAATAGAAGAAAGTAATTTAGAAGAATTAGGAATAGTAACAGTCACAACATATAGAGCAACAGCGGAAGAAACTGATTCTACACCAAACATTACAGCAAGTGGATTTAAAATTAGTAAAAAGAATCCTAAGAAACATAGAATCATTGCTGTAAGTAGAGATTTAAAACGTAAGTTAAAGTTTGGTCAGAGAGTTCGATTGAGAAATGCTGGTAAGTATAATGGTGAATATGTGGTTAGAGATGTAATGAATAAGAGATATAAAAAACGTATCGATATTTTAATCAACCCCAAAGACAAACAAACAAAACTTTCAAAAGTGAAAGTTTATAAAGTAAAATAAATAATGCCTGAATGTTGGAATGGTAGACAAGACAGACTTAAAATCTGTTGTCCAGTAATGGGCGTGTGGGTTCAAGTCCCTCTTCAGGTACAATATTGGGGATGTAGCTCAGTTGGCTAGAGCATCTGCCTTGCACGCAGAGGGTCGTAGGTTCGATTCCTATCATCTCCACATATGCCGGTGTGGCGGAAAGAATAGTTTGATTTCGAATAAGAACTATTAGACGTCCCGTAATACTAGAAAGGTGGTGAATCCGAAATGGACATCGTGTGGGTATCCAATCCCTCCACCGGCACCCTTATTTGGACTTGTAGCTCATTCGGTTAGAGCAACTGACTCATAATCAGTAGGTAATAGGTTCGATTCCTATCTGGTCCACCAATTAAAATAACATATTTATGAATCACTTAAATGAGTATATGAAAGGAGTATTACCTATTGTGGTAATTACACTTGCTGTGTATATCTACGATAGTTATCGAAATCCATATAACCATAGTTCTTTATTAGAAATATTTGGTGGTATTATGGTTGGTGTACTCATCTTAGGTGCAATTAAGGAGTACACTAGAAACGATGAGGTATAGTAGTTTTAATTATCCAATACAACGTATAAATGATAAATTGTATCAAGTCATTGCAGAATACTCATTCGAAGTTGTTAAAGATGTCAATGGTATCAAAGAATGGTTAGAGTGTGATGTTGCGTTTAAAAGTAATCATACCAACACTTATCTTTTTTGTAGAACCATTGAAGATATTGAACCCCAATTATCAACCACATAATTTGTTTATTCCATATTTATAGGTATGGATTATAAACGTTTACCGAATTTACGAAACTCATACCCCGCGGAAACCAATACCGATGTATCTGCCTTTTATGAAGATAAAGGAGAATATATTCGTAGATATGGAATCGATAGAGATAACGCCTATATAGACTTGTTCACTTATCCAATAGATAAGATTCGAACCTTAGACCCAGCAGACTACCCATATGTTGATTTTGCATTTATTCTACAATTCGTTGATGAAGAAAGCGGATTTATAGAAGAATGGACTTCTGCACCTTTTAAAAAATTATTAGAAGAAGCAAAAAAAGAAAAAAATCCATATTTCAATAAACATAGTGTTGCAGTAATTCCACTTGATTATGGTGATTTAAAAAATTATCATAGAAGGAATAAATTTAGTATTGGTGAAAAATTTGCCGAAGTAGAGATTACTAAAACAATTTCAACTATCGAAGATATGATATTGCATATTCAATGGTTGACAGTATTTACCGACCAATTTAGAAGTACCAATGTTGGTGCAAGAATTAATGACCCTAAATATCCAATAGATGGTATTGGTAGTTGGAATAGTTATCATAACCCGACTGGTACGTTTGGGTTTGAATGGAGTACTCTTTTAAAGGATACCTTATCAGATAAAACTTTTGCAGAAGAAATAGCAGCAGAAAGTTTAGTACCTGATGTTTTGCCAAAATCTACACCAACCGAAAAAAGTTTACCTATTAAATCAGAACCTACTCAATTACCGACAGTAGAACCTACTCCGCGTGAAACTCCACCACAACAACCAGTTTATTACAATACTCAATCTTACCAATATTATCCAGATGATATAACTAATAGTAGAGATGTAATTCGCTTTAGAGGTGGTGAGTATAATTATAGATAATATTAACCCAAATATACTATGAAAAGAAGAACCTTTACAACAATTGATTGGAGAAGATATTTAGTACCAACTAACGATAAAAGAGTTAGTAAGTTTTTAGAAACGCGTGGATTCGATGTGATGAATCAGTTATCAACTAATATTCACAACGCAGGATTAAAAGGATGGGATGAAGTTGCAATATTAGTTCACCCTAATGCATCAGCAATATCATTAGTACCTAAAGAAGAATATATCGAGGCGTTAGACCATTGTTTAGAATGGTTTAAAGAAAAAGAAGAATATGAAATGTGTGCTAAAATAGTAGGATACAAAACCGATATCTTAGAAAAGAAAAAACCTAAACGAAAAAGGAAAGAAACTAAAAAGTTAATTTAAATAAGTTCCAAATTTTATGGCAGAAAATCAATCCCAAAAACACAAACAATTGACTGAACACATTAAAGAAGATAAGACTAATAGACCAAAGGCACCTATTAAGTTTCAACTACAACTCAATGAAGAGCAAAAAGAAGCCAAAGATAAAATTTTAAATAACGCAATTACTATTCTAAGTGGTAAAGCAGGAAGTGGTAAAACACTATTAGCTTGTCAGGTAGCATTAGATATGCTATTTAAAAAAACAGTCAATAAGATAATCATCACAAGACCGACAGTTAGTAAAGAAGAAATTGGATTCTTACCCGGTGACCTTAGAGAAAAAATGGAGCCGTGGATGCAACCAATCTATTCCAATTTTTATCAATTATATAACAAAGAAAAAATCGATAAGATTTTAGAAAGTGGACAAGTTGAAATTGTACCTCTTGCTTTTATGAGAGGTAGAACTTTCTTAGATTCATTTATTATTGTTGATGAAGCACAAAACTGCACAAATGCTCAAATGGAAATGATTACATCTCGTTTGGGTTTAAGAAGTAAAATGGTTGTATGCGGTGATACCCAACAAGTAGATTTAAAGTATAGAGAAGATAGTGGATTCAAATTCTTATTATCAGCCGCTAGGAAGATTAAGGATATGGATTCTCAAACTTTACTTACAAACCATAGACATCCAGTTGTAGATGCCCTATTAGATGCCTACACCGAATTCAACGAAAATACAGGTAAACAACGTAACTAATTGATAATCAATGGGTAGTGAAAAACTACCCATTTTATTTGGAAAATCCAATATTTCGTCGTATATTAGCATATATGACTAAGAGAGATATTACCCAATATGTTAATAAATACTTTGAACTAATAACAGCTCATTATGGGGAATCAAAATTTCAAACCGATTCCCCTTGGCTAGTTATTGAAGATTCCCCTTATTCAGATTGCGAAGACCCCGATTTAATTGGTGAATATTGTTCCATGCATAATGAACTTATTGTGTATTGGAAAAACATTAAATCAATTGAGGATTTAATCAAAACTTTAATTCACGAATATCAACACTATTTACAATCCCCAAGTTGGATGACTCGATATTATAAAATGGGATATGATTATAGTAATCACCCATATGAATTAATTGCATACGAAACTGAAAAAGATTATAAATTATTTATATGAAAACAAGACAATTCATAAGCGAATTCGATTCAAACTTACAAGTTATAATAATGGGTAAAAGTGATTTTCGTTATGATACAATGAAACCTATGTTTACTGAATTTGGGTTTGGATTTATAATTCCTGCTTTTAATTTAATTGTAATTGATGGTGAACAAAAATTAGGGAAAGATGTTCATAAATTTATTGAGGCACATGAAGTTGCACATTATATATTAGGTCACTCGGCCGAACATAATGCATCAGATGAAATTGATGCAGATAGATTAGCTTATAAATTATTGAGTGACAAAGGATATGTAAAATCTTTACAATTAGTAATTGAAAAGTTTGAAGAAAGACACGGAATAAAATTTGATGAAAAATATTAAGAAACATTAGGAAATATTAAAAATATTTCGTATGTTAGCTTTGTAATAAGAACACACTATGGGTAAATATAAATTTAAAAATCGTAAGTTTCCAATTCCTTTTCAGAAAGTAGTTGATTATATCGGTAACCTCAAAGGTATCGAAGTTTCACTTAGTAACTCTACTTGTTTTATGGGACACTTTAATAGACAGATATTCATTCACCATAACTATGATTTGAATGAGAATGGTTTATTTGCTTTACTACATGAATGTGGCCATTCACTTCAACCAGTAAATAACGTTGGGTGTAATGCTTATAAAAATATTGATAATGATGACCATCCAAAAGAATTTATGATGGGTCAGTTCTTAAATGAATTAGATGCTTGGAATAGAGGATGGGATATTGCTCAGAAATTAAACCTTAAAATAAATGTTAAACAATTTGAAAAAGAAAAACAATTGGCTCTACTTACCTATTTTACTACTACTTGCTAGTTGTAGTAAGGAAGATATACCAACACCCCAACCAATACCTCCTACACCACCATCGGTAAATACTGATAAGTTAAAACAATCTACAACAATTTCTACTGAAAGTGTTTTAAATCAAGAAAACAATTCCGCTTGGTATAGTTCTCATTTAGGGAATACCCCCACAAAAGATGTAGCAGTTGGTATTGCTTATTTTGATTTTAATGGTGATTCTGAAATGGATATGTTATTGAAAAATGATAATAGTGGGATATTTGAATTTTGGGTAAAACGTGGTAACACCTATACAAAAGAAGATTACACTAAAGGTAAATCTATACAACTCAAAGGAACTCGTAGAATTGTAACTACTGATATCAATAATGATAAATATGTAGATTTTGTCTTAGCACTGGCAGATGATAATGATATGACCCAACGAGGATTATATTTTTTAAAAGGGGATAAAGATGGATTTGAATTAATTAAATATTCAGACGATAGTAAAGATTTTTATCATGGTATAACTACCGGTGATGTAAACAAAGATGGAAAGACAGATATTATAATATCGGGCCCTACTTTCTTTTTAATGGGAAATGGTGATTTTACATTTACAAAAACTAATTGGCCGAGTAATCTATTAACAAAAGGCCCGGCACATTTGGGTGATTACTTTGGTTCGGCCTGTATGGATTTGATTGATTTAAACAAAGATGGATATTTGGATTTGATTAGGGGATTTCATAATAATCAATATGACCATCCCGGTAATTTGTATGGTAAATCAATTGTTATAAATTTTGGTAAAGGTGGATATCCGTATTTTGGTGAAACTCAATATTTGGAAACAATAGAACCTAATTCAAATGTTACATTAGATTTTGCATTTTATGATTATGATAAAGATGGTGATATCGATATTTTCTCAAATAGTAATTTTAACTATAATGATGAGTATTATATTCAGTATTTTGAAAATAATGCAGGCCAGTTTGAAAATAAAACAAAAACAATATTTGAGGGAGATTCATATAAGGTATTAAATCATTATGCTATTGATTGGATTAAATTGGCAGATTGGGATAAAGATGGTAATCCAGAACTTCTAATAGAAGGTAAGAACCATAAGAGAGAAAATGGGGCTTGGGCAGAACCTAATTTCAACTCATTTAAAGTAGGACAAAATGGTAAATTTTACCGATATAAATTTTAATTGATAATCAACCAGTTACATATTATAATAAAAAAATATATTAAAAAAGATTTGGAAAATCCAAAAAAAGGTTGTATATTAGCTGTATAAGATTGAGAGATGATAAATAACAAAAACAACAAAATGAACGAAAACAAAAAAATTCTTTACATTGATATGGATGGTGTGTTGGTTGATTTAAAGGCCGAGTTCGATAAGTGGTTCGAACGCCACCCACATTTAATTGATAAATACAAAAAATGTCCTGACCATATTCCTGGTATCTTCCGAAATCCTCCTCCATATGAAGGGGCAATTGAGGCAGTTAAGAAATTGGCAGAAAGTGGTAAGTATGAAATGTTCATCGCTACCGCAGCACCGTGGGGTAATCCTGATGCTTCTACTGATAAACGTTATTGGATTGAAGAACACTTCGGAAATCTCTTTCATAAAAAAATGGTTGTTACTCACCGAAAAGACTTGTTGGGTGGTGATTATTTGATTGACGATAGAATCAAAAACGGAGCAGGAGAATTCAAAGGTGAGTTATTACGATTCGGTTGGGCATATGAAACTGAAACTTGGAATGAGTACCCGACTTGGGAATCAATCTTAAACAAATTGTTATGAGAATCAAATGGGTAATATTCAGTTGTTTACTATTTACGGCATGTAGTAAAGATGAGATTTATGAACCACAATGGGGACCAAATCAACAAACTATTACACAACAAAATAAAACATCTACTAAATCAACAATAACTTTAGAATTAGATGGTAGGTTACCAATAGATAAAAATGGATATTATCATTTACGATTAGTTAATAATTCAACTCAAACAATACATAGGGTCACAGGATTTGTTAAAAATTCAACACAACCTATAAAGGTAGAATGGGAAAATAATTTGTTCTGGTGGTTATTCAAAGGACAAACGATTGCCAATGTAACTAAACTATATATTAACCCTCTTACAGGAGAACGTAATTACGTTAATTTACCACCGATTACGACTTGGAGGGATGAGTTAGTACCAACTATAAATTCATCCTCATATGCCGGCACAAACGGGGAAATAAATACGGTCATAGCACCAATCTACAAAATGAAAGGTGATACTATGAGAATAACATGCAGAGTATTGGAACATAATATTAATAAACAACTAAACATAGTATTAGAGTGAGTAGCAAAAAAATGACACCTATTACATTTCCAGAATCCTTAATCACCGAAGAAACTTTCGAAAGACAAGGATGGGAAAAGATACAAGATGATGAATCCGAAGGTCCTAATGGACACTATTGGATATTGCCCTTACCAAAGGATAACCCATCTGATGATGCTCCAATTTTAATATCATCAATGAATGATGAATGGAAAGATATCGGATTACCAGAAGGTAGTTATGTTATTGAATTGGAAGAGTTTTTTGGATTGGGGTTTTGTGAAAGTGAAGAACAATTAGAAATCCTTTATAGAGCATTAACCGGACAAGAATTAGAAGATTAAAATATAAATTATGAAAAATTATTCAGCAGAAGACCTACAAAAGAATTATGATAAATTCATTGAGGCATTAAGTAAAGTATTTAGTGGTGAACGTTTAGAGAAATTAAAGTTCATGTATTCACAAGAGGAATTGGGAACTGAATTAGTTCTTGCTCCTGCAAGTGGTAAAGAACATTATCATTCTGCTTACGTTGGTGGATATTTAGACCACGTTATGAATGTTGCCCGGAACGCATATAAAATGAAAAAGATATATGAGGAAGGTGGAATCAAAGTTGATTTTACGGATGAAGAATTATTCTTCGCAGCATTCCATCACGATTTGGGTAAGTTGGGTACAAAAGGAAACCCACATTATGTAGAGGAAGAATCCGATTGGCATAAGAAGAATCAAGGTTCTATGTTTAAGATTAATGGTGAGAACCATTATATGGACGTAACCCACCGAGCATTGTGGTTACTCAATCAATATGGTATTACCTATTCCGAAAAGGAGATGATTGGGATTATGTTAGCAGACGGATTATACAACGAAGGTACAAAACCTTACTTCATTAGTTTCCGCCCCGAAATGAGGTTAAAAACCGACCTACCATACATTCTACATTGGGCAGACCATATGAGTTGTAGACAAGAGAATAAACAATGGGAAGATTCAAAACCTTTCTAACTGACAAGTTGTCAATTAAGTTTTAAAAATACTGACAATATGTCATATACTATCTGATGGTATGGGATTTGTAATATATGATGTATTGTTTAACTAAAAAAGAAAAGATTATGTACACAGCAAATTTAGGAAACTTATTAGATTTATTTGAGAAGGATTTACCTACATGGAAAACATCAACAACATTACGAGATACTACATTGGGATACACCAAACAAAATGATGATTCATACGAATTAGCATTTGATGTGGCTGGTCATTCTAAGGATAATATTTCAATTGATGTAGAGGGAAATCTTTTAAAGATTAAAGCAGAAACCACATATGAAGAGGGTTCAATTCTTAAAAATTTGGTTTCAACTTTAGACCATAGTATTCGTATTTCAAATACTTACGATTTAACTAAAACTTCAGCAGAGGTAGAAAATGGTCTTTTACTAATTACCATTCCAAAGAAAGAGGAAGCAAAACAAAAGAAAATTTCAGTAAAAGTAAAATAATTTTTTAATCTCTCACTTTTTAGAAAGGTCATCATCATTGGTGACCTTTTTTGTTTTAAACCCATTTAACTTAAATACGTTATGAGCTGCAGAATTCCAATCTTCACATATACAGGATATTTTTGAAATAGGGTTTGGTAACATTCCAATGGATTTATTTACAAACCATTGTGCTGAATAAGTTGGTCTTTTTATTTTATTTGTAACATATAAATTATATAAGTAAAATTCGTTATTATAGCGGGGTTCATAGAATACATATCCTATACATTCATTTCCATAATATAATATAAACAAATGATGACCATTTTTTATTCTACTCCGAACATCATCAAATACAAACATCCCATCCCAATTATATTCTTCATTAAAAAAATAAATTAACTTTTTAATATCATCGGATAAAAGTTCATTATATTTCAATATACTAAACTCTTTAATTTCATTATACGATTCTATATCTAATTCAAAATTTACCATTATAGAAATTTTTTGCTATTGTTTACTATTTTAGTTTCTGAAGCAAAATCATCAAGTATCATATCTAACATTGAATTTTCTGATTCAATTTTATTAATCATAGCGGTATGACATTCTGATGTCCATTCTTTTATTATCGCATAGTTTGAATCGTAATCATTTAAAAATTTCTCTACAAATTCTACAAATAATTTCGGTTGACCATTATGAGATTTAAATTCATCATAAAAAGGATGCGGCCGTACATTTAATACCTTTTGTAACATATCTATTGGATATGAATGAGTTGATATAAATGGTATGTTTGATAAGACCAATCCCAATGTTTTTTCTGAAAAATATTGATTTCCAAAATCATCTTTAGCATACGCCCAACTTTCATCTAATATTTGTACTTTTGCTTTACCTAACATTCTAAACCACAAATCCCAAGTTAATCCGTTTTGATATTGAATTAATGTTATATTTTCAAAATCAGTAGTACCTGTAATTGAATTTACATATATATTATCCAATTCAGATAATTCTGATTCATATGTATCGTATAGTATACTAACTGGAGCAGAATCAGTTCTTTGTAATAATAATCTTTCATTATTTAATTTAGATAATCCTTTTAAAATATCACACCTATATTTTTTATGATTTCTAACTGAATACATTAAATCGTAATCAAAATTTAATTTTTCAAATATTTGTTTATATTCATAATACCATCTAATTCCAATTATTTCATTCCATTGCCAAATTGTATTCGTAAATGCAAAATACATATTAGGAAATTGGTGACGAACTCCATCCTTAATAAATAAATTATCGGATATTATTTTATGGTTTTTAAGTAATTTTAATTTAGCTTCAATTTCATCTATATATATCGTATCGTTTGTATCATATTTAGCAAGAATACGCTCAGTTCTAAATATGGTTATAATCCAATCTTTTTTATCGGATATTAATTCAGCAAATCGTTTAATAATTGGAGTATCTTCAACGTCAAAAATTTGTACATCTTTATAATTAGAATCTATATTTCGTTGAAATAATGCAGTAAAAAAATCTAACAGATGTAATCCATCTGTATTATCATTTATTTCTGGATTAAAATAAAATTCAAATTCAATATTATCATATGTACAAAATACTGAACCTATTTGTGTGGATTGATTAATTTCAAATCTTCTATTTGTACTATTATGTGATAGTTTATATAATAAAGAGTTGGAAAAATAATGGTGTATATATATTTTCATAATATATTTTTGTTTTCAATAATACTATCAGTTAATAATTTTATCATATAATCAGAAACATCTTTCTGTCCTAATTCAGACCAATGTTTATCGTTTATATAATTGTCAGTTTCTAATGCTATATTTTCAAAATTTTCCATAGGAATATTTACACATCCGTTTATCTTTCTATTATCCCAAGTCCAATGTAATATTTTATTATGTTTAAACGATGTATTAATTAAATTAATCCAACTTTCTAATTCGGAAATATACAATTTATTACTTCTATTAAACATTATTTGAAAAATCGTTTCCTTTGTAATCGAATCTAAATTATCAATAGCTGTATCTAAAAAATTCTTATCTGAATTCTTTAATCTAATATTTGCAAAAATATTAACCCATTTGTCATGTTTAGATACTAATCTAAAACGTTCTATATTTGTCCATCCAAATATTAAAGTATCATCATTTTTTATAGTATGGGAAACCCTACAAAACTCTTCGAATATTTGAGCATTAGAAGCACCTGCAATTCCTTTGTTTATTAAATTTAAATTTAATTTATTAGAAATATGGTCACCATATACCAATGGTGTATAACCTTTCCATTTAATATACTCAACTCTCCAATGCTTAAGAGCACTCGCTGGAGGTGCAAATGTATCAGTTAATGAGTCTCCAAAAGTCCAAAGTGTTTTCATTTATATTATCATTTTTTTAATAGAACTAATAACAAGTTGATTGTCGATGATATTAATTTCTTTATTTATTTTAGATTTCACAATTGATAACATATAATTACTTATTTCAATTTTTTTAAGTGTATCTAATATAAAGGAATCTAAGTGTTCTATTTTTATATCAGTACAATTTTGAAATGTGAATCCGTAATATTCATTTATATTATCAACCGAATTACTATAATATAATTTAATAGGAATGAATTTATTCAAATCTAAATCAGATATAGATATATCTAAAAAATATTCATCAGGCATTATCATATTATATAACTTTGCAATTCTTCTATCAAAGTGAATATTATTTAAAATCGTTTGAAATAGATTGAGATAAAATTCAGTTTTTTCAAATCGTATAAACCCACTATATGCAGAGTATAATTTTTGTAAACCAAAATCTTTTGTTATCTTATCTGGATTTTGTATAAAAGAAAACTCATTATAAATCCAATCATTTTCCCATTCTGCACATACTGATAAAAATTGTTCATTAAACAATGGCGTTATATCTTTGAATATAATAGTATCTGCATCAAAAAATATAGTGTTATCAAATGGACTATGATTTATTAATTCGTATTTAAATGTATATGGATTTTCAATATCAGTTTTATATATGGGATACTTAACCAATGTATTGAGATTATATTTATTAAACCATTCTACATTATCATAAACCAATGCAAAATCAACATTAGTATGTAGTAGTATAGATTTAAATAATACTTCTGTCCAATGGTAATAAATTTCTTTGTTTAAACATATAGTGATAACTCCATTCATATGAAAATTGTTTAAACAATATTTTTTTTGTAATTGGCTTGGTTGAATACATCTATGCAATAATTACCTGCATATACAATTCTTTCTTTATTGGAATTAGGAGTAGGAATTGCAGTGTGCAATATGTCTGCTGGAAATATAAATATCTCCCCTACCTTTGGCAGAAATTTATGTTTAATACCATCTTCGGTTTGAAATACAATTTTACCTTCATCACCTTTAATTTCATCGGTAGTTTGTAAATAAAATGTAAAAGTATAATCTGTAATTATTTTAGACCTACCTGGTGGATGTACATACAAATGTTGGTGCATCCATTCCATATCAAATCCTTTTCTTTGAGTATAAATCCATTGGTGTTGTGCCCAATTAATAAATTTTCTACCACTAATTTTTTCGATTAAATTTTTTATTTGAGTTTTGATAGAATCAAAAACAGGAGATTCGGTTTCAACCCAAACTGAATTGTCACTTATTTGTATTACACTTTGATGATTAAATTCTACTAATTTTAAAAAATCTTCAATAGGATATTCATCATTATATGTATCTTTATAAATGGTGTATTTATCAGATAATTTAATTGCTTCCATTATATTATATTTTTTATTTTATTTAGTATCAAATTTTCTGTATTTATAAAAAAAACAATACTTTTCCGTACTCCCGTTTCTATTGGTAGTACTTCATGCTCAATATCACTATCAAATAGATACACAACTCCTGGTTTATTTAAAATGTTTATGCTTTCCACATCCGTATGTAATACGAAATCACCTCCGGTATAATCGGAATAAAGATGAAACCCACCAACAAATTTTCTAAAATTCGGAACAAATTTACCTGACATACCATTTGTAAAATAATCATTATCTTTATGTTTTGAAAAATAATCATTATGGCTATATTGTATTAAATACGAATCATATAAATTAGAATCATAATTAGTCAACTTCACATCGATAATACTTTCAACCCATTCTAATATTTTTTTTAAAAAAATATTTTTATCATATTCATTTAATATATAGACCGAATATTCTCTATCATTTTTTTTTACTCTTCTTAATTTGTCTGAAAGAGTGTCTATGTATTCCAATTCTGCATTGGTTATTAATTGAGTATCCGAATATTGAATCATAGTGTAATTTAAATTTAAATAATATTAGTTCTTACAAATTTATCATATTTACCATATTTTGTAAAAAGCTCTTCACCCGATAATATTCGTTTAGTTACTAACATAGTTTCTTTATCAAAATTTGGGGTTTCGTTTTGCATACAACTATTAACCCAATGCAATGGTGTTTTAAAAATCCAATGACAATCTTTATTTAATATTATCTTCATTTTCCACTCATCATTAGTTTTTTCAAATTCAAACATATCATACAAATGATTTTGTACATTTTCATTTAAATTAGAAAAATCAGTATGATTTAAAAAGTATTCGATTGATTCACCCTGCCACTCTACAAATAATGATTCACCTATTTCAATATCCCTTAATGCAAAGATTCCAACACCATGTACTTTACTTGGTGCAATTTTTATATTTATGTGAGTTTGTATATAATCTAACGGAGTAATCATTAAATAAAATTTTTAGGAGTAGTTTTAAAATTACTTCCGTAATTTGCAAGTAGTTCTTCTCCTTTTTTAATATTTTTAGTTGCAATGGGTATGATATTATTTATAGTATCAACATTTGAATTATGTAATCCACTATTAATAAATAATTTAGGATAGGTATAAATCCAATGACATCCTTTTTCTAATGGGAAAAATAATTTACCATATTCTTTCTCTACCTTTTTGGTACTACCATCTTTATCAATGTAGTAGATATGATTATCAAATGTTTCGTATATATTTTTTTCCAATTCATTCGGTAGAGTAAATAATTCGGATTGGGTTATGGAATATATACCGGATTCCCCAAACCATGGCTCAAAGATAGAATCACCTTCTTTAATATCTCTAATAGCAAAAAAACCCACGCCACTTATATGGCTGGGTTTTAATATAGATACTACATGGTTTTGTAGATATTCAAATGGGGACATAACTTATTATATTATCAATTAAGAATGTTGCAATTTAATTAAATCTGATAATTTTTGCAAAATTAAATTTGATTGAGTTTTTTCAGTATTAGTTAAGGGTATTGCTTTTCTTAATCTTATATCTGAAACTGGTATTGATTTGTATTTTTCTGGCTTGTTCATTTTTCTAAATTATTATTTATTATGTACTAAGATTCTGTTTGCGTAAAAATTATGATTATCTTCAATTGTAATAATATACGTTTGAGTATCATTTTCATCTAATTCGATAATATCTTTAAGTGCAGTTTTACTAACTCCATTTGAAACATAAAGAATATCACCAACTTTAATCTGTCTAACTTCTTTATCCAATTCATAACGTTTATTAGTTAAGAATGGTGCATAAGATGCTAATTCTAAACCATCAACATAAAATGGATGGTCAAATGTACAAATAATTTCGGTTTGATTAGAGAATACATACTTAACCATATCATTATGAATCGGTTGTTTTAATCCAATTACTTTTTTAGGTTCATTTTGTAAAGTAGATTCGTTATATGATATTACAACATCACCCTCTACAATATCTTCAATATTTTTTTCAGAACCATCTTCCATAACTACTTTAGTACCTGCTACGAAGCAAGAACCACCTTTGTTATGTACTAATACTTCATTTGCATAAAAGTTATGATTATTTTCGACCGTAAAGATATACGTTTGTACTGATATTTTATCTTTTTCTGTTATAGATACAATTGAAGCAGTTTCTCCGTTTTGTAAATTTAATACATCTCCAATTTTTATTTGGATTACATTATTTAAATTTTCATATCTAACGTTTGTTAAATCAGGTGAGTATGCTGCTAACCCTAATCCATTTACATAATAAGGATGGTCGAATGTAGATGTGATTACTTTTCCATCTGATAAAGTGTATTCAACTAAATCATCGTGAATCGGTTTATATACATCTGTTACTTTATTATATTCATTTAGATTCGTTATTTCATTATGGGTTAAAACAATATCACCTACTTCAATATCTTCAATATTTTTTACATCACCATTCTCTAATGTAATTTTAGTTCCTGCTATAAAACAATATCTGTTATGAACTAATACATTGTTTGCGAAGAAATTATGGTTTCCTTCTATATCTTGTAAATTATATACAATTGTATTCTCATCTATAAGATTCATTTCAGCAATACTCGTAGTTCCATTGTGTAATTTTACTACATCACCAATTTGAATAGTTGAAACTTTTTGTTCCAAACTATACATTTTATTTGATACAATTTCATCATAAGATGACCAACCTTTACCATCTATATAAATTGGATGGTCTATTGTACATTTTAATGTTTCACCATTATCAAATCTATATTCTACAATTTGATTAACCTCTTTACTATAAACTGCATTTACTTTATTATATTTTATTTCATTGGATATTAAATCAAATGTAGAAACGATATCACCTTGCTTAACATCTTCTATATTTTTTATACTACCATCTGCTAAAGTAATCTTAGTACCAGCAACAAAACATGGAGCATTATGTGTCACAAATGAATTTACAGGAGTAGTTCCTGCTATTATGTAAGTATCCGTATCTTCAACATCAATTTCAATCAATGTTAAATTATCTTCGGATGTTATAAACAATTCATTTTTGGTGACTTGTGCAGTTGAACCATCATAATCTAATAAATAATCAGTAAGTTCGTTGATACTAAAAGCTGTTTTCCAAGTAATTTTATCAAGAGTACTATCATATACTAAAAACGCTTTATTATTTGCTACAAATAAACTATCTTCGTTATTATTTATTTCTATATTTGTAAGAGCTTTATTAGCCAACTCTTTAGTATTTTTATAAACAACAGCTGATGATGTTAAATACGAACCACTAGGAAATGAATTTCCATCGATTCCCCAATTTAAAAAATCAGAATCTGCTTCATTTAATGATACACCGTCTATACGATATGATTTTAACAAATCTCCAACTTGAATATCACCGGCAGCCACTTCGGTATCATCTGATTTTATAATCAAATGTCTATTTAAAATACCATCAAATGTAGCTCCATATTTTATAAAGTTTGTTGCAAATTCATAATAATGTTTTGAATCAATTTGATTACTATATGTAGATGGGTTATATGTTAGTTCAGTAGGTAATTCGAATGTTGAAAATGTTTTATAACTAGCTAATTCAATTAAATCTAAATTACCACCATATATGATTGAAAAAACTCTAATACTTGACACTTTATTTTCATCTAAAGTTTCACTATTTGTATGATATTTTTGAAAAATTAAAGTATCATCATTTGATGCTTGTAAAAATCCATTCCATCTATTTTCAATTGTTTCATTTTCAACTTCACTTCCTATTTTATAAAAACCAACCTGTGATTGGTTTTCTACATAATGTTTACACGCTATGTCAGGTAAATTAGTTGGATTAAGACTTGCAGATGAAATTGTATTATATTCACCATTTAATGATGATGAGTGAAAAAATTCACAAACCATATCAGATTCATTATTATCAGAATACAATTTTAAAAGATTTAATGTACCCTTTGTATATTCACTATCAAATATAGCAGATTCATCATATGCCATTCTAATAATAAACTTAGTAGGAGAATCTTCTACTACGGTCGGATAAATAACATTTAGTCCTTCCTCTATTTTAACAATTGTATCTATAAATGATGCACTTGCATGTAATGATTCGGATATGTGATTTACAAAATCTATTTGAATACCTGGTTTATACACAAATGTAACATTAGTAATACCACTGCTATCTAATACATTTATAAAATTAGTATAATCAAAAAAATCAAAATTAGATGCAGGTGCTGTTGTATCAGTATTTACTTCTAATAATCTTAAATTATCATTGGAATCTTTTACAAAATCAGCTGAGAAT
>Ga0208133_1000367_pt1 | contig 17815 bp, 24 predicted proteins | sample ColrivemetaGS535_FD_187595 | JGI IMG/M metagenome (GOLD analysis project Ga0208133, IMG submission 187595) | Estuarine microbial communities from the Columbia River estuary, USA - metaG S.535 (SPAdes) (version 2) | ecosystem: Environmental > Aquatic > Marine > Intertidal zone > Estuary | place... | reverse complement strand
TCCGGCACCTGCTGAAACGAAACCTTCACCATTTCTATCTAACATAATCCAATTAGCTGATTCCAACTGAAACCAACTATCTAATTCTTCTAATACTTCTTCTGCCGTAAAACACGAACAACTATACAAATCAAACTGAAACATTGATGGATTTTCTGCATCCCAAACGTGTATCGATGAATGCGATGTTGCCAACGTTACTGTTCCCGTTATTCCTTCGTTACCTTCCTCATTCACATACACCGATGTGGGGCCGGCAACTACTACCATTCTAACTTTGTTTACTAATGCTTTGAAAAATTCATTCAAACGAGCTTCTTCTTTTGGTGGGTTGCTCATATACCCCTTTACTAATAGATGTAAATGATTTGGTACAAACACTACTTTTAATTTTTGTTTTATTGGTGGTCAGATGGTGGGCAAACCATTTCTAGCTCATCCCACTTGAATTTAGGTTTTTCATTTAAGAATACATAACATTTCCATTTCTTTTGTTTTTCAAAATAGATATGCTTTTGTAATACCGATGGAATTGCTGCTCCCGTTGGTACTCTTTTCGGATTCTTATCAAATATTGTTTTGATGATTACTATTAAGTTTTCGGTATCATCCCATTTTCTCTCTTGCTCTTCTAACAATCTCCATTCACCTCTATTAAGATATTGGTCTTGCATTATACAATTTAAGTATGAGAATGTTTGTTTTAGATTCACCATATTATCAGAGAATGTTGCAGCTGGTGCACCATGCCCTTTATCATATATGTTAGCTTTATAATCATCCGCATCGGATGTTTTGATGTTTGGCTCTTTATAGAAATCCATAGCACCTCTATTCACATTTGTAGGGCGGTTTGTTGAATGATATTTAATCATTAAAGGTTGTTCCAATTCTTGCGAATAAAGAACTTCAAATACATTGTTGTTAATTCTAATACCTTGTGCAACCGTTGGTAATAGCATTCCAATAAATACAATAACCGATAGTACTAATTTTTTCATCTAATTTATTTAGTATAAGTATATTAAAACACAATTATAATATCATTCTGCTTCCGATTAAGAAGTTACTTAGAAATTGAGAATTAGGTGCGGTATTTCCACTTAATTTATAATTAAAACTAAACCCAAATCTTTTACTGATTTTATAGTCAAAGGATGAACCCAATAGAAAACCCATATTTCTATTTACAGTTGACATACCCGTTACACTATTCCAACCAATAGGTGCGAACATTGTAAATATTTGAGGGGATATGGTTAACTTTTTACTATATTGGTATGGCTTTGTCCAAAATGCCACAGCTGATGTTGACATATTATAATCATATCCACCCTTTCCATTTTCAAGCAGTAAATTGATTACTCCTAAATTGTACCCAAATACACCTCTTTTTTGAGTTGGTTTAATCCACGTATATCCCAATAGATTCATATAGTTACCATTCAAATATGCAAATGCAGTTGAATAAGAATGTATTGCATTTAGCTTACCACCAGTAAAATCCATTTTGGTATAACCACCACTTACTATGAATGTTTTTAAATCACTCATAACAACAGCGGTTGCCGAATAACTCTCATCTCCTGCCATAGATGCTTTGGATACACCAAATGTTGCCGATTGTAACCATCTACCATCGGGCGATTCTATTGTAGATAAATCGGATGCCAACAACATTGGATTAGATGCTACTGCTTTTTCTTTTTTCTTCTCTTCCTTCTTCTCCTCTTTTTTCTCTTCCTTCTTTTCTTCGGATTTAGATTCTTCCTTCTTTTCCTCTTTTGATTCGGATTTGGTTTCCTCTTTTTTCTCCTCACTCTTACTTTCAGATTTGCTTTCTGATTTGGATTCGGATTTAGATTCAGTTTTAGCTTCAGTCTTTGTTTCAGTTTTGCTTTCCGAAGATGAACTACCCGAACTTTGTGATGAAGATGATGAAGAACTACCCCCACTTTGTGATGAACCACCACTTGCTGGCGGTGGAGTTGAACTACTACCGGAGGTTGGTGGTGGGGTTGTAGGTGGTGGTGTTGATGCTGCCGATGAAGCGGCTGCCGAACTTGCACTACTACTCGCTGCAGATGATGCGGATGATGATGCTGCTTGTGAAGCTGCTGAACTTGCTGCTTGAGATGCCGCATTACTAGCAGCAGCGGCTGCTGCGTTTGCTACCGCTTGTTGTACAATTGGATTATTTATTACGGGACACGTTAATGATTCGTAAGTAGCTTTTGTTGTTAATAGCCAACCTTGTACTATCCCCGTCTGAACTTCTAATGGAGAGAATACTCTTATCTGGTTATAAAAGGATACAGTTGCGTACCCATTAACCATTGTAGTAGTAGCTACTTTGGTTTCGCCGGTACACTTATCTACAAAAGTTTGGCTATAAGTTTGCCCGTACGCATTTTCAGCGAATAATAACGTAACAATTATCGTTAAAGATATTACGCATTTTTTCATTACTTATTGTTCAGTCCTATTGAGATTTGTGAATACCCTCTAATTGGGTCTGTATCTAATTTTAGCGTAAACCATTTGAAATCTCTTATTAGGCCGAATTTGAATGTAGTAAAATTTATATTTGATTTTGGAAATGATATACCACCTAAGTCATCTTTACCCTGATATCTTTGAATTTCGTTACCAAAACCAACCATACCATGTACTCCCAATTTACCAATTCTCTTACCACCACCTAAATAAAGTGTATGTTCTTTTTTGAAAATCTCTTTACTAATAGGAAAATCTGCAATAACTAAATTACCATTAGGATAGTATTGATTTTGGTCTATGTCGTAAGTCATTACATAATCCATAATGAAATATGCTTTTTTACCACCCACTGCTCCCCAATAAGATATTTGTTTATTGTTTGTGTGGCCAAATCCAAAAGATGTATATATCTTTTCTTTTCTAATAGTATCTCTCACACCACTTTGATAAACATGAATTACACTTCTTTGTCTCCATCCTAAATCATCATACCAAATATAAGGAATAGGTTGATACCATCCCCAATTACCCCAATAGTATCCAAATTCATTACGTCTATTCCAATTTTGAATTCTAACTCTACCACGTGGGTCTGGATTAGGTTGTAATTGTTGTGGTGGATTATTTCTCCAACTACTAACATTTTCATTTCTTTGAGGAACTGATGGTTGCACTCTGGGAGTTTCTACTCTTATTTGTGGAGTTGATGGTTGTGGTGGATTAGTTCTCCAATTACTAACTTGTGAAAAAGCTAGTGTTGGTAATAATGTCAATAAAAATAATATATTTTTCATAGATGTTTACTTTCATATAAATATATCTTTCCGATATTATCTATACAAATAGCACTCATATTCTCTATCCAATCTCCACTATTAAGATATCGTTTACCGCCAATCATTCTATCAGCGGGTTGGTGAATATGTCCGCAAATCACTCCATTACACCCTTTTTTGGTGGCCATACTCAATGCAGTAACTTCGAAATCATTTACATAATTTGTTGCTACTTTAACACTTTCTTTAATCTTTTGTGATATAGATATGTAAGGTAACTTTCTCCATCTACGATATGTGTTATAAACTCTATTCAACCAAAGTGCAAAATCGTATCCTATTGCACCTATCTTTGATAACCATTTGTATTTGGTTATAAAAACATCAATAACATCTCCGTGGAAAATATAGTAACTCTCCATACTATTGTTGATATCCAACTTATAATCTTCTCTAATTTCAATTGCTCCCAAATGGGTGCCAATGAATTCTTGTATAAACTCATCGTGATTTCCCCTTATCCAGATAATTCTGGTTGTATTTGATAAATGTAATAGCTTGGATATAACTTTGGTATGTTGCTTCTTCCATTTAGTTCCTCTATTCAATGCCCAACCATCTACGATATCACCATTAAGGATTAATAAATCAGTTGGATGCGATTCTATAAACTCTATAAACTCTTCTGCTTTACTATCTTTTGTACCCAAATGTAAATCGGATACTATTATTGCTTGGTATTTCATATCCAATAGTCGTGGTGTTTTTGAAAGAATGAAGTGTTGTTTCGGTTGATGTAGCATTTGATACTTAATATAAACATATAAAAAAATCCTTTATTTTTAAATCTTCTTGCCGATGTCCATACACCCTTTGTTTTGTGTATTACCATCTTTTCTGCTTTTTGAGAAACCCAATAATCTTCGGCAAATAGATGCGTTTCATCATACCCACCCGTTTTCCAATATGCTTCAGTTTTCCATAGTTGAAACCCACCAATAGCAAATGGCGTACCCAATAGATTACTCAATTGTTGCTGAATATCAAATAAACGGAATATCCAATTAAATCCCTTTTCAGTTTGGAATGGAACAGTAACTAAATCGGTATTATATGCTAAACAATCACTTAATATTGATTTGTTTTGTAACATTATATCCGCATCTAAAAATAGTATGTAAGGAGTAGTTACTAATTTACTTCCTTCCAATCTTGCTTTAGCGGGAAACCCACCTTTAATTAGTTCAATATCTAACGAATATTGGTAGTCTCTTTTCGTATATTCAATAAAATCTAAACTATCACCTTCATCGGAAGTATCTGCAATAATAACTTTAGTTCCAGCGAATCCCACTTGCTTTGCAATAAATGTAATACACTCATATATGTTGTCTTTTTCATTTTTACAAGGTATTACAATAGTTAGTAGTTCTTTCATAGTAATAAATAAAAAACCCCACTTTATTAATGGGGCTTTTGTGTTAATAAATCATTAAGATATTATTTTTCAAATATTTGCTTATCAATCATTCTTTTTAAAATTCTAGCACAAGCAATATCCAATGCTTTCTTTGTTGCTATACTAATCGTTGATTGATTAAATTTAATTGGGTCTATTGTAGCATCCGATAGTAACGTTAATTGTCTATTTGTAGTTGCCTCACCTAACCCACTTGCACCAAATACTACACCAGTTTCTGCATTTGTGAAACGAACCTGTAATCCTAAACGGGTTACCATATTATCTTTAATGCCATCTTTTAAACTAATCGATTCATCTTCTGATATAGAGTAATCGTAAACTTCAACCGTAACAAAGTATTCTGCTAAATTGATTTTACCACGTCCATCCAATTTGTTTTCTGAAATTCCAGCTGCTGATGCTTGGAATTGCTTAACCATACGATTTTTAATTTCCGTCTTATCTTCTGTGAATTTAAAACGATTAAGGTTTTCTAAATACTCCATTGTAATATTTGCAACCCCCAACCCAACTCGCTTCTCTTTTAGCTCTGGGTACATTTCATATATCTCATCGGATATACCACATTTTAAGATTTGAATTGGTAATTGCTTACCATTATAATCTAAATATTGTTCAATATCAATGGCTCTTTCAAAAGATGCCTTATATTGTTCGGTTTGGGTTTTTCCTATTGTTTGAGCAACACCCACAACACTGCTTAACAAAAAGAAACTTAACAATACGAATAATTTTTTCATACATAATCTATTTTTATACAATTGCACATTGTGATGCATCGCCATCTGGTCCATTAATTTGATTTAATGCTTCATTAAATTTTGCTCTAGCAGCAAGTTGCTTCTCTGCATTTAGATGAGGGTCCATCATAGAATTTTGATAATCTAAATAGTATTGTGTTAGCCAATTTAAATCTTCTGCTTTAAAATTCCAGTCAGCATGATGTATAACTGCTATCTTCCAATCTTCTAACAACCAAGTACCACATATTGAACCATCAGCATCACCACCACATCCATAAAATCTAACATATCCGTTTCCAGAACTTACATCTCCCCACCCACTACAATCTGAACGGTGGTAAACGATTCCATCTCCATTTTTTTGTGCCATAATATTTGTTTTTATTTTATATAAATATAAAAAAAGGGAGAATAAATCTCCCTTTATTAAATTATCCTTCCTCTTGCTCAGCTTCTAATTTAGCTGCATCGTGCTCAGCTTTCTTATTGATAAATTTATCAACAGAAGCGATACCGAATGAACCCAATGTGATTACTAAGAATCCGTTGAATATGTATTCGTTAATCAATAAGGGTTTACCCATCCAACCTGTTACTAAATCTACTACTAATGCTAATACCATACATCCAAAAGATGCAAATCCTACAACTGATTTTTCATTAATGTCGTTGCTATCACTAAATAATTCTCTAAGAAATCCCATAGTTTTTAATTTAAATTGTTAATACTATGTAACCGATTTATCCTGCTATTTCAGCATCATCATCTTTGATTTTGCCACATTTTAAACATTCTTCTTCACCATCACCATCTAAGTCACCCCAAACGTGCTCACATTGTCTATGTGCAAAATACATATCAATCTTACCATCGCCATCAAAATCTATACCATCCATTGTACCATCTCCATCCTCATCTACTTCAATGCCTGTTCTTGGTTGGGCTTTAAAAGGGCTTTCAATAATTTGAGGATTATTTGGTTCTGATTTTACATTTTGAATTGCTGCGGTAAATGCTTCTGGAATTAATGGAGTATTATTTGGTGGAGTTATAGGTATATCAGCAGTGTTACTCATTGCTGTACCATCTTCCTCATCCATTTTCTGAACTAACATCTTATCTTTATCGGTATCACTAAACCAATAATCAATGATTTTACCATAAGAACCAATGAAAGCTCCTAATAATAAAAGTAGAAGTTCTTTCCATTCTCCTTCTATTCCCGATTTATTAAGTATAGCGAAGAACATTCCTCCTATAATAAACATAAATCCACCCAATACCAATGCGGTGATGTACCATCTTCTGGCCATCATATTACTTAATAAATCTTTAAAACCACTCGGTGCTTGTTCTTTCATTTTATGTAAATTTTTTATATGCTAATTACCACTTAGGTGCTTCTTCTTTGAATTCATCACCTTCTTTTTTCTTAACAGGAGCGGCCGGTTTTGCTACTTCGGTTGTTTTCTCTTTAATGATTACAGTCTTACCACCACCTGCTGATTGAGATTGTTGGTTTGAGTTTGTAATATTAATTACTGGAGCCGCTTGTTGTACCGGAGCTGCTTCTTTATCACCACCTGTTATTAAAGTTACACCCCAAGTTCCTAACCCCATTACTGCGGTTGTTGCTACACCTATGATAGTCTTTTTTAATCCTGACCAAGTACCATCATTGTTTTGTTCTAATTCTTCTGACATTTTATTTAAGTTTATAATTTATTAAAATCCGTTATTCCTAATTGTTTACCACTTGCATCAAATAAGCCTATTCTATACCCAGATGATGGTAATGCTGATGTATATACCTTTAAGATATTATCACCTGCTTTCACATTCATTACTTCTTTAGATACTACTCTATTTGCAATATCAAATATTTTAATAGTTACCGAACCAGCGGTTTCCATTTTTACGTTCATTGAAACTTCCGATGTTACAAACGGAGTTTCTAATTTAATACCGACTGAATTTTGAATTTGTAATTCAGATTTAACCTGCGGAGTTGGTTCGATGAACATATCATCTTTTGTACAACTGGCAAATCCAATTATTACTAATACTACTAAAATTAATTTTTTCATTTTATTTAATTATTATTGTTGTTTTTCCTAATTCTTTTTTAGTAACATCTTCTAATAACAAATATAAATATTGATATTGTATCGAATTCGTATAAATCTTCTTTATATTTTCTCCAATTTGACCATTAAACTTTTCTCTACTAACAACTTGTCCACTTTCTTTATCAATTAAAGTTAAAGTATATACGCCTGTTGATGGTAAATCAAAGTAAATAGATTGTCCATTTACTACACTACTTTCACCGACACTAAATATTTTTTCAACAGGTGGAGTTGGCGTTGGTAACTCTGGCTTAGTACATCCCCACATTAAAATTACAAATATAAATAATATCTTTTTCATTAAAATTGAAAGTTTGTTCCTATCATAAACATTAATGGGTTACTCTTTTTATATCCAACCGACTCACTTAATTTATCCCAAGTTGTGTTATATCTGATATTAGTGTTTAATATAAATCTTTTAGTTATTTTCCAATCCATAGATGTGCCATAATATAAGTCCAAATTGAAATCATCAAAGTATGCTAAATCGGATGCAGTACCATCTTTGAATACTTTGTAGATATCACTCATAGCAAATAGTTGCGGTGAGATATTAACTACCTTTGTTTTGATTGTATATGTGTACATCACCATAGCTTTATAATTTATTTGAGATGATTTTGGCATCATTGGGTATATGTTTTTTACCCAATTACCATTTTCATCAACAATAAATTTACCTTCCCATTGGCCTTCGTATTCTCCCCAAAATGATTTACCTGCGGTTAAACTATATCCAAATGTTCCAAACGTTTTGGTTCTGAATACATCTACTAATGAAAGGTTAATATCTTTTTGGAAATTAAAATCGGTTGAATAGAATGTTTGTAAAGTAGTTGTTCTCTTTTCAGTATTTCTTGATAAACCATATCCTACTCCATAATAGTTCCATATAGGATTTATTGATGCGGCAAATGAGTGTCCCCATTGTCCGTTTTTAGATGATTTACTATACCCCAAATTCAATGTAGTAGATACCTGCTTTCCAATTATACCAATTGAAAGGTTTGATGATGAAAGAACATCTTTTGAAAAATCAATATAAGATTGTAATATACCCACATCATTCCAATCATCACTCTCACCAAATAATTCTTTTGCCGATAATTGTAAAGTATCAGGTATTGCAGTTTGAGAATATCCCAAAATTTGTACTGTGAGTATAAAAATAAGAGTAATTATAAACTTTTTCATTATTTCATTTTAATTTTTAAGGTTGCCCCAGCCTTATTAACTGCATCCGTTGCTGAAATGGATGTTAATCCCAATATACTTTGAATACCATTTTTTGGTACAAATGTTATCTTATATTCCGTTGTTTTATCCAATAAAGTTGAACCATCGGTAATTAGTGAACCAATCTTCACATAAGTTCCTTTATCAGTTCCAAAATTAGTTGGGTTACCCTTTGTTGTAAATTCTACCTTTTTAAATTCTAATGTAGTATTATCATAATTCAATTGAAATTGAGTTCCAACTAATTCTTGTTGTAATGGGTCTACCGATAACGTTACAATAACATTATTACCTATAATCTCACCCATCATTATCACATTTACTTCATTCGAAACCGAATTACTCATTACACTCATACTTCTAACCGAATTACTACTCACACTACTTACACTTTGTTGTGCCGAATGCGAAAGGTTTACATCACCTAACCAAGTTACATTTATATTGTATGTGTTATTTAAACTACTTAATGTAAATGGAATTAGATTACGAGTTGAATTAAATTTAGTTCCCCAATTTGATGGCGTTACTGCATCATAATCTACTTTATTGTATAACTTCATTAAATACGTTAATGCCGTAGATTGCGAAAGTGGTTGAACGCCTGTTAAATGTTGTAATAGTTTGTATGTATCCGATTCGTTGAATACACCATTACCATCGACATCAGCGTTTAAATACTGAATACCATTTGTTAATCCCAATCCCGTTTGATTTCCAAATATACCACCATCTGCTAATTCTTTAAATGCCAAATACACATCCGATACACCAACTATGCTATTATATAATGTGTTTAGTTCCGTTTGATTAGAATGTGTTAATTCCATTCCATGTGGTTTGTATGCTAATATTGGTGAGAATGTAAATTCAGCTCTCGTTCCATACCAACCATCTTGTAATCGTAATTGAGATTGAAATGTAGATGAAGTTATTTTGGTTGTTAAATTGCCGGGCATTACATATGTTTTCCACCAACCACTTACACTATAAACACTAACTGGTCCATCGTATATATCAAATAATTTAATTGATGTTACATTGTTTGGGGATACACCCGTTCCATCGAATTCTCTTTCGTCTATTAATAATTGATGTCCACCTAAATTGGCATCATATGGATTTATTATTGCCCATTCAACTTGTCCTGCAGATGTTGTTGCTCTATATCCACTTCCGGCTATTTTATTAGTATCTAATAAACTTGTCAAATCAACTTTACCCAATCCACTTAATTGTCTAGCAGTTCCGTTTACTATATTCCAATTGTTATTTGTATATGTGTATCCTTTTGCTGTAAATTTAGTTTCATCTACATTAGTTCCAAAATCAACATTGAATGTAGCTCTTAATACTTCTCCATTTGAGTGAGTTACTGAATTAGTGTAAAACTCCGTAAATGTTGCATCATCAGGGTTAGTCCAAGTTCCAAATTCAACTACATAGGCACAACTAAAATTGTTTGGTAAATCATTCCATTGAGAACCACCTCCCCATTTAGTTACTGCATAATCTTCGTTACCACTATTGTTTGGTTCACCAGCTGCCCAGTTGTTATATTGACCCGGAATGTTTCCGTTTGTTTGTCCGTTATTGATTTTAATTAGAGTTCCGTTTTCAGGTCCTGCATCTATTGTCCATCTAGCTTCACTTGCTTCATCCGTTAATGCGAACCAAATACTAGATTGGGGAACATTGGCAAATATAAAAGCATCTTCCGAAGCAGATGTTATTGTTACCAAATATCCTTGCTGACCTTTGAATGTTTGTTGAGATGATAATGTTCTTGCGTTTGTATAGGTTGCTCCCGTTGCTATTGGTCTGTAAAAGTGCCCATTAACACCATTGTAGAAATACCCAACGGGGTTGACAGTTGCTGCTACTGATAACTGAACATTACCAACTACTGAACCTGTATTTATTTTTAATGATGCTAATGCAGTATTAATATCTGCCATCGTTCCCAATACCACCAAACGAGTTTTATTACCACTTAGGGTAAATCCACTTGCAGCAGTTAAACCTGTTGTTGTAGTTAGATAAAATGTGGTATTTGTTGATGGATTGATTAAACTGATTGATGCTAATAAAGTAGATGTTGTAGTAAATCCACTTAACACAAACCCACTCCCATCTTGCGCAGTTGTGGATGGTATAAATGATTTAGAGTCCGGAGCAGATACACTCTGTCCGAACCCTAAAAATGATATGAATAAAAATAATGTAACTAATATACTTCTCATTATTCAATTATTAAGTCTATCTTATTTCCGGCGCCATCTACTGCATCCGATAATACAAAGTAGAATAATCCCGCAGTATTTGTTAAATTTACTTTAGGTGTGAATACTAATTTATATGGAGTGCCAACTTTAATTCTAGCGGTTTTTAATTGGTCGATAGAACCAAATGTTAATCTACCATCTTTATTAGTTGAGAAGTTAGTGATTGTAGAACCACTATCAAATATGATATTATCTAATGTTAATTTAGATATATCGTAGTTCATTACCACTTCTAAACCTGCTAAATCAGCTTTTGTTAAATTTGTAGTTAATACAACTTTACCACCTTCCAATGTAGAAGTAATACCCAATGTTGCTTTTTCAGCTACTTTGCTTACATAAGACATTGCTTGTACAGACATCGATTTTATAGAGTTAGTACTCATATTAGCGGTGGCATTTGTATATTGTCCAGCAGATATTCTACTTGCAATTACCGATGGGTCTGATGAATGTGACCAGTTTAAATCACCACCCCATGCAAATACTGCATACACTTCTTTTATAGGAGTATCGATGATTACTCTATTTTTTACAATACCATCTAACCAATTTTGATTTAGTAAACCACTATACCATCTTACTGATGTTGAAGTTGATGATGGAATCATTGATGCTGAATCCATGTTTTGTCCCATCACATTGGCAAATAGAGCATAAGAATCAGCTTCACCAAATACGTTGCCGTTATTGGTTACTTTACCAACTTTCTTTTCTAAATTAGGATATGTGAAGAAATTTGCAGTACCACTAATATCAGTTTGAGAATGTCCTAAAAATGCTTTATATGCATCTGATACAGTTACGATGTTATTCATCCATGCTTTTTGGAATGCTGCTCCAACGAATACACCAACCGAATCACCAACTTTAATTTGTGTTGTGAATAAAGCCTCACCACTAGCATCCAATGGTAATTGTGCAATAGGTTGCTGTGTCCAATCTATATCACCACTACCATCCGATTTCAATTTCATTAATTGAACATTGTGGTCAGTAATAGTGTATCCTTGTGGATAAAGAACTTTTACTTTAAATTGAGATGTATTGCCGGTTACACCCGTTATAGATGAGAACCCGCCACCAAAAATAGTTCCAACATTTGCACCGGTAGTATCAGTACCGGTTGCCAAATCTATTTTAAAAATATTGTTGTAAGTGTTTTGGTCTTTAAGGATATACTTTTGAGTTGCAATCAATCCACTAATAGATTGGTCTGCTCTTTGAACCGTCAATTGTCCAACGTTCCAATCTGCGTTTACTGCGTAAGCCCAAGGAGTTAACCCATACTGAACATTTAACTCATTATCACTTGCCGAATTAACTGTGTTTGGTGTAAATTTATAGTTACTCCAACCTGTGTAAAATGTTTGTGCAGATGAACCCTGATTAAATGTAGTAGATACATACGTCAATGCTTTGTTATTGAACTGATATCTAAACCAAAGATAGCGAGGATTTTTAATTACCGTACCTTTTGTCAAAGTGTATCTAACAGTAAGAGTATCACCAACTTTTAATCCTGCAGCAGGTGTTAATGACTGACTAATTGTTAATTGTGCAAATGATGAAAAGGATATTAATAATACCCCTAAAAACAATAAGATTTTTTTCATTTTATTTTCCCTCAAAGATTTTGGTTATAAGTTTTTCTGAAGCTTTCTTTAGTGCGTTACTTAAAGAAGTTTGATTGAACTTACCACCTTCATCTACTATGAGAGTTGACATAGAGATTTCGGATGATGACTCTTCAACCATAACCTCTTTTGTCTTTTTGCCATCTTTATAAAGGATTCCCTTCATTCGGATAACAACTTCTTCTTCGTTTTTATGAAATACGGAGATATTTTGCTTTGTTGTCAAAACGTCTAAATAAACGATTTGAACTTGTAATTTGTTTTGTGCGGTTGGAGTTAAATCCAATCCCTTTTCTTGTAAATATTCTTCTAATATATTTTTAACGCCAAATTCTAATTGTCTGTTTCCAGCCAATTTTCCAATCTTAACGTTATTGGTTACCGATTCAACCCAAACATGCTCATCGGCATCATACATAATGTTGCCTGGGCTATTTTTGAAATTGCCATCAAATTTCCAATCGAATGCATTAACTGCTCTTTGAATAATTTCGTCTTTACCTAAAGCGGTAAGAACTAAGAATGTTACTTGCGTTATTAACGCTAACGTTACAAACGCTAATACTGAATAGACGAAAAGTCCTAATAACTTTTCTTTTAACTTTTCTACAAAGTTTACTGAATAAACATCTTGTGTGACCATTGGTTATGATAATTTTGCATTAACTTATACATAACCAATTGATTTATTTACTATTTACTCATATAAATATAAAATTTTTATTTAACCATACCATTATTCATCATCTTTTCTCATCAGTAAATTATGGATAGGTGTCCAAATACAATATACTCCTATTGCTTCCAAAAAATTCAATTTTGGAAAATTTGGAACTAATTGCGTAATATAGGATAATGCCAACCCTATTACACACGTTACTAACGTAACATTGATAACTATTTGTAATCTTTCTTTCATTTATTTATAGTTTATATTCTAACAAATATACGAAAAGTTTCTTATAAATCCAAATAAAAAAGGGAGAACTTTTAGTTTCTCCCTTTGTTTTTATGCCAATAAATGATAATATTCTTTGAAATGTTTGATACGGTCTGGTAATCCAATTGTTCCTCCGTTTACTCTTTTAGTAATCTTTGTTACAACTAAATCACTAGCTCCTTCATCAGCCATTTTGTGTAATCCGTTTTTAGAGAAGAACCAAGCTGCTGATAATAATGCGTAAGTAGATGCCACCTTATCAGGGTTTGCTACCATATCTTCACCGATTGATTTACCAAATGCAGTATAGTTTTCTTTTCCTGTCAATTGGATATATCCACGTCCTCTGAATTTGTAGCCTTCACCACTTGCTTCAGAACCATTACCCATTCTATTTGCATAAACCTTAGATGCAATCTTTTGTGGTTGTCTAGCATATGGAGTTGCTGCTGCTTCGGTTGGAAAGTATTTTTTAAAGATACCATTCAAACCTTTAGCTGAATAGTTTAAGTTTTCCTGCGTTGCACGGAATCCTCCACTCTCATGTCCACATTGTGCTAAGAAGTGTGCTAATCTTAATGGAGTATTGATTTGGAATTTAGCTGCCGTATCAGGAATCATTGCGATTACTGCATCGGGAATATGTCCTTTTAATTTATCTAATTTTAATCCACCCACCGGTATTATTGGTGTTGGTGCTACGGGTGTTGGTACTGATGTTGTTGTTTCACCCATAATTTTTGCCCAAGTTGCTGGTCCTACAATACCATCTGCGGTTAAACCATTTGCTGCTTGCCAAGCTTTTACAGCTGCTTCAGTTTTTGGTCCAAAGTTAGTTACAGCCGGTTCGATACCCAGCTTTTGTTGCATTAACTTTACGTTTTCGTTGTTGTCTCCTTTTTTAAGTAGCATAATTTTTTTGAATTTAATATTTAGTTACTATTTTATAATCAATTATAGATATTGGTTTAATGATGATTTCGTTCCATAAAGAAGTTTTATTTTCTTTACATTCATCCCAATTTCTACAAAGATTGTTCTCATTATCAGGATAAGAGAATCTAAATAAATTAGCTGCTCTATTTCCCTTATCAGTTGCAAATGATTTCACATCTGATTGAAAAGCTGCTACCAACTTACCTTTTAGTTTTACTAAAACATTACTTTCAGGTCTAAAAAAATCTTTTTGTTGTACAGTAAAAGTTGATAACGCATATATGTAACCCGATTGTAAACTATCTACCAAATTTTTCATACCTTCGGTAGATGTCCAATGCATTGTTATAACTTCAATATTTGAATTTTTGTATGTATCTTCGGTGAATTGTTTATCTAATAAGATATAGGGTTCAATTGCCCCTCTACTTTGAAAAAATGCTATCTTATCATTTTGTATATTAACAATGTATTCTGCAAATTCATCTGATAATCCCCAAACTCTATGGTTTATGAAATCTTCGATAAAATCTAATACATTCTTTTTTGTAAGGTCTGAATATAATTCGGTTTCAATATATAATTGATATCCAAAATATTTGTTTATTAGAGTAACCAATTCGGCATTATCATCAACAATACCACCCCTAACATCGTATCCCTTTTTTTGTAAAACCAAAAATTCTTTCGCAATGGCTTCCCACTCACTTATTGTGTGAAAAGTTGCTTCTGGTTTTTGATATCCTCTAACTGGGTACATATTATTTTGTTATTGGTTGTGGTCCTCCGGCTGCACCCGTATCGGCTTTCTTAGCTCTAATCCCCATTTTTTCTGCAAATGAGTTTGAACGCTTTACCAATGGTTCAATTGGTTCATCGATAACTCTAACATTCATTGGAATTTGATTTTTTGGATTTGCTGCGTTATGTGCAACAACTGCCGCCCATCTATGATGCCCATCTAAAACATATCCATCATTGGATACATATATAGGTGCGGTAATCTTTCCATATGCCGGATGGTTTGGCTCATCCAATACTTTACTCATTCCTGCAACCTTAACTCCTACAAGCTCACTTTGTGTTGCTTTTAAACGGTCTGGTGGAACTGCGGTTGGTTTTGAAACTTTGATACCCTGCTTATTCAGCATTTGTTTGAAGAATTCTTCGGTATCAGCTTCACCATTTTCATCCTTCGGAAGTTTATCAGCGGGTGAACCCGGTTGAGGTGTTCCTTTGAATTGTGGCATATCCCCTCTTTCTATTCCTTTGTTACCATCACAATATAAGTTAGTACCTGGAATTGAAACCTGGCATAAGTTGAAGTTTGGTGCTTGCTCTCCTTTTTCTTTTGCTTGCTTACCTAACTCTGCTAACTTATCTACAATAGTAGAAATTTGTTGTCTTTCTACGGGGGTTACTTGTGAAAGAGATTTAGCTGATGTATCCATTCCTGGCATCAAATCTTTCAACTTCGGCATCCCACTATCGTTAGGAGTTTCTGCTGATGATTTAAAATCAGTACCGCTTAACTTTTGTCCCTGATTTGGTTTCTTAGGTGCGGTATTTTGTGGAATTTGTTTTGGTTGAGGTTCTCCCTTTGGAACTACGCCATTATTAGCTTGCTTAGTTTTTTCAATTTCAGCAGGAGATGGTTTGTCGTGTTTAGATGGGTCAAATGATTGAACCACATAAACATTACCCGTTTTTTTGTTTTTTACAACATCTTCCTCCGTTAATAATGACTTTAGTTTTATCATTTTATCTACCTTGTCCCTTATATCTTTTTGGTTTTTCTTCTTTAGGACCGTAATTCTTTTTAGCTTTTCCGGTACTTTTTTTTCCAAAAGAAAGTTTTTGTGCGGTGTTCGCAGATTTTGCCTTTGCCATGTAAAAATTAAGTTATTCTCTGATTGATTTAATTAATTACTTTTTTGGGGCTTTCTTAGTTGCAGGCTTTGTAACTTTATCAGCTACTTTTTTAACTTCTGCTACAACTTCTTTAGCTTTTTCAACTTTAGCTTTTGCTTTTTTAACTACAACTTTAACTTCCTCTACTTTCTCTTCGATTGCATCTGGAATGTTGTTGTTGTTTGCGTCAGCGATTGTACCCTTCTTCATAAGGATATAAGTAACTGCACCTGCTACGGCTACTGCAACTACTAATAATACGAATGTGCTCATTTGTTTTTGTTTTTGTTTACAATTAAATATAAATATAAGAAATTTTAGATTAAGTGATTAGAGTTTATTTTTTAATTCTGATGAAGATTGGATTTTATCACCCAATCCATCTACTAACTCTATTCCAAGTTCATTACATAAATTTTTTTCTAAAATGGTATCTCCGAATTGGTCACCACCATTAGTAAATATGTATTTATCAGCTTTAATAAATTTATAGATAAATTCTATACTACGTTTTACGCTTCTATCTTCATCTATCGATATTAGACTGTAATTAACGCATTTTAATTCATCGATGATATCTCTTCTTTCTAACTCATTTTGGAATACCTTAGAGCCCTTCAACCCAACTTGCATATCATTGTTAACAATGACTATAAGTGAATCTCCCAACTCTTTACTTCTTTTAAGGTATTCTATATGTCCTTTATGTAGTGGATTGAAATATCCACTTGCGATTACTAATTTTTTAATCTTCGCCATATAATGAGAATCTTTTTACTACCTTTTCCACTTCAGCTTGCTTTACTATTTCCACAGTTCCACTTCTTGCTTCAATGTAAAATTCGGTATCTCCAGCATATTGATACCAAGCTTCTAAAGCATCGGTAAGAGATTGATGGATATCACCTTGAATATGCCCTGGTTTGGCATTGGCAAATATCCATCTATCTCCCGGTGGAACTCTTTTAAGAACAAGTTGTTTTTCTTCTTTAAGTTCTTTTTCCATATTAGAATACTTCGATGATGTTTGTTTCTGATACTTTTACTACTTCGTATTCAAGCTTAACTGCTTCTGCTACGAATTTCTTAACTAACTTTGCTTCTGCTTCCGTTACCGATAATGCATCTACTAAATAGTTTTCTTTTTGTTTTTTGATTTTACCTTTAGCATCTTCAACTTCGATTGCTACACATACTGAATAAAACTTTGCCATAACTTTTTTGTTTTTGTTTTTA
>Ga0208133_1000365_pt1 | contig 17841 bp, 15 predicted proteins | sample ColrivemetaGS535_FD_187595 | JGI IMG/M metagenome (GOLD analysis project Ga0208133, IMG submission 187595) | Estuarine microbial communities from the Columbia River estuary, USA - metaG S.535 (SPAdes) (version 2) | ecosystem: Environmental > Aquatic > Marine > Intertidal zone > Estuary | place... | reverse complement strand
ATGTTATTGTGCGCAAATAGGTTGTTCTGGGTTTAGACTTACTATGTGAAAAGCTCCTGGCAATCCTATTTCATTACAGTTTAAATCAACTGCTTTAATAAAGATGTTCCAATCTTGTGAGTCTACTATGTAATAGAACTGATCAAACGGTTCTATATCACTTTGCATTAATTCGTAGTGCATAATATATTAGTGTTAAATTGCTGTATAAGATCCTCCAATTGCTGTAGCAAACCATCCACCTCCAGCGGATTGTACAGTTCCTAATGTTGTTAGTATTCTGTATCCTGGTGGTAGGGCTATGTTTAGAGGTAATTCGTAAACTGCTGTTGCTGCTGTTTGAATTGCTGTTGTTGCTGCTAAAGTAATTTCATCAAATAATACATTATTTCCAACTGATCCGGTTGACTGTCCATTATTAATAAAAACTCTAGCTACAGTTCCTGTTGCTGAACCTGATGCTTTAAATCTTATTCTTTGTACAAATGCTCCATCTATAGAAGCTGAGAATACGATTGCCGGTGTACCTAGGGTTCCGTCGTATGTTGTATTTGCTGCTGTTTGTACTGTAGTCCATTCAATGTCTCCTACTCCTGAGAATATTGGTGCTGTATTTGCTGCCATGTTATTATTTTTATTTTAATATATTAAAAAATGTTTTGTAATCCTAATGTCATTGCTTGAACTAATCCTAAGTCTGTTCCACCACCTCCACCTCCTGTTGAGTTAATTGTAACCGAACCTGTAGCACTTGAAATTGTTATATTTGTTCCTGCTACAATACTTGTTACTCCTCCGTTAGAGGCATAAGATGCTGTTGTTGCAAATGAGCTTGATACTGCTTGTTGTACGTAAGAAGCACTTTGTGCATTTTCTACATATGAAGCTGTTGCTACAGACATTGAACTAGTTGTACTTGTTAGTACATAAGGTTGCAACATTGAACCTGTACCACTTGTTAATTGGTAATTAGGTGCTAAAGAAGCTGTACTTGCAAATGAACTTGATACCGCCTGTAAGACATATGAAGCACTTTGTGCATTTTCTACATATGAAGCAGTTGTTACAAAAGATGCTGTTCCAAATAATGAACCTGTTATACCTTGTGTTACATTTAATGAACCTGTTATTATTTGATTTCCTATAAATGTATTTGAACCAGTTGTAGCAAATGATCCAGTATCTATATTACCACCAGAACCTGCAGCATTTATGGTTACAGAACCGCTTCCACCATTAGTTATTGTTACATTGGTTCCAGCAACAATTTGGGTTACTCCACCGTTTAATGCATAAGAGGCTGTTGTTGCAAAAGATGCTGTACCAAATAAAGAACCTGTAAAACTTCCTGTAAAACTTCCTGTATTATAGCTACTAGTAAATGAATTAAATGAAGAGGTTGTTACAAATGAACCTGTATTAATAGTAGTTCCTGCATTTAATGCAAAGGAAGCTGTTAAAGCATAAGAAGCACTTGTTGCATTATTTGCCCAAGAAGCTGTTCCAAATAAAGAACCTGTTATACCTTGAGTTACATTTAAAGATCCTGTTATTGCTGTAGAACCACTTACTATAAGTTTAGAGGTTGTATCTAATGAAGAGGTTAATCCTATTAATACTTGTCCATTTGAATTAACTCGCATACGTTCAACTGGACTAGATCCTGCTTGAGATATTCCTGTCCATATTGCTATATTACCACCACCAGCATTTCCTGTACTTACAGTACTGGTAACTGTTGACCTAATTTGGGAAGTAACATATCCATTAGTACCATCCGCTTTTCCTGAAAATTGGATAGTTCCTAAAGTATCTCCTGTAAGTATACTTCCAGAAGTATTTTTTAAATCTAGTACTGCTCCTGTAGAACCAGTATTCATACCTATTGATAGGTTTGGTGTGAATCCATAAGCAGGAGTAGCTATAGATGAACCAGTTCCTATTAATGTTGATCCATTTACATCTAAAGATCCTGTTATTTTTTGTGAGCCAGAAACAATTACTGTACCAATTAGAGTCTGGATATCATTGGTTGCATCTCCAAATTGATTTGATCCTGAAGAATAAATTACTGATGCTGATTCTATTGTTACATTTAGGAATGATATTGATGCCGTTCCATTTACAGTTACATTACCATTTATTACTCCACCAGATAGAGGAAGGTAATTAGGGGCAAAGGAAGCTGTTTGTGCAAAAGAACTTGATATTACATTACTTGCAAAAGATGCTGTTCCAAATAAAGAACCTGTTATTCCTTGAGATACCGATAAAGAACCTGTTATTGCTGTAGAACCACTTACTATAAGTTTAGAGGTTGTATCTAATGAAGATGTTAATCCTATTAACACTTGCCCTGCTGTATTAATTCGCATACGTTCTTTTATAAGATCACCACCATATTCGGTAGGTGAAGTCCAAAAAGATAGGTTTCCACCACCACTATTTCCAAATGTAGGTGTTAATGTTGATGTTGCTCTAATTTGAGAACTAGCAACATTATACGTTCCTCCTACTGATAATGCTGAGAATTGGATAGTTCCTAAAGTATCCCCAGCTGTTACACTTCCAGAGGTATGTTTTAAATCTAATACTGCTCCTGTTGAACCGGTATTCATACCTATTGATAGGTTTGGTGTTAGTCCGTAAACAGGGGCTGTAGATGATGAACCAGTTCCTACTAGTAAAGAACCTGTTATTATTACATTTTGATTAAGTGGAGTAACAAAAGATGCTGTTTGTGCAAAAGAAGCTGTTCCAAATAAAGAACCAGTAAAACTTCCTGTAAATGATCCTGTATTATAAGATGAAGTAAAAGCATTAAATGAAGAAGTAGTTACAAAAGAACCCGTATTAATAGTTGTTCCACCTCCAGCATTTAAAGCAAAAGAAGCTGTTGCTGCAAAAGATGCTGTTCCAAATAAAGAACCTGTTATTCCATTTACAACAGTAAGAGAATTTAACGAGGCATTAGAGCCACTCGTTATGACTTTTTTCCAACTAGGCATGTATAAAATTTATTATGATTGGTTACAAGATTGCTTGCCCACTTCCCATACGGGTCTATAATACATAGATAAATATACAAAAATAAAGAATCATTTCATGTAAATATTAAAAATAAAATGCATGAAATAAACAATAAAAAAATAATAAATGTATAAGGTATTGTTTTATATGTGGTAATCGATAATATGCGCGTTATGTGCTAAATTATAAATAAATACTAATATGTATTAATCTATTTTTTAATTACAAAATGTAATTGATTGTATTATTCCATTAACAACATGGGTTACTTGTCTTAAATTAACTGGTGTTAGGTTCGGGAAGGAGTTGTACTGGGAATTTGGGTTTGTAATATAATAACCAGTAACACTTGGAGAAGGAGAGCATGTAGTAGGTTGACCTAAAAAGGGATATAATTTTTCACCAACAGCATAAGCACGCAATTTGTAAGCTTGTCCATGCCCACCAGGCTCATTAGTAGGGATAGTGTGAGCTTGGTCCATAAGTGTAAAAGAATTACATGCTGATGCAAGTGAATTAGTAAAATTAGTATACGGTGCTGATCTATTTGGACGAAAATCATACCAAAAAATAATTGTTATAGTAGTAAGTAAAGTACAGGGAGCAGATGGTGAGGGTGTTGGTGTTTTAGATGGTGTTACAGATGGTGTTCTTGTAATAGATGGTGTTTTAGAAGGGCTTGGTGATGGGGGTAGAACTTGTATAACATTAGAATAGTTGCTTTGTAATCCATTAGTACAACATTGTTTAATTCTAAAATACCAAGAGGTTCCACAAATAGTACAACCACTTAAGGGTTCTACAGATATTTGAACCGGAGATTGACACCCAAAGCTATTTACACAACTGTTGTATATACAAGTTTGCCAAGTGATATTATCACAAGAATACTCATATATCATACCACTACAATTAGAATCAGAAGTAAAAAATAAATTAAAAATATAATTATTATTTTGTCTTTGAATAAATGTAACCAGTGATGCAGTAGGAGCAATACAAAGTCCAGAAGAAGTAGGTGTTGGAGTTGGAGATAAAGATGATCCGGGTGTAACTGACGGGGTTGGTGTTATTGTTTTTGTAGGAGTTACTGAAGGGGTTGGTAAAGGGCAAACACCTAATGTTATATTAAATGTTGCTGTTAATGTTGTATTATTAAAAAGTGTCCACCCCGTTGTTGGATTAAGTGTATTAGTATAATTTCTAGGTTCACCATCATAAGGCCACCCAAGCATTTCCCAATACAAACCATTCCATACAATATTTAATTGAGTTGCTCCATCAAATCCTATCCAAGAAGGATACCCATTAAAGGTACCATTAAATAAAAAAGAAACATTTATCATATATTAATTATTACGGACAAGGATTAGTTAAACTTGTTGTTCCTACTTGCCAATAAATATTGTTACTACAAGTTAATGTTTTATCAGTACTACCTCCAATAGTAGTTATGTATTGTCTTGATCCTGTATTGAAATAGTTTTTAGTTGTTCCGTCCCAAGCAGATATATTTAATTGAGTTGCTACTTCATCTATTCTATTAGCAAATCCCCAATAAGGAGATCCAGCAAATACTAATCCTATAATTTTCCAAGTACCATTAATTTGAGCAGCTAATGCGGAACCTGAATCTCCTCCATATATTGGGAAGGGGCATGATGGGTCTCCGTTTAATTCAAGATCTGTTCGCATGAATTGAATTACATTGGTAAAGCTAGCTCCTGTTGGTGTTCCATTTAGATTATATCCTCCTGCTAATTGGCCTGTGTTTGGGTCTATAAAAGTAGATAGTGGTATACTAGTACTAATACTCTTAAGTCTTATTCCACAAGATGTAGGTGATTTAACACCCGATGATCTACCAGAACTGACTAGCAAAGTAGTGTCAATGTTAAGATTATTTATTTCAGCTGTTGTAGCAAAGGGCATTGGTGTTGTAATAGATGTACCAAATAATTTATATGATGTGGCATTTGTTATTTTACTAGGATCAATTGTAACTAAAGCACCATCTACTTGATTTAAAAGAGGTTGAGGAACTATAGGAACATATCTAACTACTTCACCGACAACGTAATTTGGGTTTCCTTGAAATCCTCCTTCTCCAGGTTGGTAATATTGATCTTGATATTCGTTAGAATTAGTTACACTTCTATAATTGGTATAAAAAGCAGTACCTACAGCAACATGATTATTTGTAACACCAACTAATGCATTTTTTGCATTATCTACTGCTAAAAACCCTAATGTTCCTATTTTACCTAAATTATTAGCAGATGTTATTGAAATACCACCTTGCATAGGACGTATAACACCTCTATTCCCTGGGGGTATGTTTCCAGCAGGATACATAGGACCCCCAGCTGTTAATTGGTAGCTAAACCAAGTCCAAGTGTAACAAGTATTTAATGTAGTTTGGGGACATGATAAAGGTACAACGTCTCCAACTTCAATAACATCTGTTTTATAAGTAACACCATCAATATCAACTGTTGAAGGTAAATGTTCTTCTTCAGGTATTTCACTTAATGGTAGTTTTTTAGGTACGTTAAATAATATAGAATGTTCATTAGTAAGTTCTTCTTTATTAAATTTATGACCCCATCCTACCCCAACATAATTGGGAGTAGATTGAAATAATTCTTCTATTTTTTGTTTAATTGGTTCTGTTAACATATTATTGAATATTTAAATACTTGTATATTGTTTTAAAAGCATTTGATGGTGGAGAGGCCGGTGGAGAGGCCGGTGGAGAGGTCGCTGGGGGTGGTATTAGGTTAACTGTATTGCAATTAATGGATGAATTAAATGCTTTAGTTTGAAAGGGTATAGTATTAACAAGTGTAAGAGCATAAGGACTAGTTAAATTAATCCTATATATTTGTGTCGCAGTACCAGTAGCAGCACAAGAAGTTAAATATATAACCCCTCCAGATTCAAACAATTCTATAGTAGTTTGGGGAGGATTAGGAATAACAGAACTTAAATTAATTTCTAATTCAAGTACGCCATTTGGATATGAATATTGTCGTAATACATGTATTTTTGATGATGATGTTGTTGATATACTTTTACTTGCTGTATGTAAGAATTTATTAGTTGATGTTAGTAATATATTGAAAAGCCCAGCATCTGCACTATAGACATCAAATAATGGTGTTATTTGTGCACTAGTAACACTAATATTTGTTATATTAAAAGTAGCTACTTTAAAAATAAATTGTTGATTAATTATAGCTAAATTTGTAAAAAGAGTAAGTAAAGTTGTATCATTAATAGCTTGTAAATGAAAAAATCTGGAGTATCCTGAATTAATTGTTATGGTTCTAAAAAGAGCAAGTGAATTTGGGCCTGTTGAGTTATATTCTGTTATTGAATTTGTTGTAGTATTTCCTCGAAAATATTTTGTTGTTGTATGAGCGTCTGTAGGTGATACATTAGTTGCAATTCCTGCCCCGGGAATACCTGATATTTGGGTTGAGGTGTTTGTAATTGGGTTATAAGAGTATAAATTACTATTCGGAAAACGACTATAATAAACACATTTTAAAGCATTTGGGTTAAAGGGAGCAGATCGTGTTGGGGTAGGAGTTTTACTTGGCGTTATACTAGGTGTTCTAGTTATACTTGGCGTTACAGTTATACTTGGTGTTTTACTAGGAGAGGCAGATTGACTACTTCCCGGGGAAAAAGCTGGGAATGATATGAGAGATGAACAATCAATACCCATTATTGTACCTCCTAAGCCTCCATTACCTGTTATAGTTAATTGAGTATAAGATGTCGGAGCAGATATTGTAAAAGTACCTGCTCCTCCCGGTGTTGTTACTCCGCCTTCATTAGCTGTTATAGTATTTCCTGAAATATTTGAAAAGCAATTATTTGGGCTTGATATTGTTACATTCCCCCCATTACTAGTAAAAACGAATGCTTCTGGTATAAAAGGTGTTCCAGGAGTGCCATTCATAGCAGCCATTAAAAATCTTAAATTATTAACAGGTTGACTAAATGTTAAAGTATAGACAAAACTTGTTGGTAAATTAAAAGGGACATTCCATCTGGCACCCAAATAAACAGCCCCTGGTCCTATTTTTACCCCAGTTGTGGAAGAATCACAAGTACTATACCATACATCCCACATTTGAGTTACTTGTCCAGTTCCACTAGCTGTTATAGTTATACCATTATAAGTAACAGTATTTGGTATATTAAGTGCAGGAAGACCACCATAACATCGATCAGATATTAAAGTACTTGTAGAACAATTAACTAATTGAGAAGTAGCAGCCATTGATATTCCTGGGTTTTGTGCTCCAGTATAATAGTAAGGAAAAATAGGACTAATTAATTTAATATTAGGGCCCATTAAATATAAAGATCCATTTATTGTAGCTAAGCCAACTCCAGTTGTTGGTAGAAGTGTCTGGACATCGCCTATTGGTGACATATTAGTTACTTCTAGTTGTCCTGTATTATAAAAATATTGACTAAGCGTTGGAGGACTAACGGGATTAGGGTTATAATCTGTTTTACTAAGAATAATAATTTTAGGATTTATTCCGGGTATATAAGTTAACCCCCCTGCTGGTCTTCTAAAGTTAGGAAACTTAAATTTTAATGTAGGTATAGCTGTAAGGCCCGATATATCGTATTCTATTAAAAAATATTCATTATATATAATATTATTCAATCCTACATACGGTTCGCTAATAACCCCAATTAATGTTGTATTATTTAAAGCAACTAAAGCATTACCTGGTTTATACAGAACTGGTAAATTTATATTTCTATTGAAAGTTGCAGTGGATGAGTTTAAGTTTAAATTATTTTCTCTTATAACAATAGCATTAGTTATAGAATCCCAAGCGTACACCCATAATTTATCATTTGTGTGAGCTAAAGAGACAGGGACATTATTAGTTATGTCTAATGAGGGATTAGGATTAGGAGCTACATTTAATAATGTAGATGTATTTGCTGAAAAGTTGTATGCAGCATATGTATTACTTGTTGTTCTATATAGTATTGTATTACAAGTTATAAGAGATCCCGGAGAGGAAGAAGGGGTTATACTTGGTGTTTTACTAGGTGTTATACTAGGTGTTGCTGTTTTAGATGGTGTTTTGCTAGGAGTAACACTAGGTGTAGCGGTTCTAGTTGGTGTTTTACTAGGTGTAGCTGTTAATGATGGTGTTGGGGTTGGTGAAGCACTTTCAGATAAAGGCATTCCGTTATCATCACATAAAGCAAATAAACTACCTCCTAAACCTCCATTGCCTGTAATTATTAATTGAGTGTAAGTACTAGGAGCATTAATTTGAGTTAATATAGCCCCACCAAAAGGTAAAACATAACCTAAACTTAAAACATTATCCTCTATAATATTACCACATGACGATCCACAAGCAGTAAGAGTAGGAGTTCCTCCAGAGGTGTTAAATGTAAAAGTTTCAAGCGATGCTGGATCAACTGAGTCCCCTCCGGTTGCTATAAGAAGTTTTATATTATTAACAGGTTGACTAAATGTTAAAGTGCAAATAAAAGAACCAGGATTAAACCCTAAAATAGTTGTTTGAGAAGGTGGTGGGATTGATAATCCTGTACATGTCATTGTGCTAGGAGCCGTAGAAGAAAATTCTGGAATTTCTGGTCCTTGGTAGGAAGCTGTTACTATAAAATTGTTATATATTGCTGTTCCTTTAGCCCCTACAGGTAATGATTTTATACTACAAGGAGCACAATTTGATGTAACAGGTGATATAGAATTACAATCAATCGACATAGGTGTATTCTGTTCAGGACCACCTCCTCTACCGGTTACTGTTAATACAGTATAAGGACTTGCTGTTGATATAGAAAAAGTACCCCCACCATTTACTCTTGTACCTGTTACTGTATTACTAACAATATCTACAAAACAAGCATCAGTGCTTAATACACTTGGTATTCCTATATCAGTAGTAAAAGTAAAAAATTCAACATTTGGCGCTATACCATTTATAGTTGTTAATATTAATTTAACATTATTAACAGGTTGACTAAATGTTAAAGTATACGAATAATCAAGTAAAGGCCCAGGAAATCCTAAATTAATAGTATTAGGTACAGACTGTACTGTGCAAGCTGCTAAAGCTGTAGGGCATAAGTTAGTAGTTGCCCCCGTCCCACTAGCTGTTACTGTAATCCCATTATAAATAAAACTACCTCCAGGAAGAGGTAAAGCTCCAGTACAATTACTATTAGCGGGAGATAGTGATGGTGTTGGTGTAGGTGTTCTAGATGGAGTTAAACTAGGTGTTGCTGTTTTAGTTGGAGTAACTGTTTTACTTGGAGTTGATGATGGTGAAGCAGATGGCGAGTTATTTATTATGTTTGGTTGAAAATCTACTAGATTACAACTTGAAATTTGAGAAGATCCTGCTATTGTAACTCCTACATTATTTACTTGAGTAATGTTATAAGGAGCAGATGTGTTTATTTGTCTAAAATTAGTTCCACTAAAAATATAAAGACTATTACCTACTACTGCTAATCCATAAGGAGAAGTAGCACTTGTTGTAATATCTAAATCAAATTCTAATACCCATGTTCCTCCAATTAAATTATATTGAGATATCCAAAAATTATAAGGAGCATTATTAGTTGAAGTAGTTACTATAATTTTTCCAAATGCGGTATATATTAAGTCACCAAATATTCTTCTTCCTGCCGGTAGAGCAAATAAAGACTGTATGTTAGTTGTGTTGGTAGAAAGTAATGAAATTTGAATAACTTGATTAGTAGCTGTGTTAGAAGATATTAATGTTGTGTTATCAATAGCTCCTAAGCCTGCTCCTAATGTTACCCCTACTGGTAAATTAATAGATCGATTAAATGTTGATGTATAGGGGTTTAGTGTTAAAGAATATTCATATATAACAGAACTATTATAAAGCCAAAGTTTATCTACCGTGTGAGCTATATCGGGTGATATAAATGGGATAAATGAAGTATCTAGATCTAATAAAGTAGAAACATTAGTAGTACTATTATAAACATAAAGACTCCTAGGTTTAGTACGATTGTATAGTATACTACATGCTTGTAATACTAAAAAACCACTGGCTTGAGTTGGTGAAGGTGTGGGTGTAGTCGTAGGTGTAGTGCTAGTAGTTGGCGTTGGTGTCGGTGTTGAACAAGTAAAACAGGTTACCAAATTTGTTATTACCAAGTTTGGGTCAGAAGTTGGAAGACTGTCTCTACTTATAAATATATTATTATAGGATTCACCACTTGTGTAATAATCAATTTGTTGAATTACATTAGTACAACAATCTAAATACACTAATGAATAAGGGTAGACAATAACATTTGGTCCCACATAAGTTATGGTACAACTCACACACGAGGTATTACAAGTTGGCGTTGGAGTTAATGTAGGTGTTGGTGTTGATGAAATACTAATAGTTGGTGTTTTAGTTGGAGTAATACTTGGAGTAATACTTAAACTAGGTGTATTAGAAAGTGATGGAAAAATTAGATTTGATGATAAACTTACTGTTGCTGAAGGAGTTATTGATGGAGTAGCAGAAGGTGTATTACTTAATGATGGAGCCGGCCCAAATACAATATCCATACAAAGATCTTCAGGGGACACAATAGATCCTGTTGGGGCCGATAATGAAGGAGTTGGAGTTGGTGAGGGGCTTACATCGGGGGGGACACAATTACCATTAAGACATGCATTTCCTATTGTTATTATTACTTTTCCATCCCCAGTTGCTGATGGGTTGCTACCACAAACAGAAATAGTTGTCTGTGCCGATATAGGAAAGCTAATACTACTACTTGTACAATTTATATAGGATCCTGTATGAGTTTCATTTGCTATATTTGCAAAAGTAATACAATTACATACTGGGGTTCCTACGGATGTTGTTGGGGTTGGAGTAGGACTATTTGTTACTGTTGGAGTAGGTGATGGGGTCCTACTAAATAGAGGGAAAACAGTAGATGATGGAGTAACAGTTATTGTTGATGTAACTGTTGGAGTAACATTTAATGATAGAGTACTTGTTGGAGTTGGAGATGGAGAAGGAGAATTACATGGTTTACATCTGTTACAACTTCCATATATAATTTCATTTTCTCCTCTTACTATAGTAGCAATACCACTAGTAGCCGTTAATACAGTATAACAATCACCATTAAAATCCTGGAATATATTTCCGGGGAGTAGAAGGTTATCTACCACAATTTCTGTAATTGAAGGATTACAACAACTTTGGACTAACCAAGTTTTATTAGGTGCTGTAGGGCAAGGTTTATTATCATTAATACAAGCAGTGCATGATCTATAGGTAGAAGTAAAAGGTGCCTCTAATATATTAGGGATTGCTTCAACCAACTCCATTAAAACATAACAATCTCCTAAAGAATCTTGAAAGATTTGAGGACGAGAAGGCAAAGAAGGTAAAAAAGCTCCTTCCGCCAATATATACTTTATAACAGTAGGGTCACAGCAACTTTGGACTAACCAACATTTTTGAATCATTTATACAATATTTTACAGTTTATTATGCTTTAATACATAACAATATTTCATAATATAAATATGATAATAAACCTAATTACTTTTTATTTATAGGTGTAGTTTCTTGTTGAGCTTGCTCTTTTTGAGTTATTAGTTCTTCTAGTTTAGTTTGAAGTGCAGCAACGGCTTTAGCATCTTTTCCTAAAATTTGTACGAGTTCTAAAGAAGAACGTAAAACAATTAATTCTTGTAATGTAAACATAACTTTTAAGTTTTAAAGGATTTATATTATTTATTTTTTTATACCCATATATATAATTCATTTGTATCTGTAGATACAAACATATTTCCATACCCATATGAAGCCCCACCATAAGATGGGTTAGGTGGTAAAGATGAAATAGGACCATACTCTGTTGTATTTACGTTTCCATCTGTAGAAGCAAATGAGGATGATAAGTTATTTAAACTAGATTGCATCACCCATCTATTCTCACTAGCATCATACCCAAAGGCATGGCCTGACCCATTTATATTACTTTGGATAATAATACCACCATCTACATTTGTACTAGACCCCGATGCTAAAAGTATAAAAGGACTGTTAATAATTGGGTTTGTATTGGCAGTATACGATGAAGTTAATGCGTATGACGCGCTAATAATTCCATTTAACCCACTCCCATTACCTAAAAAAGACCCAGTAAAAGATCCAGTAGAATATGATGATGTAAATGTATTAAAAGATCCGGTGGTAACAAAAGAACCTGTATCAGCAAATGAACCTGAGCCAGATGAGCCTGGAGGACCTGGTGGGCCTTGTGGCCCGGGGGTGACAATTTCAACAACATTAGTAATTTGTTGAGGTACAACCAGTATATTGCTAATATCACTATTAACATCTACTGTGTTAAATGTACTCTCTACATTAACACTATTTATTGTGTTATTGATTTGTATTTGATTCATTAGCTTGCTACAGTAACTTCTTTACTCAGTCTAACTTTACCTTCAAGTATTCTATTAATTATAGGACAATCTCCACTTCCGGAAATTATATCTAGATCATAAATGGCTTCGGAAAAATTAAACATAGAAGAAGTACATGAAGCAATATATATAGTAATCCCACCGGATACGGCATTAGACAGATCTAATCCAGTACCATCTAGATTTAAACTGCTACTTAGAGTAATGATTGGGGGGGTTGAACCATACGAATTTCTAATTTGCATTTTAGCACTATATTGAGTTAGATTAACAGGTACTCCCTGATTATCTTTATAGATTAGTGGGATTTCAACTGTTGAACCTTGTTCAATTGTAAAGGAATATTTACCTGCTGCCATGTGTGTGGGATTACTATCGATAAATATTAATTAATTGTTAATCTCTAAAGTCTTGATACACTTTTAAAATAGGAGATACTATTTTATGTCTATGATTTGCTTGTAAAGCAAATATTTTAAATCCTTCTACTTGTTCTTCAACTCTTGTCAAGAAGGAAAACCCAGTTTCTTTCTTTACTTTTAGATCAATTTGAGCTAAATCCCCACATACTACCATTTTAGATCCTTTACCTAGTCTACCTAGTACAGTTTCCATTTGATCGTGTGTTACGTTTTGTGCTTCATCCACTATTACAAAAGAATTTACAAAGGTTCGTCCTCTCATAAATGCAAAAGGTACAATTTCTATATTACCATGTTCTAATTCTTTATCCACTTTATCTTTTCCATAAAGCATATATAAATTATGATATATAGGTGCTAACCAAGGATCCATTTTTTCTTTAAGATCACCTGGTAGGAAGCCTAGCTCCTCTTTAGCAACAGTAGGGCGTGTAATAACTATTTTCTCTACCTCTCTACTAAATAGCATATCTAAGGCTGCTTGTACTGCTACAAGAGTTTTTCCTGAGCCTGCCATTCCCTTAAGAATGACTACTGGGTTTTCTATAATGAGTGCTTTTGCTTGTTTTTGTTCTTCATTAAGTTGGAGGTTGAACTTAATTGGGTTTTTTGGTTTTCTTTTTGGGATGAAAACCTCATCAGTGTGATGGTTTGAAGCCATAATGTAACGTTTTGGTTTCGTATAAATATGAAAAAAAAGAGCCGAGCTTGCGCTCGACTCTAATTTTTACTAAATATTTAGTTATTAGTTAATACCTAAAGCATTTAACCCATTAACAAATACTCTACCGTAGAATTCAGGACGTACCATTTTCTTAGCGTAACGAGTCATGATACCTTTTCTTGGAGTGAAAGTTTCAGGATCGTACACAAGTGGAGTCATTAATAATGGAACGTATGGAGCATAAACAGCACCAGACTCTAAGAATTGAGCACCTTTATAACCCATAAGAATTACGTTATCACTATAGTAAGGATTTACATATACTTTGTAACGAGAGTTTAAAGTACCAATTTTTTGGCTACCAAAGTTAAATGTTTTATCCAATTCAGCACCAGCATCTGAAGCATATCCAGGAATTGATTGCATGATAGTTGCAACTGCCGGAGATATTACTAAGAAGTTAGCTTGACCTCTAAGAGTTTTTTGCAAGATTTTATTAGATACTGATTGTAATACTGTACCTAAAGTTGCGAACCAACCACCTTGTGTGTTATAAAAACCACCAGTTGTACTTGAAGTTTGAGTAAATGCTGTTCCATTCCAAACTTTATTGTTTTCTGCTGACCAGAATCCTGTAGTAGCTGCTTCTTCAGTCAACATACTTAAGATTTCCAAATCAATCTCCATAGCAATGTATTGAGATAATAATCCTGTTAATTCAGCTTCAGCATCAATATTTTGGTAAGCATTTAAATCTTGTGCCATTTCTGGTGTCCATTGAGCTTTTAATTTTCTTGTTTTAGCAACAATAGAATCCGATTTCATTTGGATGTTTACTGTTGGGATAACAATTTGAGTTGCGCTTAATGAGTTGGGTACTGATGCGTCTGTTCTATCTGCTTCAAAATCACCTCTTAATGCAGGGGTTGTTTGTTTGCTATAGAATAAAATTACTGTAGTACCAGATACGTTAGGAGCAGCATTAGTAACAAATGTTAATCCTGAACCACTAGCATAAGTAGTAAATTGTTGTAATACGTTGGCTGGACTAAGACCAGATCCACTAGGAATCCAAGCTTGTACTGATGAGAAATCAGGTAATAGTAAGGTTGCTAATTGAGCATCAGAAATAACCACAGTATACAATTGGGTTCCGTAGAAACGAGAATCATGATTGATAAATGGAGATACAGAAGCTGAAGCAGCAGCAATATAAGAAGCTGTAGTATTAGTTACAGATGCAGAGAATTGGTTCATAGAATAACCAAATCTACCTTGTCCGTAAAGACCACCTGTTGGATCAACATTAGTAATATCAGTATCAGTACCCTGAACATCAGCTAATGAACCATAAAGTGATTTTCCAGCAGAGAATGGAGTTTTACTATCCCCATATTGAAAATCTAGATAGAATACAAGACCAGAAGGCATAGCCATTGGTTGTACAGATACGAAATCTTTAGCTACGATTTCAGCAAATACTCTACGTACTAAAGGTAATGCAATACCGGCCCAGTTTTCACCAGTACCACCAAGCATTGAGTTTGTACCAGCAGTAACATTAGTTTCAACTACTAACTGTTTTGCTTGGTTTTCAAGAATCATAGCCATGTTGTTTCTTTCAACTTCGCTATTAATGCCTTCAAGAAGTCCACTTCTTTTCCATTTGGTAGCAACTTTAGCGGCGTCCGCTTGTTGACTTTTCCATGGATTTGCTCCTTCTAAAAGCATGTTTAAATTATTTTCCATTTGTTTAATTTTTAATTTTTATTTTATATTTGCTAATTTTTGCATTCTAGCTATCCATTCGTTGTTTTCAACAATTGGAGCCTTTCCAGGAGCCATACCTACTGGTTTAGAAGCGAATCCTAATGATTCTTTTAGTTGAGTTTTACCAGCTTTAACAGGAACAACAAATGCTTCTGAAAGTGACTCATATACTAATTTGGCTTCTCTAGCAGATTCGGCTTTATCGAATGCTTTCACAACTTTTAATTTTTGTGACTCGTTTAAGTTTTTAGCGTTAAAGATTTTGTTAACGTAAAGTAGCTTAGCGTTTAATAAATTGACTTCGTTAAGTTCAGAACGAAGAATTTCTACTGTTTTCACAGCTTCTTTTAAATCTTCTTCTATTTTTTTCTTTTCGTCGTCTTCTTCTTCTTTTTTAACAACTTTTTTAACTTCTTTTCCAGCAACTTTTTTCTTGCCTTCACCTAATAACTCAGCTAATAATGCATCTAAGTCTTCTTCTAAGTCTTCTTCATCACCTATAGGCATTTCTGCATCACCGGTCACGTCCATAGCGTCAACTTCAGCTGCGTCTTCGTAGCTTTCTCCATCACCCATACCTCCAGTTTCCTGAGAGATAATGTCTTTAATTAAGTCTTCTAATTCATCCATAGATAAATTTTTAACTTCTTTTTCCTCGTCTTTTTCTTCTTTAGCATCATCTTCAATGTCTTCAACATCTTCTTCAGCGTCGATAATTTCTTCGTCATCGTCATCTTTAGCTTCGTTTAATTCTTTGTCTAATTCTGCTAGAATTTCGTCAAGGTCGATTTCTTCCATTCGATTATGATCATTGCGATCATTTCCTTCAGGGATATCATCTGTCATACTTTCTTCCATGTCTGTATCTTCATCAAAGTTTTCTTGCAATTTAGCAGCAAACATAGATTGTAAACGTGGAGCGAAAGCTTCTTCAAGGGCAAGCTTTGCTTGAGTAAGAGCAGTCTCACGAACAGCTTTAGCATCAGCAATGGCCTCCTTTAAAAGGTCTTTTGTGTTTTTCATTTTTTCCTAAAATTTGTTTTGTGGAATAAGCTTATTGAGTAAAAGCTTAATAGGGATTTGTTTTGTAGTGACGAGATATATAAGGATATCTCATTAGTCAAACATAAATATATAGAAAAAATAAAAACCGCAACGTAATTGCGGTTCTTTTTTAATTTCCTTGACCTGTATATAGTTTTTGGTAGTTTTTACTTGACTTTAATTTGGATGTTTTACTTTTTGAATGAACACCTGGTCGTTTTCTTTTAGGTTTTGCTATATAACTAGTAACGGAACTAGTTTTTGCTTTTGCTGCCATTATTGTAAATTTACTAGTTTATATTTAGTTGAATAAATTAATTCTTCAACTGTATCTATTTGATTTTGAATGTAGCTACAAGCTAAATCCGGAGATTGTCTTAATGTTTTAATAATAGCACATAATTTGTCAAAATAAGCAATTATGTTTCTTGTATCACAGTTATTATCTAGACCAGCTACAGGTTTAAATTCAATTAATCCATTTTTTCCTTGGTATGATTCAACTAAACCATCAGTTAAGCCTACTATTTCTTCATAGTAACCTTGAAGTGCTACGTGTGCAGCATATGCTCCAGCTCCACTTACTCCTAAATGGAATACATGTGTTTGAGTTCTAGAGTGAAATAAAATTGATGCTAATTCTTCCATTATTATTTAGTATTTGGTAAATCACAAGAACAAAATCCTGCTCTATTACAAAGAATATCTGTTATTAATTCGTTTATTTTTGTTAATTTATCGTCTTGTTGATTATTAGGGTTTAACCCTTCGTTAACAATTTCCATAAATGCACCTTGTGTTGATGGTGTTGAAACAAAATCCCAACATACAATATCTAAGTCGTCTTGTACTTCAACTGTTTCACCAATTTGCTTTACAGATCCCATAGCGCGAGATGAAATACCAACAGTAATACCTGCTAATAATAATGCTTTTAATATATTTCCTGATGGTGTAGGTAGTATTTCAATTTTACCTATTACATCATCATCTTGCCACCATAATTCTAATATATTATGGCATACATTTTTTAAATTGATAATTGGAGATTCTGGGTGGTCTAATTCACCTAGAGCTCTGTTTTCTTTAATATAAGTATCTTTATATTTTTGTATTTCTCGTTCTAATGTGTCTTTAGGATACACACGGCCATTACCGTTTTTAGCATCAGCACGTTGTACTACACCTTCAACAATTAGACGACCATTATTTTTTGCCACAGATTCTTGTAGTAACTGTGGGGTTAATGTAATGGTAGAAATACGCTCTATTAATAATTCTTTGCTCATATTATTTTTGACCCATTTCGTCTAATACTTCTTGAACTAGTTTAGTAATAGCTGGTTTTAATCGTTCAGCTATAGTCATAGTAGGTTTAGTTTTTTCTCTAGCAGTTAATGTTTGAT
>Ga0208133_1000364_pt1 | contig 17901 bp, 31 predicted proteins | sample ColrivemetaGS535_FD_187595 | JGI IMG/M metagenome (GOLD analysis project Ga0208133, IMG submission 187595) | Estuarine microbial communities from the Columbia River estuary, USA - metaG S.535 (SPAdes) (version 2) | ecosystem: Environmental > Aquatic > Marine > Intertidal zone > Estuary | place... | reverse complement strand
GGAAATTTGTCAACGATCGAGATTTATTTTTCACATCGTCGGTAGTTGATTATAAACGTCGTGTAATTAATAATCCCACATATAGAAAAATGTTTGTGGCAAATGATCTTCCTAATCTATATTCAGGGATGTGTTATTTTAGAAAATCAGATGCTGCTCTTAAATTTTTTAAATTATTAGAATTTATAACAAATAATTGGGAGAACATGTATAATAGAGTTGCTCCAAAAAATATGCAGAATTTTTATAGTCTAGATGTATCAATCGCAATAGCCGCTAAGTTAATGGGAATTGATGACGTCATTACAAATAAAAACAGCCCATTTACATTTACACATTTAAAGCCAGCATTGCAAGGATGGGACCCAATTCCACAATCTTGTCTTAGTCAGCTACTAATAAATTTTACAGATGCTAAAGAACTATATCTAAATAATTTTAGACAACAGGGCGTGTTTCATTATGTGGAAGATGCATTCCTTACTAATGATGTCATTGAGAAATTAAATGTATAATCCAGAAGAAGATATTGTTCCTTATGAATTATTAGCGCAATCGTTGGCATTGAGTACTGTGGTATTACCTTACCGAGTATACTTCGAAAAAGACTCAGGGGATATTTTAAGTATTACTAATGAAGCCAGCTTACACTATGATTGTTTTGTAGAATTTGACTTTGACATTGTTAAAGATTTTTTAAACGGCACAAGTCAATCTAAAGATTTTCAAGTTACATTTATTGATCAAAATACACCACGAATTGTTTCTAAATATGAAGATGATATTGCAGCAGTATTCTTAACCTGTGCCCCAGTAGTTACTGACTGGGATAGCATGTTTACTATTGAAAATTATCCTACATTTAAAAAGTGGGGATTTCAAATACGCAATGACCAACGAGAAATATTAAAAAAATATAATCTTAATACCACGCTTGAAATTTATATAATTGACAAGCGTAATATGAATTTTATATACAGGACTATCAAAGTCTCAATCAATGAATTAATTAAAAAAGACAGAGAAATAGTATACTATCATTCTGATAAAGAAGGCGATATTAATAATATTGCAGTATATGTTAAACAATTCTTTTCTACAGTAGGATACTATATAATAAAATGACACAAACTGTTAAAATTTTAGATTACGATATCATCTATCTCAGCTATGATGAACCAAATGCTGAAAAAAATTATGCAGATTTACTAAAAAAAGTACCTTGGGCAAAACGTATACACGGAGTCAAAGGCAGCGATGAAGCACACAAAGCCTGTGCCCGCCTAAGTGACACAGATCGATTTGTTACTGTTGACGGTGACAATACAGTACGTGAAGATTTCCTTAATCAAGAAATTGATTTTGACGAGCATAAAGACTTGTCTAAATGTGTTATTAGCTGGGCAGGTTATAATGTAGTCAACGGACTTATGTATGGCAACGGCGGATTAAAGTTATGGCCTAAGCAGTATGTATTAGACATGAAAACGCATGAAAACGCACCTACAGACGATCCTAATGCCCAGGTGGACTTTTGTTGGGATGCTGAGTACATACAGATGAATAGTTGTTTTAGTGATGTGTATAATAATGCAAGTCCGTTTCAGGCATGGAGAGCAGGCTTCCGTGAAGGTGTAAAGATGTCACTTGAGCGCGGAGTACGAACTGCTAATAAAGAATTCAAGAAAGAAATTCATTGGAAGAATTTAGATCGTTTGAGAGTTTGGCTGAATGTTGGAGCTGACTCAACAAACGGCCTGTGGGCAATTCTTGGTGCTCGCCACGGATGTTATATGACCAATTGCACTGATTGGGACTACGTACAGGTTAGAGATTTTGATTATCTTACTAGCCTGTGGCACAGTGATGTAGAGCATATGACTGTTGAAGACTCTATTAAGACCTATGGTGTTAGTTTAAAAAACGCACTCGATCTTGAGATAGCAACATTAGATGCTGATGCTAGTAAATTTTTTAAATCAGTGCACCTTAACCAATATCGTAAAGGTAGTGGATTTCTGGATAAAGAATAATGTACGATATAGTATTTTATAATAGAGGTGAATTAGAAAAATCTCGACAAGAACTTTTAAAGGATAAATTTCCTCATGCAAGGTTTATAGAGTATTCGCGGTCTCCAGCGTATACTGCAACTTTGGCTGTTAAACAAACTAACACAAAATTTTTCTGGCTAATAGATTCGAACTATGAATTTTTAGATTCTATGATAAAGTTTGAGCCTAAAAAATGGGATAACGAGTATACACATATTTTTAAATTGTTTCAGGAGTATGCTGACAAATTTCAATGTTATCTAATTCCTCGAGAATTTAAAACAGATTACTATCAAGAATTTTTTGTTAATTTAAAATACATAAATGATTTTGTTGTTAAAGCAGATACGCTATATGATATTTTCTTTTTAACTTATAAGGAACCTAACAGCTGGGAAAATTGGATTACACTATCTTCTAGATTTCCTCAAGCTCAACGTATTGCTGGCCAGAAAAATATATACAAGAGTCACAAAGACGCTGCAAAGAAATCCACAAGTGATTATTTTTGGATAGTAGATGCTGATAATGAAGTATTAGAATCATTTGACTTTGATTATTATGTAGAAGACTATGCATTTGATCTAGTACATATTTGGCACAGTCGTAACGAAATAAACGATCTCGAGTATGGCAATGGTGCGATTAAATTGCTACCTAAAATGTTATTTGACGTAACAAAAGACGGAGTTGACATTACTACCAGTCTCAGCAATAAACTCACTATAGTGCCTAAAGTAGCAAGTGTTAATAGATTTGCATCTAGTCCTTGGAATGCCTGGCGTAGTGGATTTAGAGAAGCGGCCAAGTTAGCCAGCAATGTGATTGCAAGAAGTGATCAAGAAGAAACTGCTAATCGATTAACAGCATGGACTACCAAAGGTTTAGATAGAAGATTTGGGGAGTACGTTATCCCTGGAGCCGTGTTAGGTATGCAATACGGTACGGAGAATAAGGGAAACCAGGACGCATTAGCAAAAATTAATGACTGGTCCTGGTTGTACGAACAATTTAAACTTAACGTTAAGTTGCCGATGCGTCCTGAGTAACTAGACCAGCAGCCATTGGAAAAATCTCGGTAATTGCTTTTGCACAAGCAATCGCAACTAGTTGATGTTCTTTCTGTGTGCCGTTAGCACTGCGTAATTCAATAAAGTGAATCCAACTACGCAGTGTGCCATTCATGTATAAACGACTTTCTGTAAGACCTTCGGGCAATACAGCACGAGCTTGTTCTTTAGCAATACCGTTTTCAATAGCCCACTCGTAGGCTTCTTTAGCAGCCCCGATTACAGCCTGCTGAATCATTTCCCATTCCGCTTGCAGTTGTTCGTCGTCAGTACTAATGCTATTTTGACGATTCTTTGGATCTTGCAGTCTTGCTTCACGAGTTACAAAGTCTAGATCCTTTGTAGGATCAGCGTATCTCTGACTAAACTCTTGGAAACTAAAACTACGATGACGTAGGATTTGTCGAGCAATATCACGAGTAGTTGTAATTTCAATACAAGCAGACACCATTTCAAGTGGCGACCAATGTTGGTGTTTGACCAAATACTTGATTAGTTTTTCACTTGTTTCTGTGTTAAGTTGATTAGCAGGATTACTAACACGAGCACAGTATGCAATTAGTTCTTGTGCATTATCAACACCTAAGTCTGCAAATTCTTGTGTGGGTTGACTGTAACTAATTAATTTAACATTCATTTCAATTTTCTTTTTTTTAAAAATTTGTTTGTATTATTGATCATATCTTTTTTAACTCTTTCTGTATCGAGTTTAAAATCAACATTCTCTATTTCGCTTTCATACGATACCAACATTTCTTTGAGATTTATTTCAAACGAATTCCAGTCTTCCTGTGCTTGTTTAGAAGATATCTTAATTTCCCAAACTTTTTTATTTTTAAATGTAACAGTGACTGAGTCGAGATATTTAAGAGGTACCACGTTTAGGGTAATCTCTCCAAATACCTCAGGCCAATGTTCAACTACATCTTTGGGAAACGGCTTTCCAGTTGTCACTCGTTAACTGCGGTTTTTTTCTTTGCAGGCACTAGGTCTTCGGCCATACGACGGAGTTGAGCAGCTTCCTTGCTTAGTCGATCTGCATCGCTACGATATTTCTTAGCCAACATATCATCGGTTAAAATACCATCTTCATTTACTGATGCTGATGTAGTTTTACCTGCATCATATTGGTCTATTAGCGGGTCAGTATTACCTGTAGTAGGGCTAATATCTTTTACTTTTACTAGTTCTTCTATTTGCGCACTTTCTTTAGCAGAAGGACGGATAGCAAGGTCTTGTACACTGACGCCAGCTTGTTGTGCAATAACTTGATTTAATTCTGACAGTAAAATTGTAGCTTGCATGTTAGGCACCATTTCAATTTTATCTGTTGGAAATTTTGTTAACAAGCCTCTTGCATGAAGACTTGGCAGCATAGTACTTCCGTCACTGAAAACTGCTCTAGCCAATACTTCACTAAATTCGTTTGCTGATTGTGCAGAATTTGATTCAACTAGATTAATTAGTGAATCATGTTGGCTTGGATCGAGGCTTTCTGTTTGAATGATCAAACAACTAAATGCATCTCCAGGTAGGGTTCTAAACACTACTAAGCATCTACGTCCTGTTGACTTAATGCGGCCCACATGTTTTAAGGTTTGCATATTATGCTCCTTGCTTTGGTTGCTTGGCTACGGTGTCTAAAAATGCAGATAATTTAGTGTACGTTTGTCCAACTGCTACCATTTCGTTTGGTTTAAACGCACCGCGTGAACTGGCAATATCAATGATGGTTCTCATAGCATTAAGATCGTTGATTGTTAAATCATTGGATTCTTGTTGCGGCGCAGCTTCTGCAGGTTGTTCTACTTTAGTTTCTTCAGTCATAATAATCTCCTTGTATAAGTTATATATGTATATTAATTATCTGTTAGGTTAAATGTGGACATGCAAGTTTGAAAAAACTAAGTTCTTTTTCCTGCTCAAATCCAATTTTAGTAACATAAACAATAGTATTATCTACTAGATCAACTGCTTGACCAATATAGTAGCGACTATTGAGATTCTGATATATCCACGAATCTATTGTTTTATGATAGATAGGTGTATATTTTTCTAATAAGGTATAATGAAAATGATGTGCTGGAAAAAAGACTTTTCTTAAATCCAGTGCATTTAGAGCATTAGGTTTACCATTTTTTAATGCCATTATTTGTAACCGATAGTCATATGTCTAGTGTAAGGTGCATCTTTAAAATCAAAATATAATGAGCCACTAAACAACTCTTTGAGAGGCCAAAGAGATTTAAAATGTTCCAAATTTTCTGGACGCTGTACATGATCATCAATAACTAGATCATTACCTTGGAACAAGCATAGTGTACCTTTAGGAATACGATCGTACCAGTCTTGACTAGAAAAATGTTCTGTCGAAGTATTAATGACTAGATTAATATTGTCATCATATGTAGCTTTATTAGCGTCTCTGGGAAACGATCTAAACTGCCAATCTTTTATTTCCCAAGTGTTATTGATAAGATTTGCATCTATACATACACTCGGATCAACATCGTAAGATCTACAGTATTCTATTGTGACACGTTCTCTAGTCTGCAAGATAAAATGTAGTAGTGCATACCAGCCACCTAGGATGGCAATACGTAATGGCTCAATTTTCTGTTGAGCCACTATGATTTCTAGTTCACGTGCCGCCCAAACTTTACTTTCAATTTGGCCGGCACTGAATGCGTCCGGATCAAGTTTTATCACTAGACTCATAGTATGCGTGAGCACCGAATGGAGGAACAATACTAGTATTACCGTGGATGATGAATACTGTATCGCAGTAGTTTTCATCACCCCATGATCCCCAAGGGTAGCCATCTGTAAACATGATAAACTTTTTAGGCTGAATATCGTTAGCTTTCATATAATCCCAGTTGGCATCAAATTCAGTACCGCCACCACCCATCACTTTGTATTCCATAATGTCTTCGCCGTAGCCGTCAAAGTCTTGCTCATTGTAGACTTTAGTATCAAAGCACCACAGTTTGATCTTGTACTCTCTATACTCGTCCATAATGCCTTTGATCTCACTAATAAAGTCTTTAGCCTGTTCATCGCCAATAGATCCGGACATGTCAATACCAATACAGATATCAATAGTCTCGTCGTAGTTAGTACCTGGCAAAATAGCATTCATATGCCACGCCTTGCGGTTAGGTCGCATAAAGGTGTAGTCGTTTTTAACAGTACTTTGGATTTGCTGGCGCAGAATTTCACGCCAGTTCATCTTTGGCTCAGTAAGCTCTTTGATCATACGACCAATCTCTGCAGGCACATTTCCCGCACCCGCCGCCTGCGCCGCAGTCATCATAGCTTCTTTGATCTCATCACGGATTTGTTTGAGCTCTTCTTTTGAGTATGCAGGACGGCCCTTGCCTTCCTTTTCCCAATCAATGTGCTCGTCTAATAACTCGCCAAGTGCATTGAGCTCTTGGTCATCCATTGTGTCATAGATCTCGTCATAGATCTGTTCTGAACTTTTTCCGTAGTGAGCAGTGTCATGGAAGATTTTAATCTTTGGGGGAGATTCACCAATACGATCACGAACCAATGTACCGTTAACTGAGTAGTCAGCGGCAATGTTCCATATCTTGCGATCACGACCTTCTACACGTAGCATGTGCTCAAACACGTTATGTAGAATTTCGTGTGCAACAACAAACTCAACCTGTTTAGTAGTCAAGTCTGCAAAAAAGTCTCTATTGTAATATAAGTGACGTCCGTCTGTTGCGGCAGTAGCACACCATTCTGTAGCATCTTCAATTCTAAGACGAGTAGCCATATTGCCAAAAAACGGATGGCGAAGTAGCAACCCGACTCGTGCTACGATAATTTTATCAACAATTGGATCTAAATAATTTGACATTTTTGCTCCTAAATATTTACTGTATGTATATATTATAACAGGAGCCGAAGCTCCTGTCAACTGGCACAAGCTCAAATTAGCGTGAATGCTTTTCTGTAGCCGCCGCAATGTACTTACCATATTTGGCATGGAAGTCATCAAAGCATTTGATCTCATCTGGATCCAATGGCAACTGGTATTGAGTCAGTGCAAGTTTAGTACCCATCACAACCAATTCAGTCTCAAAATTATCCATCATAAACTGGAAGAAGTAGTTGACTTTGTCGTTAAACTTCTTGTCGTTTTTATCAGCGGCATCTTTGAGCTCATAGCACAGAGACACAGTTAATGAGTACATGGCACTGATTTCTTTAGTGTCCATTTTCTTAACTTTGCCGTTTAAGATGTCTGTAGGATCGGGCAACTTTGAGCTAATCTTACGGTGTGCCATAAACTTAACAGCCAATCCTTCACCGACCGCACCCGATATCAAGTCGGTCAATGTATCAGTATCTTCTTCGTCATCGAACAACAATTCGGATACGAATGCCCAGCTACGTGGAGTAGCAAAGGCACGTGACGCTGACTTTGGATCAAAGTCGTACAGATCCTTTTTAGAGAAAGTCAAAAAGCCCACAACGTCCTTATGGATCTTGTTGTCAACAGCCCAACCAAAATAGTCGTCCCAGTCAACTTTCATTTCCAAGTGAACGAAACGATTAGCTAACGGCGCAGGCATACGATAAGTAACACCCTTGTCAGTTTCACGGTTACCTGCGGCAACAATCAAAACATTGTCAGGCAAGTAGTAAGTACCAACACGACGGTTCAAAACCAACTGATAAGCCGCTGCCTGTACGCTAGGTGCCGCAGAGTTCATTTCATCCAAGAACAGGATAATCTGCTTATGCTTTGCAGCCATTTCGGCATCTGGCAACTCGATAGGAGGAGCCCATTCCATTTTATTAGAAATGCTGTTAAAGAATGGAATACCTTTAATGTCAGTAGGTTCCCACAAGCTCAAACGGATATCAATCACGTGAGCCTCAAGCTCAACACCCATTTGTTTAACAATGTCGCTTTTTCCAATACCTGGGGGGCCCCACAGGAACAATGGACGCTTTGCTTTAAAAGCACGGCGAAGGGATTTTTTAGCAGCCTTAGGGCCAACTGTACGTGAAAGGATCTCGCTCATAAATACTCCTGGGTTAAAAAAGCGTTGAAGTTTAACTGTCTATGTATCTATTATACTGCCTAACAGCATCTTCGTCAACAGATTTTTTAAGAGTTTTCGTCCGTTTGGCTATCTTTGTTTTGATTATTCATAGCTTTGACTAGACCGTATTTTCGAATGTCGTCCGAAAACATGTACAGCTCAAATGATTTTCTTTCCGAAAATACAGTAATACTTTGGTTTGTAAGGTAATATGGAAAATCCATAGTCCTATCAAAAAATATGATAGTTTGGGGACTTAGCTCAATTGGCTCTGTAAATGGAATCTCATAACTATGTAGTTCCAATTCGTTTAGCAAATAATCAAGACCTTCATCGCTAAGACGTAGGCCGCCTGTTTCTTTACTTCTATGACTTTGCCACCATTTGTACATATGATGCTTGATATTGGCACTATCTATACTCTTATCTTTTTGTTGCAAAAAGATTTTAGTAAAAGTCTCTTTTGATATCATTTAATAAATTTGCCGCTAGTAAGCTCAACGACTTCAAACTCGTCGCAGTTGAACATTTGATTGAGTTTTTTTGCAAGATTGTGTGCATGTCCGGGATTACTAAATGACACTTTTTTGTATTTAGGTCCGGGGTAACTGGTAATGCTACTTGCCGATTTTAAATTAAACGGCGCCTTTTTATAAAACACAGCCCAAATAGCCTCAGCTTCTAAAATCTGTTCGCTCTTATAGTTCTTTTTGTTTATATATTCTAAAAGAACTTTTGGTTTTGGTCTTGACATTTTATGCGTCCTTGTGTTAAGTACGCATATATTTATCAGTTATTTGGTAGAAAAGCCGCCGCCATCCATTTGAACTGTAACTGCTCCGCCCGTACCAGATTCTAATCGTTTAAACAAGATATCATAATCTTCAAGTAATTTGGCACTAACTTCTCCTAGGCAGTAGGCCAGTGCTTTGGCAGCTTTAATGTCTAGTTTAATCTCACGCTGTTGTGTAAGATCAGCAGCCTTTACCTGTTGTATGAACTGCTGAATAGGCGTAGTATTAATCGGACTTGGCATTTGACAGTACCTGTTTCATTTCAAGTTCACTTTTAAACGGCCCGTTAGTCGGATAGCGTTCAACAGTAATTAGTTTAGGACAAAAACTTTTAACCCAACCTTTATCAAATTTAATTGTGTAATAACCTGCACAATACAAACTTTTACTAGCCTGACTCTTAGTAAACAATGGCAATTTACGTTGCACGTTAAACACTGGATTATAAGGTCTACAACTAGTTGGATAGTCATATACGTCACGAACTTCTTCATGCGTAATTTTAACTTTATCGCTAATCTGAAAAAAGTCTCGGCCAAACTGTTTAGTCAAATCATCTTTTTTACTAAAATACACTTCTCCATCTTTTGAGCTTAACATAAATTTGTTATTCTCTTTTTTATGCAGGATGGCAACTTTTTCGCCGTCTGCTTCCACAATCCAAAATTTACCATCTACAATGGGTTTTGCTTTTAAATTCATTTAGTTACCTCGGGATATCTTGCTTGAAATGGATGAGCAAATAATTCAATACTATCCATCATGCGTTTCATGTCATACAGCTGACAGAATTTTAATAGTCTAATACCAACCTGTGTTACATCTTTAGGTACTGAGTTAGCAGTAACAGTTTCAGTAATAAGTTCTTTAATTTCAGTAGGTTGTGCAGTTAGGTCAACTAGAGTTACGTTACGATTATAGTCGTCTAGGACCTTGTGTTCTTTTCCTTCGTGGTCAACCCAACGCTGAAGCATGACATTGTTCCACGCCCAGCCTTTCTTGCCTTTGTCTTCAAAAGCTTCTGTTAAGCCTGTTTTATTCTTAGTGCCTTTAACTCGCACACCCGGATATGCACTAAAGACGTTGTCACTACTGTCACCGCGCATACACTTCTCAAAAAGTATCCAGGGTGGATTAGGCGGCACAACATCTTCGCCAGTTTTCTTATCTTTTACACGTTTACCTTTTTTATCGAAGATACCTTCGATAGTAGTAAGTGTCTCAGCAACTCCATTGAACTGTTTTACATTAGGCGCAATTAACTGGTGAAAATCGCTGTCTGTTGAAATGATCACATGATCGTCATTAGGATGTGCTTGGATGAACCCAGCAATCAAATCATCTGCTTCTAATTGTTTATGTTGCAGGACTGTGCAATTACTCTTAGTTTTAACAAACTCGGTGAACGCATCATACGTTTCCCAAAAGAGTTTATCTTCTTCTTGTTCACGTACGGTCATTGCATCACGAGTTTCTTTACGATTTGCCTTGTAGGGCTTGTAAAAATCCTTACGCCACGAGCGACCTTCAAGACAGAACACTACATGCTTCCCCTCAAAGTCTTGCCACGCTTTCTTAACACTGTTAAATGTAATATGTAAAGCCATGCCTAACTTAATGTCAGCATCTCCTCTTACTACGTGTCTAGCACGAAAGAATGTGTTAGCAGTGTCAACTAAAATATATGTCATGAAACCTCTGATTTATCTTTTGTGATCGGAACCACGTTAATGTAACCTGCACCTCGGGTAGTGTCTTGACCCTCTTCGCCCAGCATGTTTCTAACAATGTCACGGAACCAACGATCTACAATCTCTTCATCTGGATCACCGTCAAATCCATAACCGGCTTGTTTCAATTGTAACACAAATAGATCATTCCAGTCAAGCTCAAAAAAGCCATTACGAATATTGTCTTTATTAACATGGGTGTCTAATACACTAACCCAAGGTTCGCCTTTGGCAGTGGCACGGTCTTTTGGAGTCATTTTAGCAAGCTCTTCTGCGGCTTGTGCTTGTGCAGTTTCTGCTACAGCTTTATCTCTAGCTGTTTGTAAAATCGCTTTTTCTTCCTCTAGCTTATCAATACCAACTAATCGTTTAAAAAAGTTTTTCATTATGTTCCCCACTCATTTTTAAATAGCGGCACTTGTAAACGGTCACTGTAACGCCATCCACGTTTCATTGCTGCCAATGCTACATTCTTTGCGTTGAGCGTATAAACACTTTCTACTCCACCTACTGGCATCAAGTATACATGCCCTTTAAATCCTGCTGTTCTAAATTCTTCTACAGCATGTTCTGCATCTCTAATATCTTCTTCGGTAGCAACAACAAATTTCAAATATGCAGTACCCACTTGTTCGTATTCACAGACTACTTTTGGAAGAATAGCTTCTTCCCACTTCTCACCACTTGCTGGAAGTTTAGCACTTACTGAAAATGTGACTTCTCTGTTCAATTGATGATTGGTGATCTGCCATTTTACTAGATATTCTTTAAACTCTTCTGTTAGCTTTTGAGTACCGTTTGTTTCAAATGTAATTTCTTTTAAACCAGCCATCTTAGGATGATCTAATAACTCTGGATAAGCACGTTGCCAACCCAGCAATGGTTCGCCGCCTGTAATAACCAGATGTTCGTCTTGCCATTCACTATGTGGAATAATTTCCATAATGCGATCTGTAATAGCATCCGTAGTTAACATTGGCGATAAGTCTTTAAAGTCAGGATGCCAACTAGCATAGCTGTCACAGCCTGTACTGACTAGTGGAAGTTCTTCATACTTTTGAAAAGACTTAATTAGCTTGTGTGTATATCCAATCTCTTCTGCTTCGTCACTTAATTTGCCACGTGGCATACCAAAGCCGGCACATTTAAAGTTGCAACCAAATGTGCGCAGAAACACACTAGGTACTCCCATATAGCGTCCTTCACCTTGTATGCTGTAGAACAGTTCTGCTATTTTAATTTTACTCATAATTTTATTTGTTCCATTGTTGCAATCTTTGCAATACGATCACCGAAGTCTTGATCATTAGTAATAATGTAAGTAGTACTATTATTACGATCACTCTTACGATCATAGCGTCTAAACTCTACAACCTTGCCACCTACAGCTGAATAGACTTTGAAGTTTAACACAGGGTCATCATTTATTGACGCACATTCAGCAGTACTGATTAATCTGCTAGGCTCTGCACAATCTGGTTCATAATTTCTACCTTCTCTTGCCCAGCCGGCAACTAGTTTTTTAAACCATTTCATTTACATGTTCCTAAAAAATCATCTAATCTTTTTGCAGCCTCGTCAAAGTCTACAGCCCACACCTTAGCTATTATTATACTATCTTTAATCTGTATGTCAAATGGAACAACGCCATTAAAACGGAAGCTATACGGAACTTCGGTAGTGACAGTAAACTCATGCAAATTCTTTGCCCTAGAGATTAGATCATTAGCCATATCAACTGAGTTCATATTAGATCTCCTTAATAAAGTATTTTGATGCAGGGTATTGCGTCTGCAACCATTCTAACAATCCCTCTTCAACTGGCAAACGGACACTATCAAATTTATTAGTAATGTATCTCATCGCGGTGCAAACTCTTGTTGTAGTTTGATATTGTCAAAGAATTCTTTCTTTGTATGAGGATCGTCTTTGAACGAACCTTTTAATACTGTAGTCTGTGTTAACGAACTATGTGCCATAATGCCACGATTCTCACAGCAACCATGTACTGCTTGAATGTATACTGCTACGTTTTCGGAATCAGTAGCTTTGCTAATCTCACGGGCAATGTCGTTACAAAGTTCCTCCTGGAGAGTTCCTCTACGGGCACACCACTGTGCGATTCGGGTATACTTAGATAAACCAATAAGTTTATTGGCAGCAATAATACCAATATAAGCCACGCCAGAGACAGGTTGGTGATGATGACTGCACATACTACGCAATTCACTACGTACAACAAGCATACCTTCGTAACGGTCTGCCGAATCATTTGGGAACGCTGTTGCGTCTGGTGCTGGTTCATATCTTCCTGCCATTATTTCATTGAAGTACATTTTAGCCAGTCTACGTGCTGTGCCTTTTGAGTTTGGATCGTTGTCACGATCGATCAGTAGTCGATCTAGAACTGATTCAAATGCTGGTGTTGCTTCGTCAATTAGTTTTTCTATATCGCCTTCATGCAAGTAATCACTAATGTTATCACCTGCCCAAAATCGTTTGTTATCACGTTTCATTTTAAAGCGAAGATGATCGCCGAGGTATGCTTCTTGGTATCCGCCATCACCTGCCATTGCGTCTAGGCCAGTTTCTTTTTTAACGTACACTTCTTTCTTTAAGGGTACATATTCATCTGCTTTAAATTCTGGTGCAGGTTTAAGTGCAGGATCTGGTGTAAATTCTATTGTCAATTTATTATTCTCCGAGTTATTGTCGTGGATGACTATTGTACATTGTACTAGATTATTTAGGTTTTTGCAACCTAAATAGGACATTTTTCTTTATTGCTGACTTTAATACGGTTAATTGTACGCCCAGTTTGCCTGCATACTTTACCCAAGCTGCGGTATCTTTTGGAAAGCACATGCCGCCAAATCCATAGTAGCCGTCTGGTCCAGGTACTTGCATATGGCTAAGGCCAATACGGTTGTCTTCACTAAGATACATTCTAATAGTATCCCATTTGTATCCATGTGCTACTGCTAGCTCACTCATCTCATTCATAAATACTACCTTGGTAGCAAGGTATGTATTAAGTGTATATTTGACAAAAGCAGCTTCGCCTATTGAACAATGTTCTACCATTGTTATTGGCTGTGCTAGTTTAATAATACGTTCAGCTTCATTTCTATAGGCAGCAATACTTCCGCCTATGATAGCATTAGCTTCTTTAAGATAATCTTCATGAGCATTGCTAGCTTTTAGAAATTCTGGTATGTGTACTAGATTAGGATATACAGCCTGCATCTTTTCGTAAAACTGTGGAGTCGCAGTGGTCTTACTGATGATTACATTTTTATAATCCCGCAACATGTACAATACAGAATTTAATATGCTGGTATCGCATTCGCCTGAATCTTTTGATGGGCTAGGTACACAAACAAATACAGTATCGCAGTCTTGTAAATCTGCATACGTTCCTGTAGATTTCTTTGGATCAATGTCTACAATAATTACGTCAGTAAACAACGTTTCGTATGCGTTGAGTACAGCTTCCCCAACAAATCCTAAACCAACAATACCAATTTTTGTCATAGTCGTTCACTTAATAAGATACGACATAAGTCTGCATCTTTTTGATTCTTAAATGTAAAACTCATACATTCCGTACCAGGTTTTGATACATACCTATGGCCAGGCAATCCAAAAACTTCTAGTACCATAGCACAAGTTTCATTCCACCAGAATCCATTCTGGTTATCCCATAGTACAGTAATAGTATTAGAGATCTTTTCCACTTAGATCCTGTTGACCAGTTTGATATTTTTCAAGACGTTCTTGGAATGCTTCTTCAGTTAGACCGTGCCATCCAATACACTTGCCTGTAGGACTACGGCCGCAGCCACACTTGCCAACTTCGTCTGTGTTTTCTTTAACTCTTACTTGCATTTTTATAATTTCCTTTTTCTGGTATAACATGACGTACTCCGCCACGTGGATCTGGCATATCGCCTTTGCGTCGAGGTATCATATGTACATGAGGATACATCACTGTTTGTCCAGCTGCTTCTCCACAGTTTTGTCCGATGTTAAAAGCATCCCAGCGTCCTGCCTCAACCCCGTCGTACCCAAATTTGTAGGCTGTTTTATAGCACTCCCAGAGATTGTTACTTGATTCTTGGGTAGGCACAAATAACAAATGCCCTTGGGTAACTGGATATGCATCTCTGAAGATCCAGAAGTCTTTTGTTCTATATTCAATTTCAGTCCAAGGTGCTCGTTTTTCATTTAGTGCCTTTTCTAAGTCAGTTGCCATAAAATTACTATAATTATTCGATTGCCATTAATCCATTACACAATGATTTTATTTCAACACCGGTTAGGAAAAAGTTATAAGTTGAACTAAAACTTACTTTACCATCTTCGTCAATGCACTCTTGTGTAAATTCAAGACTGTTTAAGTCGACGGGACCGGCACACTTCCAATGTTTGACTCTAAGTCTAAAACCGGCTTCTTCTTTAGCCATAAATTCATTTATCTTAATTGATTCGTGTAACATTATTTTGATTCCTTTATTGCTTCAAATGTTCTATACTTTGCCAAAGCATGAATGTACTCGTTATACAGTTTCTTTAGCTTTGGGTGCTTCTTCTCTAGTATAACATCTCTTTCGGGAATAGTCAATACTCGTTCGATTGTGTTTAACCGTTCTTCCAAGTCTCGCCCATTAATAACTACTCGACCTTTGACTTCTAATTCTGGCGGACTTTGATTAACTTTGAGTACAGTGTCAGTTGGATTGGACCATGCCGTACCGTTTGACCCACTTGTTAAAAACTGCCCAGCAGTCGTATTAGTTGTGTAAACTTTTCCAATAGTTAATGGGGTTACTGGAGGAACAGCACCGTATCCAACAGATACCGTGCTGCCGACTAATCCATTACTGACGGCGTTCTTCGAGATAGTGCTCATTATGTATCCATTTATTCTTTACAAGAAATCCCCACTCTCTTTTTTGTGGACCTGGCATAAACATGGTCCATGCAGTTACGCTAGGGTCGAGCTCAATGCGATGATAGCTGTTAGCATTACAGATGCGAAAATGCCCTGGCCCCCGCCATGTACATATTTCACCAATCATCTTTTGAGTATTATCAAACACGGGAGTCCATTCGTAGTAACCACCTTTAAGAATTAATGTAGCATACGGCCATGGATGGTCATGCACATCATCGGGATCGGACTTGTGAAATTTATGAATAAACACATTGAACGGAAACCATGCCCTATCCTTAAGAAAAATATAGTAGCGTGTAAGCAACGGCGCTTTACTAGTTCTGTCCATAATGATTCTTTTACGATCATGTTGTTCTAACCATTTAAAGAATTTATTTTTTAGGAGTTGGATTATCATAATCGTCCTTCACTAATTGATAAACAGTTTTAAAATTTCTAAGAGCAATTTCAAGTGCTGGATATTTTTTACACATGTTGTCTACTCTATCCCAGGCAGGAAATGTACCAACCCATTCTTCCGGAATGTTAAATGTAAATGCTGATGTGTCTATACTGGTTATTGCACCAATTTGTACTGTGGAGATTGACGGAGTATATGTTCCACCGACAGTTAATCCTGAGTTCATGCTAGGACTATAAGTATACGACGGGGCCGTTACATACGTTATACTATTACCAGTAATTGAACTTATATCTATTGTATTATAACTATCGATAGTTATAGTATCATTTGATATTGTTGAGTAATCTGCTGGCAGAGAAAAATTGCTCATATAAAACCTCTACTTGTTTTTTTATTTGCGGCAGTCGAGTATAGTAGTGATCCATATGCGTCATAATAGCACGACAAATATCTGGACGATATACTGTATATGCATCAAACGATTCTGTCCACTTGCTAGGATATTTGAATGTATCAAACGCCATTTCACTATAACTTAGTCTATCCGGCACCATTGGAATAGCATCTACTACTGCACCCTCATACCAACTGATACCTAGTGTTTCTTGTAGATTAGCACTGAACACCATTTTAGCTTCGCCTAGTAATGTATGATACTCATGTTTAGTAAGTTGTGTATCTTGACAAACAACAAACTCGTATTGTGGCAGATGTGTAGCCAAGTCTCTAAAAATCTCAACTTGTTTTTCTGGAGCAACACGGTGCGGAAACAAAATCATATCTCGTTTCTTCATGCCTTTATAAGGCGCAAGTGTATCCTGGAAATACTCCATAGGCCAGCCAGTGCGTACAATCTTTGGTTCATCACCTTTTAAGATTTCGTCGAGGTGTTCACTAAACCAGGGATTTTCTGTTGGATAATCGTTTAACAGATTTGCATAAAACATTGTAATATGAAAGTCTGTAGCAAAGTAATTATGATCAAATGCATGGAAGAAACTCTTCTCGGCGTGTCTAACCCAAGGCTTATTGCCAACAAGACGTCCTAAGAAATCTTGAGGATCGTAACTACCAGCATGCCATAGCCCGTGTGTAGTTACCGGAATACCTAATAACTCACTCATGTACTTTAAGTTTATGATACCAGGATGCCAAGCGTCAGTAAACAAAAAATGATCGCCAGGCTTAACTGCTCCGGAGCAAAATAAACGGCCCATCTGCTCAACTTGGCTAGCCTTGTATATATTAGTGCCGCCAAAGTTGAGAAATGCTCCAGGAGTGGTAGCACTAGGAATATCCGTAGGACCTGATATAATGTTGACATTGTGTCCTGCCTTTTTAAGTAACTCAGGTACATGAGTCTTCCATTGACCTGTGTACCTAGTGTCTACTGATTCTAAATCAACGAGAAAAATTGTCATTGCGTTGACGATAGTTGTTGTTACCACTGCGAGTGTATTCGCCACGTGGACGACGTGGTCGTGTACTATGGTAATAGTTGTTCCACACCTGACTATCTCTGTTATAGAGATTAGCCTCATTAAAATCACACAGTTCAAAGCGACAGAAGTCTTTAAACTTTTCCAAATCGTCAAAAATCTTAACGATGTCCGGACGATTTTCGAAATAGTTAGTGTCGCGATAATTCTTAGCCATTTTAGCTTTTCCTATTAATACTTAATAAATGAACCATTTTCCCCGTCTTCGGAGACCTCAATCCAAACCTCACGGTTGGGATACTTTTGTGAAATCTGTTGATATAAATCTCCAGACATCATTTCACAACTCTTGTAGTCTAACGCTAGTATACTATCTTTGTAAAGATTT
>Ga0208133_1000361_pt1 | contig 17983 bp, 18 predicted proteins | sample ColrivemetaGS535_FD_187595 | JGI IMG/M metagenome (GOLD analysis project Ga0208133, IMG submission 187595) | Estuarine microbial communities from the Columbia River estuary, USA - metaG S.535 (SPAdes) (version 2) | ecosystem: Environmental > Aquatic > Marine > Intertidal zone > Estuary | place... | reverse complement strand
GAGAATAGCCAAATGAGTTAATTTTAGCACTTTGTAAATCAACTGCATTATCTTTTGAATCTGGTAAGTCAGTCCATAGGCTTGGATTAGATGTAACTGCTGATGTAATCGAATATTCTGTCCAAGAAATATTACTTGTTCCAATGGTGTAAGGATATGTTGTAGTTAAATCAGGCACGTCGCTTAATCCAATAACAAAAACTTTATCTCCATTAGTAGTTCCATTTTCTACATACACACTTAACTGAGGCACAAGCTGATAACTAGAAGCTAAATCTGATGCTCTTAACCAAGTGTTTGTTTGTTTATTGAAAAGATAATAGATTCCGTTTAAGGAATTTGTAGACTGATTTTTGACCAATACTCTATCATTTTCAACCAACTCGTATCCATCTATAGTTGTTGGAGGATTATTTAAGTCAGAAATATTAGTTGTTGTTGCACATTTACAATTTTCTTTCTTCAGAGTTTCGTATTGTCTTAAGAAATAAATATTTGATGTACCTAATGTTGCTGGACTACTAAACCATATACCATACTTTGCTGAAGACAATGTTCCACTGTCGTAGGTTGATACTTTAACATTCAAAGTATCAACAATTTCCGCTGACGTGTCTAAAGAAGGATGTCTCTCTAAAATTGTAATTTTAGAAGCTTCTGTCAAATAAATACCATTCTCTTTTGGATCTGTTTGGTCTTTGAGAATCAATTTTAATCCAGAAGTTACAGTAGCTATAGGAGCATCAAAATAGCCAGGGCTATCATTTAAATCTGACAATAAATCAATGTTGTTGTTTGAAATATAGTTTGAGGTTGCTAAGTTTGATATAGAAGATACTGTCATGAAGTTGACAGTTCCAACACCTGTAGTAGTCACATCAGGATCAAAATAAGTTTCGTATTGTGTACTTGATCCAGCTCCTGAGTTTTGAAAGATTCTAAATGATCTAACTGAAAATTCAGTAGGCCCAGTTCCAGCAACAACTCTTTCAAGTGATGCTGAGAATTGCTTTGAAAATCTTGATAAATATCTTAAAGTATTTCCTACTCCAGCTTGATAATCATTTTGACTCAACATCAAAACTCTATCTTGATCAGCTACTGTATATCCATCTATAACATCTGGAATACTTGTTGATGTAGTTGGGTTTGCATAGCTTGTAGTCGTTGCAACTGCAGCAGAGTATCTATTGACTGGTTGAACTGTGTTAAAAATTAAGTTTGTCCCACCAGATCCACCGAATGTCCAAACGGTGTAGTTTTTTTCTTGAGGAAGAATAAGTTCGTAAATTTTATCAACATTTACTCCTCCCTTTGTGTATTTTACGTTTACGGTGCTGAATGGAATTAGTTCTGAAGCATTATCCAAGTCAGTAGCTCTAGCCATTTGCCAATAATTTAATGTATTTACTTTGTAGATTCCATTTTGATTTTTGTCAGTCTGGTCTTTAAGTAAAACAGTTGTGTTATTGTTTAGAGTGACACCATTAAAGGAAGTGGAAATTGCAGCACTTAAATTAGAATTATTTGTTGATGCTACACCAGCATTATTATATCTGGTCAAATTAGATTGTAGAATAAATCTTCTTGTATCAGTTGTTCTATCTGTAGCTTCAGGGTCATAATAAAGAACATAAGTTGTTGCCGTTCCTACTGATACACGTTTTGGCACCATAGGGTTAGGGAAACTTGCATGATAAGCTAATGTAACTTTAGAGCTAAATGTTGATTTAAACTTAAGTACATATTGATCTTTTTTGCCATATGTATCTCTTGAAATTGTTGTTAAAGAATTAGTTTTATAGCTTGATTGCTCAGAAGTAAGCAATGATCCTGACCTATTATTTAAAACAAGAATTACATCTTCTTGAGCACTACCATAATCAGTTGTGAGTGTGTCAATATATGGTGTGCCTAATGGAGAGTTTTGATAATACCATTGTGTACTGCCGCTACCAGTTTCTAATGACCAAGGTCCAACATAAAAATCTGAGGTTGTAGATGGTGGATCATTAGCATAAAAATCACCTACACCATCTGCAGTATAGCCAATTGATGCTGATGAATCTTGGCTCAATCTTCTGTTGAATAAGTAAGTTGTTCCAGTGCCATATAAAGTATTACTATTTACTATAAATGTTGCAGTTGATTTACCAGTAACAGAAGTTCCAGCAACATAATTGTAATAGCTTGTTAGTTCTTTGCTTGTGCTAGTATCATAGTATTTTTGTTGCCAATATCTTTCTTCAACATCATAAGATGAAAGGTTTGTATTACTTCGCCCTATTGATGAAGTAAGGTTTGCTTTATCAGAAGTAATTTTTTCAAGAGCAAAATTATTGTTTGACAATCTAGTGGAAAATACTGTGGATTGCTTAAGTCTAACTTTAACTGATGACCCAAGTGTAATTCCAAATCCAGCTTCTACTCTTACAATTCCTGACGTAGCTCCAATAGAAGTAGTACCAGAAGTATAAGGGACAAAAACATTATCTGGTCTTTGATAAAAAACTTCGTAATAAGAATATGTGCTTGGATGCCATGTGAAGTTAGTGTCTTTATCAGATTTTAAACTAAATGTAATTACTCCAGCTGAACTTGTTCCAATGCCATTATTTGTCAAGTCTTTGAAATAATCTAAGTGACCATTTTGCTTGTTGTATATAACTTTTCTGAATTGATAATTACCTGCAGAGTCATCAAAACATTGATAGATACCATTTACTTCAAATGGGTCATAAGAACCAAGCATTGTTGAACTTGTAGTGTTAGAAAAATTAAATAGAATCCTATCACCAAGTGCTAATCCTGGCCAAACATCATTAGTAAATGTACTGCTTAATGGAATTACTAAAACAGCTCCAAAAGTAGGGTCTGAAGGATTAAAAACAATTGGACTGATTATTCTTCCACTTAAGATGTTTTCATTTACTATGTAAGATATAGGTGCTACTTTTGGAAATAAGTGCATATTGTCGTATGCATATGAAAGGTTAATATTTGAACCTAAAATAAAGTTTTCAGAACCACCATCTGAAACGTAATATCCACCCTTTACTTTGAGTGAACCTTGCATATACACAGTCTTTTTTGTTAGTGAAATTGTTCCAGCAACACCACCAACATATCCATCAGTAACTCTTACAATCGCTGGTCTTTCATATGGAGTAGCAATAGTTTTAGCTGAGCCACTAAATGCAGAAGAGTAGAAAAAGTCAGGGTGCTTTTCAAAGTAAACAGTACCACCAGAACTTACTCTTGCCTTGTAAATACCATTGTTCGGAGATGCAAAATTAGTTGTTGAGCCAAAGTCAGCTGAGGTATTTGTAGGATAAAGATCATTACAAATAACTAACACATTTTCACCATCAATGAATGTTGATGCAGCACCACCAACATAAGCATATACTCTGTATCCAGTTGAACCTGTAGCTACTGTGCTTGGTGGAGTGTTTGTACATGCAAGGGCTGCTCTTACATACATTTTTTGGTAGTCCATTTCATTCCATTCAAGATCATAATTTTCAAGTTGATAATCAGGGAATGTTGGGACTAATTTTTTAGCTGTGTTAACTTGAGGAACATATATATTACCTCGTGTAGATTCTTCAAAACTATTTACATAGTAGATTGAATTATCTTGTCCAAGAAAATATTTTTCTCTTCCAATTACAGGATTTAAAATTACATTGTCCCACCAAATAGAAAAGGATTCATCAAAGTTCCATTTGTACTTATCTACTTCAGTAACGGTAGCAGCATAAATACCGTTTTTAGTATTATTTGAACCATTGATATTTACAACAACTCTGTTGCTTGTTGATATAGATGTTCCAAAGTCTGTAGGAGAGACATAAAATGTAGAAAGCTTATCTGTAGTGACAATGGCTGTAGCAGTGGTAAAACCTGTAGAGCTATACGCATCATTGTAATCTAAAAACTTAACTTGATTAGATCCAGGGAATGTACCATCTGTAGCTGTTGTGTAAAGTAAATAAGTTTTACCAGATCCAACAGTACCACCAGAAACATAGATTAAGCCAGCATTTTGTATTCTATAGCTATCTGTAAATGCTAAACCACTAAAAGTGTCTGGGGTTGATGATGTAACCTGCCAAATACCATTTTTGTATGCATCTGTTTGATTTGCAATAAGCACTCTCTCACCATTTGAAAGAGCACCACGGTCAGTACTTGCTTCATTCAAATAAGTTACGCCATAGCCACCACTAATTTGAGAAACTATAGAATTTCCCACATTTGCATACTTATGGGCAATGACACGATCAGATACAGCAATTCCTGAACTATTGATAACAAATGATGATGCCAACTGATCTTCTTTATTAGCGAAGAAATGCTGTCCACCATAAGAGTTAGTAGAAAGAAGAGTTTTGATAGATAAAGCAGAAATGCCAGAACCTGTCAAATAAGGTGATAGTCTGGTGATTGTAACTGCAGTACCAACATCAGCAACATAATAAATACCGCTTTGATTAGATAAACCAGATCTTGTATCTTTAATTAATAGTTCATCGTTTACAACAAGTGTGTAAGAAGTGCCACCAATTGCTGAAAGGGTTGTTCCAATACCACTAAAAGTTCCAATTCCAGCTCCGTCAAAAAGAACACCGACTGTATTAGAAGCTGAAAGTTCCAAATATGCATCAACTGTTACTGGCGTGTTATGGTATGTTGCTTCAGACCAATTTAAATCTTTGTAGTTATTTGTTGTGGAATTATCTGGGTAATATCTATAAACTTTACCGCCTTGATTCGTCCCATTCAAAACTGTAATTTCAATTGGTCTGCCTTGTGAAATAAGTTGAGTAATACCAATTGAAGCACTTGCCCAATATCTATCTAAAATGTTTGTGCTGTTTCTAGGATCTGATAAAGAGTTTTGATTGACAGCATATTTTGAAGCAACTCTATACAAGCCATTTTCAGTTCTATTTGTTTGGCTTCTTACAATAATTCTATCGTTTACATTCAAATAGGTAGATGCTGTTGAACCTAAGTATTGTGTAGATGTAACTGTAAGTGTTTTTGCTGCTCCTGCACCAACTGAAGTATGGTTTACGGATGTTGCATATTTTGCAGTTTGAACATAGTCTGTAATATTTCTTTCAATCCATTTGATAGTGTCTGAGCCTGGAGAAACAACGCTTAGTGGATCTTTTTGTGTGTATGAAAGATAGTATGTGGTACCAAATCCAGCATCTACACTAGCGCCCATTCCTGATCTAAATGAAACGGATGAATCTCTGTGTGCTGCTAAATATGAAGTTGCTTGTTCAGAGGAAACAACATAAATACCGTTTTGAGTTTTCCCAATACCCTCTTGATTCTTAACTAAAATAACATCGTTTAGCTCTGGATTGTAAGCTCCAATGCTTCCTATAATTCTTAATTTCCCAGAGCCATTAAGAGAAAGAGGTCCGTTTGTTGATGCTTTTGCTTCAGGTAATGTTGTAAGATTTAACTGGTCTAAAAGAAGATATTTGTAACTAAAACCATAATTTCTTACAAGATCTAAACCTTCATGTTTTTTAACAGTGCTATAAACATCTGCAGAATAAGTATCTAGCCAAAGTTTGACATTTTCGACACTAGTATTTAGCCACTTCAATCGATAATATTTGACACCCCATCTGCCTTGTCTAATTGTAGAGCCAGCGCCAGCCCCTCCTAAAATTAACTACAGGCAATTGAGGTGTAAATTCTGATATTGAACCACTATTATAATCTAATTCGTGCCAAACTAAAGCATGAGCCATTTTTTATTTTTTCCGAATAATTAGTTTTTATACAATCCAGCTTTTTTATTTTTTTGCTGGATTATATTATCTTCTTTGAGCCTCTGGTCTGTTGAAGATTTGGCTTGCAATAGCTGCCAACTCAGATCTTTCAACCTTGCTCAATGTGACTGCTGAAACTAGATTACTTACCTTTCCGCCTTGAATTGCATGTGAAAGTCCATTAGACTTTGCATCAAGATAAGGATTTTCTACCTGTGAAAGATCTCCCAATAAAACTATCTTGGAGTTCTTACCGCAGCGCTCAACAACCATTCTTGCTTCTCTTGGAGTGATGTTTTGGCATTCGTCCATAATAACAATGGACTTAGGAATTGATCTACCTTGAATAAAAGCCATAGCTTCTACTTCAATAATTCCATCACGAACCATTTCTTCAAACATGCTGTTTCCAGAAAGAGTTCTTGATCCGCACAATTGTTCAATGTTATCTCTCATAGGACCAAGCCATGCAGAGATTTTTTCAAACTTATCACCAGGAAGAGCACCGATGTCTTTACCACCTACAGGAATAAGTGGCTTCATGACTATAATTTTGTCAAAGATACCTTGGTTTACCTGTTCAAGAGCTACTGCAAGAGTCAAAAGAGTCTTACCAGTACCAGCAGGACCACATAAAGTTACCAATTGAGATTCTGTGTCTGACAATGCAGTCAAAGCACATTTTTGCTCTAAGTTTTTGGAAGTAATACCCATAAAGGTAGGCTTAACATCATTTTTACCATTTGACTTATCCTTCAAGACATGTAAAACACCTCTTTTGTGATAAGTTGGACATTTATTATCTCCATATTCAAAAATAATAAACTCATTTGGAAAAGCATCTTTTAATTTACTTGAAATATCAGTTGACAAAGAAGAAATTTCAACTTCGAAATCTGCCCACAATTTTGTCCAATCTTCAGGATTCACTACAGGTACATATCTAAGACCAGTAAACCCATCTGTTTGAATCAAATCTGAACGATAGTTTTCTGCTTCGCATCCCCATGTAATTGCTCTAATTCTAAGTCCAGTGTCTTTTGTTACAATAGATACTTTCTTTCTTGGATTTGAAGCTTTTAACGCTAAGCAACATTCAATTATTGCATTGTCACTATGGACTTTAACAATATTTGGTCTTTCGTTTTTAAGTAAAGGTGATTCAGTATTATAAACAAACAATCTTCCGTTGCTTTCATTAATCTTGACACCCTTCAATAAATCCTGAAGAGTAAAGTTTTCCAACTGTCTAAATACTTCTCTCGCACTCCAAGCTACATTGTCCTTTCTGGTTTTGATGTCATCTAAATCATCAATTACAGCAAGGGGAATGTAAATGTCATTTTCGGCGAATTTGTAGATTGCAAATGGATCGTGCAAAAGGACACAAGTGTCAATAATGTAAAGATGTTTTGCCAAGGTAGATCCTCCATTTTTTCGATGAATGCTTAATTGCATCAGGTTTATTTTTCTCCTAAGTTATAAGTAGAACCTGTTTAAATAGGAAGCTCTGGCTTGTCTTCAGACCTATTATTGCTTGATTTTTCACCAAGCTTTTCCAAGAAATCAGCTGCAGTTTCATCCTTTTCAGTAATAAATGTTTTCATATTTAAGATTAATTTAAGTTGTTCAGCATCATATTGCTTCATTTCTTCTTTATTCATCCAAGCACTCTCTGGTTTTGATGAATAATTTTGAGTTGAACCATTAATTCTAAAATCATCTATATCATTTTTAAACTTTTCAGAAATGATATAATCTTTAGCTTCATCCAATGATGTTGTTTCTATAAAATGGTGGTCATTGTATTCAACTCTTTTGATTGCGCCATTAGCTAAAATATTTCCAAAAGGGCTTAAAATCTTATTGTCTTCTCTTACATAACGCACTCCAACTTTAGGAATGCAGATATAGATTTTAAATGGCAATGCATCTTTGATATCATTTCCAGAAGTAAGGCGTAAAACTTCTGACTCATCATTTACTATAGAGATAACAACTTTAATAATTTTAGAACTTAATGAATGGTTCTTTAAAACAAAGTCCCATTCATAATTGTGTTCATTACTTTCTGGGATAAAAGCAGGGGTTAAATCTAGCTCTTCTTTCTTTTCACACAAACTTAAGAACAGAGAATAACCAACAGTGTCTTCGGTTGTGCCTTTGCGATATGTTCCAATTTTTGTCCAGTCAACTTCAAAACCGCTTGTTTCTCCACTGGTTTGTATGACTTCTGTGAAATCACCTTGGTCGTAAATCTTTCTTAAAATAGGGTCTTCAATAATTCTTCTAGCCCTAACAATATCTAAAAAGGCTTCTTTACTTCCACCAAAGTCTGGGTGGCATACTCTAGCCATCTTTCTAAAAGCTTGGTCTAATTTATTAGTTAACTCAATTTTACTCTTTCTATCTGAACCAAAAGTTAAATCAGATTTGTTTAAGTTTAAAATAGAATAGTAGTCTTTAGAAAAATCAATAATTTTCTTTGGATCGAACATATCGCTCATATGTATATTATAAAGGTAAAGAGATTTAATAATCTCAATTAAATAATCATGTGGTACAAAACAGCTTTAAAATATAATTATTTTGGTCAATTGATTCAAGGCAATCCTAAAAACCAATTTAAGGTAAGAAACTTTGCCGAAGAAGAAGACCTTGAAAATGAAGAAGATATTGTCAATCAAGATTTACCACTTGATATTGTAGAAGAAGAGCCTGTACAGCAAGAAGAGCCAGTATTTACCCCAGTACCAGTGCAAATTACCCCACAGACAGATACACCTGTTGGGGTTGAAAATAGAGCACCAAAACCAATTAATTTACCACCAAACTTTAAAGCTCCACCAATTCATGAGTTTTGTCACTGTGAAATTGTAACTATGCCTGGTGGTAGACAAGTTTGGAGATTAGGCAATGGTGAAAATCATTGTAATGAATGCGTTGAAAATATGAGAATATTTAATGCAGCAAATCAAGACGCTTATGGAACGTAAGCTGTAATTTTTATCTCGTATCCATCTAAGTCTATATCAATCTTTTTATTTAAATATGTTTTGTTAAGCTGCATAAGTTTATTGAAAGATGAAAGTATTCTAGATTTTATGTGAATATTGAGATCTGATTTTCTAACTTCTTTTGACAAATTTCTTTTAATTATTTGCCAGTTTACTTCTGAAGAAATTAAATTAGAAATACACTTTTCTTCTAAGCAAGACAATTTATTAAAGTTTTCAATTATTTCATCTGGACTCATACTTTTGAAACTATAATTTAAAAAGTATTTAATTGCATTATAATTTTTGATATACTTTAATGAAATATCATTTATAATTTCAATATTCATTAGGTGATCTATAGTTCCAAAAATTTGATTTAGTTCACCATTTGAGCTTATCTTATATACACTCACTATTTTTTTGTTAGATACACAGCAAATTATTGGTTGCCCTGAAATAAGATTATATTCACACAAAACATCAAGGTTTTCGATTGCATTTAATCCAAGTAAAGTATATTCAGTTTTTTCGGAAGAAGATTTTCTAATAAACGTTAAGTATGCATATATCATTTTAATTCATTTTTAATTATTAGAGAGTGTATCAATTTATCATCTTCAGAAAACAATTTATAAACTTCACTTGTTCCCCAAAAGCCTTGCCACAAACTATCTAATTTTTCTACTAAAGCTTGCTCAGTGATGTTTTTCCATTCATAAGACTTTGAGCATTTTTCATATTTACAATATTTTTCTTTAAATATTTTCTTTTTTGCTTGGCGTTCTTTTAAGATAGTAATTAAACTATCATCAATATTTAAATTATTTTCTGAAATGAACTTTAAAATATCATCATTTTTGAAAGCTGTAACTCTTGAAAAATCATAATAAATAAAACCCTCTCCATAACTATAACTAATTGTATCTTCAATCAAGCCAATAAGTTTTTTTCTTTTATTTAATGGCATTGTAATGAGATCAAAAGGATTTATATTTAATTTTTTTATATTGAGTTTGCTTTTTAAAAGTAATTCTCTTTCAGGCACAAAAAATAAATCATCCACTAATTCTTGAGGTGTGGTGATTTCTGTAAAGTAAATTTTTGGAATACTTTCGTATCCTTTTAAAAAAGAATGTAAGCTTAAAAGGATATCTAAATTGAGGAAGTTGCTATTTGAATGATTATGAAGTTTTTGTTGTAATAAAAGCTCAATTTTTTCTAGCATTCTTTTTGCTAAATAAATCATGAACCACTTCTTTTATAAATGGCCCAAGATGTTTCCCCTTTGTTTCTAATCTTACGTTTGCAATATTTCCATATTTCTCTTCAAGATGTTTAAAAAGTCTCCTCACCTTACTTTCTAATTCTTTTGGCGAAGGGTTATAATTCAATTGCTTTGCTAATAGATCTCGCAATTCTTCTGTGGCAAGGTAAGCAATCATCTTACTCTCATAAGATGGATTTGTTTTTTCATATCCTGTTGTCTTGCTTAGCCTATACCACATAATTATTTACCAATTACATCAACTGATACAAACTTTTGATTCAATGCAAACGCTACATTTTGAGAAGGAACGTTGAAAAGACATATACTATTTCTTTCATCTTTATATATAATATGAAAGTCTTTACCAACAGTAAGATATCCTTCAATTGGTCCTATACACTTTCCTGGATTATAGGTAGTAATTACCCATTGACCAAGTCCCCTATTTAGAGTGTTTTCTTGTAGTGCCATATTTTACCTCGCAACTAAAACTACATATTATTTACTAAAGAGCGAATCCTTAATCCTCCTATAAAGGACCTAAACTTGCTTATAATAAATATAAATTATATCGGAGTTAATTATGGAAAATAGATTCAATTTTAGATTTTTTAAACTTGCACAAATGAATATCGATGAAGAGACAGGTGAAATATTAGAAGATTCTGCTCCTCAAGATTTTGAACAAACCTTTGCACATGATAAAGATGTTGTAGATTTAGGCAACCCAGAAGACATTGCATACTTAAGATCTATTGGTTCCCCGCTTCCAGATATGATTGAAGGCTACATGTCAAGACCTGATACTGACAAAAAACCATTTGAAATGAAGTTTGGTTCCAAAACCCTAATCATTCCAAATAAATTAGGTTTGTACTATTTTATTTCCAATAACAAATTAGCAAAGTTTGCCTTTATGACTCCAGATCAAATAACAAGCAATGAAGGTAAAGCTAGACAATTTTTTCAAAAGGCAACATTATCACATACTCCAAGGCCTAGATCTGCCACTGTTCAATTAACTTACTCTTCAGAATCTGGTTCTGGTAAGGGGTCAGATCAAGTAAGAAGAATTGCAATTATTCCTAAGCTTGAACAGTTATTAAAAGATCCACAAATGACTGAATATGATCCGCTTTTAACCACCAAAGAATCTCATCAATTAGGATTTAATGTTGATGTATTAAGAGCAATTTTTGATGATGACTTTTTTAAACAAGCATATGCCCAAGGAATGATTGAGAGAAAAGACATTCCTCTTATTAAAGGTAAGCAAAAATTATTGAGAGATCTTAAAGCTGCCAAGAAAACAAGACCTGAAGCTGTACCATCAATGAACCAAATTATTGCTATGATCATTAAGGGTACTGAAAGAAAATTTGAATACGACAAGATTCACAGTGTTCAAATGGATAAATCTGGTGGCAATTGGTATCCTGGAGATATTGCCTCACTAGTAAGAAAAGCTATTAGTTAGGTGTATAATTCCCTCCAAGGATAACCTAATCTATGATAAAGCACGGTGTATTAGTTGAGCAGGAAGGCAAGTGTTTTTTATGTGGCAAAAAAGGTTTTAAAGAAATCAAAGACGATGTTGGAATACTCGATCTGCCAATTAAAAAGTTATTACTCTGTCAAGAACACTATCGTGTCTTTCATGTAGGCAATATTTTAGGACAATTTCAACTATCTAATATTCTTCTTTCTTTCATTCTCAATTTAGATGATGAAGTTACTGGAGAAGAATTAAGAGAGAAGTTGTTTGAAATGGTTCCTTCTGCTAAAGTTCAATTTCAAAGAATTACACCATTTGACAAGACTCCGGCATCAAGATTATCTCCAAAAGATTTCTTCAACAGTTTATCTAAGAAAGTTGTTGGGCAAGAAGAAGCCAAGAAGAGAATTTCTATCACAGTTTATGAACATTTAAGAAATATTAAATTAGATAACTCAAAAGAAAAGTATAACATTCTTTTGCTTGGCCCTTCAGGTTCAGGAAAAACTCTAATTATTAATTCTATAGCAGAGCAATTAAGTGTTCCATTTGCTGCTAGTGATGCTACAGGCTTTTCTCCTACTGGTTTTCAAGGTGCTGATGTAGATAGTGTAGTTCAAGATTTATATTTAAAAGCTAATGGAGATCTTGAGGCTATTGAACAAGGCATTATATTTATAGATGAAATTGATAAGTTAGCATCATTTCATTCTCAAGGAACTAGAACTGAAGCTTTACACACTGCTACACAAAGCTCTATGTTGAAATTGATTGAGGGAAAGAAAGTTCGTATTCCTCAATCAGTTACCGGAAGAGAAGGCGCTCCAGTAAGTGTTGATACTGATAAAATGCTGTTCTGTTTTGGTGGAGCATTTAATGGATTGCACGAGATTGTAGGCAAGAAGCTAGGATTTAAAGGGAGTAAGGTTTCTCTTAAGAATGACGCTTCTGCAGATATTGAACAGCAAATTAAATCTTTTGAAATCTATCAATTAGCCACTCATGAGATTATGGTTGAGTCTTTAATTGAATATGGACTAAGCACAGAACTTGTTGGCAGAATCCAGTCTATTGTAGCTTTGTCACCTTTGCAATATGATGAATTGAAGACTTGTTTGCTTGATTTACAATCATCTCCAACAGTTACCCAGTCACTTCTTTTTGCAGAATCAGGATATGAAATTGTCTTTAGTGATGATTTTATTGACGAAACAATTAATAGAGTTATGAAAATGGGCACTGGTACAAGAGCATTAGTTTCCATGGTTAAGAAGGCAGTTTCTCAAGCAGCGTTTGATTTACTTGGAACATATAATGATGAAGAGTCCAAAATTATTATCAGTAGTGCTTGTCTTGATTCACCTTCAAAATATGAGCTAATAGAAGGAACTTCTATTTCAGACTTGTAAAATTAAACTAGATACAAGTCTGGAGAAATCATTGAAAAACGAAGATTTACAATCTGTTATTGACAAAGCAATAGCATATGATGATAAAGAAGTTCTAGAACATTTAGCCCAAAGCAAGTTGTTTAAAACTGCTGGCATTATGGATACTCTTCGCTCAATGGGTAGAGGATTGCAACTTCAAACTAGGGGCATGGGTAATGAAAGCCAGTTTGAAGATAAATCTCAATTAACAAGTTATTTAACATCCAGCTCAACTATGCGAGATGCCACTGAATCTGCATTAATTATAAAGTGGTGGTCAGAATCAGTTAAAGGGTTAAATAATTCGATCACTTTGTCCATTCCCCACCCTTCAAGACCTGTTTTAACTCCCCTTAATGTTAATTTCCCCAATTATGTGAGACTCACTGATGTTGTGAATATTTTTGATTCTCTTTCAGACTCAGATATCAAAAAAGAGTACCCGTTTTTCAAAAACGCAGGCAATATTCAAAGCTTAATTGGACCTTTGATGGGAACTTATTCAGATACTAATCAAGTCACTGCGTTTAATATTCTGACAAGCACTCCAAGTGGAAGGCCTTTTCCAGTACCTGTAAGCAGCCCTGAAATATTTGTAAAAGTTTCAGGTGATAGCTCAAACCCAGGATTAATTCAACTTATTTCTGATTTACTTTCTCAAGATGCTTTTGCTCCAAAACAATCAGATGATATTCATGTAAAAATATTTTCTCAACTTGCAAGATCAATGAATAATAAAGCAATGACTTCAATGTTAAGGAAAAATGCAATTGGTGGGACTCAAAAATCAGCTTTAGATACAAACTGGAAAATGATTGTTGAGATGCCAAAAATGATTGAACGAAGAATGAAAGTTGCTCCTAAAAATCCTATGGAGTATAAGCAAAAACTTCAGCTTAAAGATTATGGCAGGCAATTATCTCAACTTTTAAATACAAGAATTGAATTTGTTGATGAAAATGGATTAAGAAGAGAAGAGTTTGTATTTAATTTGCCATCTTTAAAAGAACTTTATAATGATCCGGCAATTAGTGCACAAGTAAATCCAATATTAATTCGAATCGGAAATTTGATGAATCTAATACAACCTGAATTGGATAAAGATACAGATCTATACAGAAAGTATCTTACAAAATTAATACCAGATAATAGAATAACTAAAGAAGTTAATACTTTATATTAAGGATAAAAATATGAGCAAGTTTGTTAAAATATCACAAGCACAGACTGAAATGTCCCCACAATCAGCACAGGTTATTCAATCCATATCTAAATCCAAACCAGCATTTACTATCGAAGACATCACTGCTGAATTATATAGAATTTCAAAAGTTCAAGGATCAGATGAACAAAAGAGTAAGCTTGCATTAGAATATTTGCAAAAAGTGAATGCCTCTTTATCTAGCCTACAATCTCTAATGAAAAACTCTCCAGAAATCTCTTCAGCCCTAGCAAACAAAGGGGTTAAATTATAATGAACAAATATAAAATTACAAGATTATTTTCTGAAAAAGAGAATGAAAGAATTGCTCAAAAAGGTTTAGGAGCAGTTAATTTAAACTTTGATGCTATGAGATCTCAATCTGATAGTGATAAAGATACAAGCGGAGTTAATAGCGCTGCTGCTACTGCAAATAATCCATTGGGTGGAGTTATGGGATATGAATATATAAAAGGTAGAGGAGCATTTAATAAAGGTGGAGATATGTTGGGTTCAGCAGACGGTGGACAGCCTGCTGAGATGGAACTTGACCCAGCAATGATGGCTTCTATGTCACCAAAAGACCTTCAAAAATATTACTTCGATAAATTACAAGGCTTTGCAGAACAATCAAAAGAAAATGCTTTGGACGAAATCATTCCAAAATTGCAAACATTACACAGTCAATATTTAACTTCAACACCAACTGGAAGAGAAAACTTTTTACAAGAAGCAAAAACAATTATTGCACTACTTGGTAATACTTTGACACCACAAAATAAGAATTATATTATATCTAACTTTCCAGGTTTTGCAAGACTATTTTAAGTATGTATAATTTCATCAGGTGAAAACTGATGAAATTATGCCCCTTATATCTAGAAAATAAAAACTGTTTCGTAAAAACTACATCCACAACACATTCGGTCTCTTACTTTACAAAAATCGATTTACCATTTCTTCAAAATAAATGGGATGTTGATTGTGAAGGCGATAGAGACCGATGTTCTTTTTTATTAGACGAGAAAAAAGAAGAAGAACCTAAAGTTGAAGTTGTAGAAGAACCTAAAGAAGAACCAAAGCCACAAGTTAAAGGCACAAAAGTTTCAATACATAAAATTGAAAACCCATATGCTGTAAAGGCTGATGTACTAATTTTTCCAGCAAATAATGTTTTGACTATTGATGATGTAAAGCTTCAAAAATTATCAAGAGGCAAAATACAATCTGAATGTGATAATTTCCCAAAACCTATCAAGATGGGACACGTATATATCACTTCTAATGGTGGAGAAGTAAGCCAAGTAAAACCAAAGTCCATTTATCATGCAGTTGTAGCTGGTGAATCAAGATTAGTAAACGAAGAAGATATTAGATCCTCAATGCGAAAATCTTTAACTTTAGCAGATTCAAACAACGCTAGTAATGTTGTCGTAATTCCTTGTGACTGTGGAACTCATGATATTGAAGATACCGCAAGAGTTCAATTATCTTCTATCTTAACTTATTTTAAATCCAAAAAAGATTCAAACATCAAGAATATTTTTATTGTAATGGAAGACGAGGAAAGTTATCAAACTTTTGAAGAATACTACAATAGAATATTTTGAGTTCTTTGAGGCTAGAAATGGACAATCAAGAGTTTAATAACCCACCAAAATTATTATTAGCATTGATAGATAGTTTTAATCAACCCATGTGGATAATTGATAAAATTGGGAATGTGCTAATGAACGATAAAGCAAAAGAGTATACAAATAAGGGGTTTGATATAAATGTACACTCTAAAGATTTATCAGTTGGCTGCACAAAACTTATAACTTATTTTGGAAAAAGTTTTAAATTAAACAAAAAAGATATCAACCACGGAACTAATAGCTGCTTATGTACTTTGGAAATAGCAGAGGATCCAATACAAAGACTCAAAGACTCATCAAAGAAATTACAAAAAGTACTTAACGCTATATAATAAGGAGGCACAAGCTATGGAAGATGAGGAGGAACTTAGCGTGTCTCAATTCAGAGCTATTCAAAAGGCTCAAACAGAAGCTTATTTAGATTTTAACTTTGCATTACAAAATGTACTTAAAAACCAAGAAGATATTTTAGAAACACTTACAGAATTAAAAACAACTTCTGACCAAGAGTTTAGAAGAATAGAAAAACATTATTTTGCATTAGACAAATTGTTTTTAAACTTCCAAACTCTTATGACTAATAGGCAAGAAGCATTTGAAAATTCTTTAGAAGAATATACAGCTCAGATTTCACACTTTGGAGCTGAATTGGAAAATACTAAATTAGATATTACTAAGTTGTTTAAAAAAGATTTAGACGAAATAGAAACTGAAATAAAAACCATGAAAAGATATAATTTTGATATGAAGAATCTTTTGAACCGAGCTGTGTGGGTAATTGGTGGCATTGGTGCTTTCCTTACATTCATGAATTTACTTACTGGCAAATCAATAAAAGACATGCTTGGATTTTGATGAATATAAGCTGGAATGGGTCTGATAAAAAAATAAATATATTACAAGACCTTTACAAAAAAGAAACAGGAGAAGAGATCAAATCTTTCTCTAATGAATCTTATAACTACAAAGTCAATATTAGTAAAGAAATACCACCAAAAGGTACTGATTTTTGGTATGTAGAAAATTCTTTATCTGGTCCTATGGATAAAATATTAGAATATTACATAAACATCAAGAAAGAAAATAATATCACAAATATTATGGTTAAGGATTTAAGCTATAATCCAGTGAATGGATATATTCATTGCTACATAGATGAGTTTAATTCTATTACATATTTAAAGAATGAACATGAAATAGATTCTTTCATGGTAGACAAAATAGTGGACTTTAAAACATATGCCAGTAGTTAGTTGTTTGTGCGATGATTGTGGAAAAAGCTACTATATGAAAGATGAAGCTTTTGTACCCTTAACTTCTAATTTTATTAAGAGAAGAAACAGTCAATTAAAAACTTGGCAAGATTGGATTGTACATACTCAATCGCATTGTGAAGCTTGTAGAATTACATCCCCACCTCCACAATGCGTTGCTGATTTAGAAAAGAGAAAGAAAGCTCTCTAAGAAGCCAAGTTCATTAGAGCATCAACAAATTCTTCATCTGAATTGCCAATCTCTCCGTTCTCACCCAAAATAAAATCGTTATTCTTAGCTAGTAATGCTAAAATACCTTCAGTAAGTTCTTCTTCTAATTGCTCTGTGTTGCTTTGTGGCTCAGGTGCAATTTCTTTTTCAGGCATTTGCATAGGTGATGGTTGAACTTGAGGTTGTTGTGGCTCTATCATTGTATGCATATCTGAATCATCTTTATCAATTAAAATTGGTTCAGAAACTTGAGCCATATCGTTTTCAATTGCGTTTGTCAATTCGTCAGATTCTTCGACAAAACCCTCTTTTTCAAGATCTTCAGCTAGTTTGACAAGTCTTTCTATAAAAGTCATTTATCGTCTCCAAATATCTTTGTAAATATTTCTTCTACATCATTATCTGATAATTTACTAGATGTTCTTTCCATGTTCCAACCAGTCTGTCTGTCTACACAAGAGGGACAAACATAAGCTTCTGTGGAAAATAAAGTACGGTGGCTTCTATGCGCAGGTAGTCCACACACAGAACATTTTATTGCTTTGCCAGGTAAAATCGTACAAACATCCATTGACTTGCCTAAATATTTGCAAGTAACACAGGTCTCTTTTTGAGTTTTATTGTCTTTATTCAGATCGAATCTTTTTATGTCTATTGGCATTGACAAA
>Ga0208133_1000358_pt1 | contig 18083 bp, 8 predicted proteins | sample ColrivemetaGS535_FD_187595 | JGI IMG/M metagenome (GOLD analysis project Ga0208133, IMG submission 187595) | Estuarine microbial communities from the Columbia River estuary, USA - metaG S.535 (SPAdes) (version 2) | ecosystem: Environmental > Aquatic > Marine > Intertidal zone > Estuary | place... | reverse complement strand
CAAATACGATAATACGCCTTTATTAAAAGCATATATAACATGGTACAATAAAAATTATAAAAAACGTAATAAAAGTACTTTAGAATTATTTTCTAATACTGGAACTACGGATAATGTAGAAGAAGCTACTGGTATAAAATATCAGGACACATATGCTAATACAGCAAGTGTTATGAAACAATTTTTAAAAGCTTGTGGATTAAGTGCAGAAGAAGTTAAAAATTATTCTGAAAATTTTGAAGTAGGTCATGTAGAGTCTCAGGCATTTATAAGATTAAAATCTACATACCAAGCAGGTGAATTCTATAATGGTAATTTCATTGAAAAAATGATTAAACTACACGAAATGCTAGATTTAGCTTCTAGTAGTTTATTACCAGAGTACGAAGCTTTAACAGCTTCAGTACTAAAAGGCACGGAAAATAGAAGCAATATTTTTGTAGCTGTAGAAATGCAGTTAAAAGGAACAGATAGCTTAAAGAATAAGAGTAAGTATGCGGGTATAAGAAATATTAATACCAATCAAGGTTCCGGAGAATTATCAAGAGTTTTAGGATTTGTAGCACTTTTAAGAGATATAGGTAGTAAAGAGAATTTAGTAGATCCTAAAGATAAAATGGCTGTTAGACAAATAGGCCAAGAAGCAAAAGTAGTTGCTGATAAGCTTAGCCAAATTTATAAGAATTATAAAGCCAATATAGCTGAAGTTAGAAAATCTTTATACAGTAGTTTTCCTAGTAACAAAAAAGAAATTGCAGCTTTCTTATTAGACTTAAAAAGTTCTAAAACATTAAGACAGCATATAAAAGAAGTTCAATTAGCGGCCTTACGTAAAACAACAGTTAAGCCTTTCATTGCAAAAATTAATCCAACACCTATAAAATCTTTTAATTCTACTGTTTCTAAAGGCAAAAAATTAGAAAAAGATATAAAAGAAGCTAGTAATAAATTAAAAAGTAATTTATCTAAACTTAAAGCTGTAAAAGCTAAAAAGCCTGCACCTGTTGGTCCCGCTTTAAGGTTGCAAGCTGATACAGAGGAATCTCAGGTTAATTTACCCCAATTGTTAGTTTTAATAAATTCACAATTACAAGATGTAATTAGTGCTAATATGGGCAGTGGTAACAGTCGTGTTCTTTTAAATTATAGAACAGGAAGATTTGCTGCTTCTGCCAAAGTAACCACATTAAGTGAGAGTAGACAAGGAATGATAACTGCATTTTATAGTTATATGAAATACCCCTACGCAACATTTAGCTTAGGCCCTCCACTTGGTCAACAGCATGTTCCAAAAAGCAGAGAGCCTAGATTACTAATATCTAGATCAATTAGACAAATTGCACAACAAGTAGTAGGTAATAGATTAAGGGCAGTAGCCTTATGACAAAAAGAATAAGTATTATAACAGCTCTTGCTGAAAAGTTTAAAATAATTGACGGAACCGGTACATTTGTTTCAAATTTATACAACAACAGCTACCCTAAACTGAAATTCTGGGATGAAGTACAGGATTTTCCCTGTGTGTATCTTACAGCAGGTTCAGAAATCCGCGAATACATGCCCAGCGACTTTACCTGGGGGTTTTTAAATGTTAGCGTAAAAGCGTATGTTCGCAGCGAAAGCGAAACGCAACAACAATTAGAAGATCTACTAAATGATCTCGAAAACGTAGTAGACGCTAATCGTGTACTAGTATATGATACTACTAACAATCTGTCAACAACTGAAATTTTAATTCAGTCTATAACCACCGATGAAGGACTATTAACTCCTTATGGTGTCGGTGAAATCAACTTACAAGTGCGCTACGCACTTGTATAACTCTCGGATTTACGCAAGCATAACAGCAGATAAATATCTAGTTACGATGCTTAAAATATTTCCAAAAATCATAAAGGAAAGAGTATGGCATTAAATTTAATTCGTAATAGTCGAGTGTTCTTCACGACTAATGTAGACAGTAATGGTCTAGTCAAAGACACAGGCTTCCTAGCTAATAACACATTTGAGATTCAAGTCCAAGACGGGTTTTCATTCTCACAAAATTCAGCTCAAGAAACAGTTACACTAAACGAAGCTGGTATTTCACCAATTCGCGGACAACGAAGCTTTAATACTTCGCTAGAGCCAGCTGACTGGAGTTTTTCTACCTATATTCGCCCTAGGTTTGTAGAAGGTACAGGAACAGTCACACTAGGCGTGCTTGATGCCGACGACACGGTTGCTTGTGAAGAGTCTGTTTTATGGGGTGCTATTTCAAGTTCAGATGGTGCTGGATGGGTAACATCTACTTCAGCAACACCTTTTGCAGATTCAAGAGCTAGTTATGCCACTTTTTCTGGCTCTAACAAGCACCAGCTACAACCATTTGGTTTAGTTATTAAGTTTGATAACTCAGCTTATATTATTGATAACTGTGTTCTTGATACAGCCACTATTGATTTTGGTATTGATGCTATTGCTAGTATTGCTTGGGCCGGTAAAGGTATGGCAGTACGTGAAGCTACTGTAACACTAGACGCTACTGTTGGTAGTGCTACATTTAGAGTAGGTAGTGCAACTGCTGGGGTTTATCAACCAAAAAATACTACTGCACCTTATATAGCTAATAAGTTGTCGACTATGACACTTCTTAATAGTGCCAACGCTACTACATATACAGTAGCCTTAACAGGTGGAAGCTTAAGTATTGCTAATAATGTAACATATTTAACACCAGCCAACTTAGGTACACTAAATGTGCCTTGTACATATTTCACAGGTACACGCACTATAACATCTAATGTTACTGCTTACTTAAAAACAGGTGCAGGTTCTCCTTCAGCTTTACTGTCAGCTTTATTAACTGCTAATAGTACTGAAAACAAATTTAGTGCTTTAATTTCTGTTGGTGGTAGTGGTAACACTAATAAAGTAGAGCTAGTTATGCCAACAACTATGCTGACTATTCCAACAATAACTACTGAACAAGTTATTTCTACAGCGATTACTTTAACTGCTCAAGGTTCTGTTACTGGTGCTGCCGGTGGTACATACGACATTGAACAGCCTAACGAGCTTACTGTTAAATACTACGCAACACCTAATACTGCACCTTAATAGCAGTATAAGCTGTATTTTCATAGAGGCTGGTTTGATCTCCAGTCTCTCTTTTTAATCTTATTATAAAATGACTATTAATACCCTCTCTTTAAAAACACTGTTAGTTCCTTCAAAATCAGTACAGGTTGAATATCCTGGTATGCCTGGTTTTATGATTGATTTGGCATTTTTATCTCGCGAAACACTTCTGTCAATTCGCAAAAAGTCTACTAAGACTACCTTTAAAAATCGTCAAGCTTCTGAAGAATTTAACGAAGATTTATTTCTACAACTTTACGTTGAAAATGCTGTTAAAGGATGGTCCGGTTTTAAACTGACTTATCTTGAACAACTAGCACCAGTCGACTTAAAAGAACAAGACATGGGAGCAGACTTAGGTTACAGCGCAGAAAATGCACTATACTTAATGAAAAACTCCAGTAACTTTGATGCATTTATTAGCGAACAGGTCACAGACTTGGGAAACTTTTCGACGACCAGCTCCAGCAAGTAAACTTGCAGTTGGTCAACTATATTCAAAATATGAGTGTGTCAATGACCAAAGATGCATATTTTGAAATGTGTGAAGCATTAGGCAGTGAACCTGTAGAGTCTGAAATTCCGGTTGAATTTGATGATTTTCCATTTGAAGTGCAGCAAGCGTTTAATGCGTATAGAATGCTGCGAGATGAATGGGATTTTATGAATGGAAACTACTTAGGAAAATCTCTTATAGGTATTAAAGATGTTTTAGAAGCAACAGAGGTTGAAGCATCTGAGCAAAAATTTATAGTTATGCTAATACGCGTAATTGATAATATTAGATCAGATGAAATCAATAATAAGAAAAAGACACAAGAGCCTGCTAATTAAAATTAGCGGGCTTTTTTGCGTTAAAAATTTTTTGGTTTGACAACTGCGTGGTCACATGGTATAATGATCTCTAGTTAAGTTATCAAAAAATTTTGATAGCATCCAAATAGGAGTAAGCATGAGTGATACAACAGTTTTAGAAGTTAAGCTAGACGACCTAGGAACTATTGAGAAGGCTGACAAGAAGCTCAAAAATTTTAGAGGTACCTTTGACTCACTTGATAAGCAGGTGAGTAAAGGTCTTGGTGGTGGAAAAGGTAGTAGTGGTTGGAAAAAAGCCACAATGGGTACTACCGAATACGATATTGCCAGAGGTAGTGCTGGTGCCACAGGTGCGTCAGGCCGAGACTTTGCAAATCAAGCTCGTGGGCTTGATGGATTAGTACGTCTATATGCTACTTATGCTGCTAATGTGTTTGCAGCCGGAGCCGCTTTCCGAGCATTAAGTGAAGCAGCAGATACTACTAATATGATTGAAGGTATGAATCAATTAGGTGCTGCTAGTGGAATAGCGTTAGGTACTATTGCTCAAAATTTAAGAAATGCTACCGACGGCGCAATTAGTATGCGTGAAGCAATGGAAGCAACCACAAAAGGTACTGCCGCTGGATTGACCGGGAAACAAATGACCGATCTTGGCTTAGTAGCAAACAAAGCCTCTAAAGCTTTGGGTATTGGTATGCCTGACGCTATCAGCCGCCTGACTCGTGGTATTTCAAAACTAGAGCCTGAGTTACTAGACGAACTTGGTTTATTTACAAAAATAGGCCCCGCCACAGAAAACTACGCTCGTAGCATAGGTAAAACTACAGGCAGCTTAACAGATTTTGAAAGACGTCAAGCATTTGCTAATGCTGTGCTAAAAGAAGGCATAGATAAATTTAGTTCTATTGAAATACCTGCTAATCCTTATGACAAACTTTCAGCTAGTTTAAAAGATCTAAGTTTTAAAGCACTAGAAATTGTTAACAAAGCTTTAGTACCATTAGTTAATCTATTATCCCAAAATCCTGTTGCATTGCTTGGAGTTTTAGGTTTAATAGGTGCGTCAATAGTTAAAAGTGCTATACCTGCACTAGGACAGTACAGAGAAAACTTACAAAAGACTGCTGATGCAAGCCGTATGCTTTTTGGCGCTATGCACAGAGATATGACACAAAAATATATTGATATGGCTAAAGTAGCTGGTACCAATGCAGAAAAAGCCTTTAAAAAGCTACCGGCTACAATAGATAAAGTTTCAGCACTATCTAAAGATGCTACAACTTTTAGTAAAACAGCCAAAACAGATTATGCTGCATTAGCTGGTAAAGATCCGTTTGCTCTTACAACTGCAGAAATAGCATCTTTAGATCGTCGTGCTAGCGATTTAGCTAAACGAAATTCTGAAGAAGCCGCTAGGCTTAAGGCACATGTAGCTCAATTAAAAGCTATTCGTGCAGGTGCTAAAGATGCTGGTTCAATTGCATCGGAAGTTCTTATCAAAGGAACAGAATCAGGACTGACTACACCGGGTTCTAATGACATTATAAATAAACGTATACTAAACAAATTGTCTAGCGATACTATAAGAGTTACAACTGCAGAAACTCAAGCAATTTATGGGTCTAGAGCAGCATACACAAAGTTAAACGAAGAAATTGCTAAAGCTAGGGCTGGAACATTAGTAGTACAAACGGGTACTAATAAAGATGGTTCTGCAATTACACAACAAGCTCCAAAAATTACAGCGCTTCAAGCAGGATTAACTCGTACATCCGGAACAATTGGCATAGTAGCACAAAAAATTGGCTCACTAGTTTCAGCATTTGGAGCATGGGGTGTGGCTATAGGTGCTCTTATTGGAGCATTTGCTTTACTTGATTCTTGGTTTACAAAAACAGAAAAAGAAGTAGACGCTTTTAATAAAGCAATGCAAACTACTTCAGATGCAGTTGATAATTCAAAGAGAACTTTAATAGCTCTTGCCAGACAACCTGGGATAGCTACAGCTTCAATTCAAGGATTTTTTGCACTTTCAAATGCAAGCAATACTACAACTGATGCAATTGAAACACAAATAGACGCTACAAAAGCCCTATTGAAGGGATTGCAGAATAGCGCCTGGGATCGTGCAATAGATAATGTTAAGGGATTGTTTAATAAAGATATTAACTCTGATTCAGCAAAAAATCTTGCTGAGACTGTACAGCAACAAGTACAAATATTTCGTGCAGCTGGTATGGGCGAGCAGGCAGAAGCAGACTTTAAGAAAGCTATCGGTGTAAATAGCTTAGATCTTGTAACTGTAGCTGAAAGATTTAAAACAAGTACTAGTGCACAAGATGAGTTTAAAAAGTCAAATAAAGCACTTGCAGTTGATCTAGCAGAGGGTAGTGCTGATCTTCAAAATTTTAAAACAGCTACAGAAAATGTAACAAAAGCTTACGATGAGTTTATTCAATCTACAGCTTCTAGTAATCCTCTATTTAAAGTAGGGGCAGCTTTAGAAGATTTATCCGTAACCATGGATAAAATAACAAATCAAAGTCTTGTGAGAATGAATGCTGCTTTTAATGATTTAGCAAGTAATCCTAAGAAAATTGCACAGTTTGGGCCTGAATTTGTAGCACAATTTGTTACAATACGCGCACAATTTAAAAGCACATTAGAAGAGTATTCAGCATATTCACTACAACTCGCTAACATAGACGCTGAAATTGCTAAAAGAACTGAAGAAAAAAACAACGCTACTGGTACTCAATGGTATCAGATGAGCTGGGGTATGGGAATTCAAGGAAAAGGTGCAAAAAGTGCTGAAGAACAAAGAGGAGAAAAAACACAACAAATTCAGGCTCTTCAAACTGCTAAGAAAACTATAGAAAGCGTACAGCTTGGCATAGATACCAAAGTTTTTGGTGAAGCCAAAGATTTATTTGTTAAAGGTGTTGATGCTTCTTTTGCTAAAGGTTCAAAACTTATATATGACGCTTTAGGACAAGCAACTGCAAAAGCTGCAATAATTATTGCACAAGCAGGTATAGGGGCTTTAACAGGCCAACGTGCTGCAGAAGCATCTACTAGAATAAAGCAGGACGAAATAAAAATTCAAATGAATTTAATTCAATCTAATATTGAATTAATAACAAGTAATACACTACTAACCGCAACAATTGAAGAAAGTAATGCCGTGATGGCATTAGCTAAATCTCAAAAAGATGGAGATCCTACAAGAGTAATATCAGCAAAAGAATCAGAAGTACGAGCAGCCGGTATCTTTAAACAGGCTATGGAGAAAGTGTCCAAAGGCGAGATAAAAACCAATAATTTAAACAGTATGCTTACAAGTGATGATCCTCTAGCAAATGCTTTGTTAAAACAGCGTTTTATAAAAGTCCAAAGAGAAACTGCAGCACAAGAAGCTAACAGAACAACAACCGCTGCACAAGGTGTGGCTAATACTATTGAAGGCAGACGAACATCAGTTTTAGGTAACTTAGAAGATCTAAACAAAGAGCGTAATCTTAGAAACGATATTCTACAACAGCAACAATCCGGACTTGATATTTTAGCTAGTATTGATACACTTAACAGTGTTCAAAGAACACAAGAAAAAATAGAGTTAGAAAATACAGTTTTAAAAACTAAGCAGTTACAAGAAATAGCCGGATATACTGCAGCTATTAATATTGCTCAAGATCTTGGTACCGAAGATGGCAAAAAAGAAGCTGAATTTCAGCGAGATTTATTAGAAATAGTTAGAAAACGTCAAAAAGTTGAAAACGATAATAAACCTATATCAGACAGACTTAGAATTAAATTAGCTGAATTTGACGTTGCAAGTAAATTAAATGCATTTAATGAAGCACTGCTTGATCAAGACTTAGCTAGACTAGGCATAATTAGTAGTTTAGTGGGTTTTTCAACAGAACAAAACGTTCTGGCGACCGCTAGCCTAGAAAACAAAAAGCAAGAAAACAAGTTTGCACTTGAGTTGAGAAAGATTACAGATGAAATTGCACAACTTCAACAAGATACAGTTAGAGATAATACTCAAAGCATTGCTTTAAAACGAACAGAGTACTCACTAGTTACTCAGAGACAAGAAAAAGAAAAAGATAACAAAGGTTTACAAGACCAATTAAAGTTATTAGAAGCACGCTTTACCTTAGAACAGAAACTAGCAGGATTTGCAAAAACTACAGCAGATGCCCAAAGCCAACAAGCAGAAGACGAGTTGAACTATAGAAAAGAACTTGGTTTAGTTACTAGTTTTGACGCTGTCAAAGAAAAAGCAGATTTAGACAGAGGTCGAATAGCTAGAGAAACGGCACAAGGACAATCCGAGATAGATAAGCAAATAGAACAAAGATCTATACTTGAAAAACGAAAGCAAGATATTGAGTCTGACGGAATTTTTGTAGCAACTGAAGTGCGTAAAGAAATAGATGAGATGACTAGGTCTATAACTGCACAAAGCACAGCATTAGAAGCTACTAACAAACAAAAGCTAAATGCCGTTGATTTAAACGAAAAGCTTGGCAGTAAAATGACTGGCTTTTCTAAAATTGTAGAAAACAGTTTTCAAAGTATGGGTGATGCTTTAGCCGATTTTGCCAAAACTGGTAAGCTAGACTTTAAAGGATTAGTGGATCAGATGTTACTGGATTTACTCCGATTTGAAATGCGTGCACAAATGTCCTTACTTTTCAAAAGTGTAGGAGGGTTGCAAGGTATGATGAATATGCTTCTGGGAGTAGGCCCAATTACAGCAGATCCTTCTAGATTAGTAGATTTAGTTGGCGGTAGCGTAATGAATAATTCTTTAGCCAAAGGCGGAGTATACGATGCTGGACTTAAGATGTACGCCAAAGGCGGAATGTTTACTAATTCAGTTGTTGATCAACCTACATTATTTAAGTTTGCCAAAGGTACTGGACTAATGGGCGAAGCAGGACCAGAAGCCATTATGCCCCTAAAGCGTGATAGCAACGGTAACTTGGGAGTCAGATCAGGCGGTAGCGGCGGTAATGTAGATGTGGTTGTTAATAACTACGGCAACGAACGTGCGACTACTAAAGAAACCACTGATTCACGTGGCAATCGTCGTATTGAAGTAATCGTAGGCGATATGGTAGCAAGCGAAGTAGCAAGACCAGGAAGCTCAGTACAACAATCACTAGCAGGTAGCTTTAATAATAAGCCTGCATTAGCAAGGAGATAAATATGGCAATTCCTTCATGGTCAGCTCAACCTTTACCACAAGTACCACAAAAAGGATTTTCAGAGTCTATTGCACTGAACGTTATACGTTCACCAATGGACTCTGGTCCAGCTAAGATGCGTCGCAGAGGTAACGGTGTTAACTCAATGGATCTCTCATTTATTATGACAACTGCTCAATGCACAACACTAGAAAATTTTATTAAAAACACACTGCTCGGAGTTAAACGTTTTAGTTTTCCGCATCCTCGAACTGCAGCCACAGTTGAAGCACGAATTATTCCACAAGGTGAAGGCGAGTTTTTTAAATTACAATATTTAGCACCAGGATATTGGAACACTTCATTAAAATTTGAAATACTACCATAATGAGCAGACTAAGTAGACTATCACCAGCAGCTATTAAAGCAATGTTTTCATCTGAAACAGATGAACAACTTATAATGCTTTTAACTATATTTGATCCTAATGGATCAACAGACCCAGCAGCCTCAACTACTCCTATTAGATTAAGTGATAATTATACTCAAAGACTATCTTCTACAACAGATGATGAAGTTATTTATGGAGTTGTAAGTAATTCACAGGAATATGTATTTATTCCGATGACCCTAAACTTACCTAATGAGCAAGAAACAGGACTAGGCGATTGCTCAATTTCACTAAACTTTGTTACTCCGGAAACAATAACAGTTATCAGAGACCACCTACGTATAAGAACCAAAGTTTTAATACAACTAGTAGTTTCAAGTAATCTAAATTATATAGAAGCAACCCTACAAGATTATTATATTACATCGGCAACATACAATGCCGAAACCGTTACTTTAAACTTAGGCATGGTAAACTACAATACTGAGCCGTTTCCTAGTTTTAGTTTTACACCTAGTTACTTTCCAGGATTATTTTAATGAATTATGATAAATATATTGGACTACCTTATCTAGACAATGGCAGAACTAAAACTGGGGTAGACTGCTGGGGTTTAGCTCGTCTAGTTTATCAAGGCGAATTTGATATAGATTTACCAAGCTATACTCAAGAGTACATTGGTGGAACCGATCCTCACATTGTCGAAGCAGTTAATTTATACAAAGATAACTGGCAAGAACTTGCCACGCCAAATATTGGAGACTTGTGTCTGTTCAATATTTTTGGCGAGCCTATGCACGTGGGTGTATTTATAGGCGAAAACAAGTTTTTACACTCGCGTCGTGGTAGCGATTCAGTAATTGAATCATTAAACAACACCAAATGGAAAAACCGTTTTGTAGGTTTTTATACGTATGCTCCACAAGCACAAATACAAGCAATTGGAGCACCGCACCCATTAAAACTTAGTGTATACCGAGACTGGACTGTGGCTGGTACTACTGTTCAAGACTTTGTAGAGTTTATACGCTCTAAATATACAGTAAGCACAGAACTAGTAAGTAAAATTGTAGTTATGATTGATGGCATAGTTGTGCCTAAGTCAGAGTGGTCAACAACTACTGTAAAAAAAGACCAACAAATCAGTTATAAAAGTGTTGCTGAAGGCAATTCAACAAGACGACTAATAATAGCAATTGCAGCAATTTATATTATTGCTAATGGAGGTGGTGCAGTAGTAGGAGAAATGTTAGGTGCAGAAGCTGGTAGTGCTACTGCCAAATTTGTAGGCTCGGTAGCTATTCAAATGGGTAGCATGATCTTGCAAAATGTTATTGCTCCAATTCGTCCACCAAAAACAAATGATCCTGGTAGTGCTCTTGGTTTAAACTTATTAAGTGGTACTGCTAATCAAGCAAGTCCCTATGCAGCAATTCCTGTTGTTTTAGGTAAAGTTAGATTTACCGGTATGTTGGGAGCTACCCCTTATATTGAGTCACTAACAGAAACAAACATTTTAAATCTTGCTGTTGTTTGGGGCTTTGGTCCTCTTTCAATAACAGATTTGTCTATTGGCGCTAAGCCCATAGACGACTTTTATTTTGGCGAACCTGCGTCTGTGCCAAGACCTATTATTATTAACGGATTTGCACGAGACTATGAGCTTAATGCAACAGGCGGTATTGGTGGAACTTTTAACAATCAGTATGGACGTGACGTTCAACAAAAACAAGTTAATCTAGAGTTAACAAATAATGCTAGTAATATAACAGGTGGTGCTGAAAATACTGCAACTAATATTACTATTAACGGTACTTTAACTCTTGGTACTGCAGCTACGATTATTCAAGGTACCAGTATTAGTTTTACTAGTTCTACTGGAACAGGTGGTGCACCTCTTGCTAATAAAATATACTATGTAATGACAGCAGTTACTAGTTCTACTACAGTTCGAATTACTGACTCGTATGCAAAAGCAATTGCAGGAACCGGAGAAGTTTTTGTTGCTGGTAGTATTACCGGAACAAATACAGTTCGAATTGGTGGAAATGGTACTACACGTAGATGGCAGCAAGTAGATTTAACACAAGATGCTGATGCAGTAGATATTGTGCTTTCTTTTCCAGAAGGCATGCGTAAAATTAATACTAAAAATGGTGACATAAGTCAAACTAGCTGTGGTATTGAAATACAAATGCGTCAATACAGCGCTTTAGCATGGCCTGAAGAAGATTCTAGCTCCTCACTAAACGTATATAGCTTTAAACCAGGCGATGCTAGTGCTTTTCAGTTATTTACAATGGTTCCTCCAGGAGATGCAGAAACTGGAGCAAACTTATATCGTTACACAACTTTTTGTGTTTCTCCTAGTGGGGGCATACAGCGATTTGACGGAGCTATAACAGATACATTTGGTGCTAATGCAAGTGATTCTATACAAGCATTATTTGCAAAAACCGCATATAGTTCTCTTTTAGGTACTTCTGCAACTAAAAGCTACCAACCTCAAATACCTACAGGATATTTACCAATCTATACTATCTATCAAGACCGTAATGGAACAGTTACAGAAATAACTCCACATCCTATAGCAACATACAGTGGTAAATCAGGTTTAACTTATTCATTAATTGAAATACAAGAAGGTAGTATGGGAATGGATTCCACACCTACTACATCACCAATTAAAACTATTAAAATAACTTCAGGCCGAGTTTACGGTGATGCTAGTGGGGCCGATCTTACTGCTGGTGAAGTAGAAATATGGAGTACCGATAACTTATTTACTGCTGCAAATGAAACCTTACTTGCACATGCTACTGGGCCTAGTAGTTGGGGCACTTTTTTAACAAGATATGCTGTTTGGAGCACTGTTGGTTATACAGTTCCAGCAGCAACTGCTGCAAATCCTGATGCTTACGGTGGTACATGGAATTTTACAGCACCTGGTGTTTATTTTCCTTATAGCGGATACTACACAGTAGAAGCTGCTGCAGATGATCAAGGCGAAATTTTAATTGGTGGAGTTCGAGCAGTACAAATACCTAAAGATACTACAAAAAACGCTCAAAGCATTAAAGGCTTAATCAAATTAAAAGCAGGTACACATGATATTGTGTTATCCGGAGTAGATAATCAGGCTGCACACAAAGGTATAGCTGCTAGAATTACTTATATTGCTAATAATGGAGTTAATGTACAAGCTTCTGCAAATACTATTCTTACTTTTGGTGAAGGTGCTTGGTTTACAAAACGCAAAGATGCTTTTAACTGGGTACACTCAGTTGAAAATATTACAAGAGCTAAATATCAAGTACGTGTTCGTCGTACGAACTCAGACGAAACCGAAGACGAAACCGACCAAAAAAAGTTTCATAAAGCAATTTTAACAAATGTTACTGCCTATGACAGTTTAAAACTACCTATGGAAAATCCACCGGGCTGCTTTTTAGCAAAAACTGGCATACGAGTACAAAGCAGTAGTAAAATAAATGGACAAATAGATGGTGTTAATGCCATGGTTCAAACTATTACTTGGGATTATGATAGAACCGCAGGTACTTGGACAAACTTACGAGAAACTAATAATCCTGCTAGTTTGTTTGCTTATGTATTAATGCATCCTGCAAACGCTTTCAGAGTTACATCAGACAAGATTGATCTTGTTAGTTTAACTGCATGGCATAATTACTGCAATCCTATACCCCAAGACGTAAGTTCTGCAAATTTAATTACTGGTAGGTACTATACTATTAAAACTGCGGGTACTACTAATTGGATGGCTATTGGGGCTAAATCTAACAATGTAGGTGAAGGATTCTACGCTACTAGTACTTGGACTGGTGGTGGAGTTGCTACGTATCATCCTAAATTTGCCTACAATGCAGTTTTATCTAGTACACAAAGTGTAATGGATACACTACGAGACATATGTGCAGCTGGCAAAGCTAGCCCTACATATATTGATGGTAAATGGGGCGTTGTAATAGACACAGAACGCTCACATACTGTTCAGCATTTTACTGAACATAATAGTTGGGGTTTTGAATCAACTAAAGTTTTACCTGTATTACCTCACGCTTTTCGTATTAATTTAAATGATGAAACCTTAGCTTATCAGGCTAATGAGATTATTGTTTATAATTATGGTTATGGTCCAACAACAGCAAACGGTAAAATTGGTGCTACACTATTTGAACAAATAAATTTACCTGGTGTAACTAATCCTGACCAAGCCGTACGTTTGGCTCGTTGGCACTTTGCACAGATTAAACTACGTCCAGAAACTTATACTGTTAATGTAGATTTTGAACATTTAGTTTGTACTCGTGGTGACAAAGTAAAGATTACTCACAGTGTACCTCAATGGGGTATTGGTAGTGGTAGATTAGGTCCAGGAGTTGATGATGTAGTAACAGGAACTACACTTACATTAACAGAGCCAGTAGCTTTAACTGCAAATACTCAGTATACTATATTAATTAGAACTAATAATATTACAACTACTGCTGGTAGCGGTAGTGTAACTAGAAACTTTACTTATACGGGTACTACAGGATATACTAGTACAATTACGGTTCCTAATATAGCGGCAGGTGATGGCGTAAAAACTGATAACTTATTTATGATAGGCCTAACTACTAACAGTGTACAAGAATGCATAGTTACTGCAGTAGAACCAAGCAATAACTACAGTGCGCGATTAACTCTAGTTGATTATTCACCAGAAATTTATACACAAGATTTAAGTGGTTTATTAACGTATAATCCAAATATATCTACACGTAACGTTGTTTTAGTACAAAACAGTATTACTAGCGCGCCTATTATTACTAGTATTACTAGTAATAGTACACAAAGTAATCAAATTGCAGCAGGTACTTATCAAAATAAAGCGACTGTAGCTTTTACAAATCCAAATGATTTACAAGCTGTTGCTGTTCGTGTACAATTTGATATTATTGAAGGTAGTGTAGCTGGATGGGATTCTACTCCTGGTACACTTTATGACACAGATAAGAGTAATAGTAGTTTTGACTTTATTAACTTACTTAGTAATAAAAAGTATAAAGTACGAGCCAGATATACAAATGCAGATCGTACAATTTGTGGTCCTTGGTCGCTTGATTTTGCTTTTACTAATGACGGTAAAAACAGAAACTTTCAAACGCCGCCAGCAATTGCACTAGATTTAGAAAACACATATATTGTGGCAGATCCTACAATAGTTACTACTTCTAAAGAAATTGCTGGGTATGCTTATAGACTGTACAAAGATAGTGGCACTACGGACTTATGGGATACTACACCTATTATTCCAGAAGTAATAAATAATGGGCAAGGCAGATTGAACTTACTTGACGTACCTGTGACTTTGACTGAACATCGAATATCAGATACTGGAGTAACTTATCGAGTAGCTTGCAGAGTTGTAGATAAGCTCGGTAATTATAGTGATACAAGTAGCTACGGTACAACTGTAGCAGGCGGCATTACCTATAACTACATAAAAATTAAAACAATTGTTTAAGGGATAAATATGGCAGCAAGCTTATCCGCAGGTGTAAATTCGCTAATACTAAAAATAGATACTCCTTATGATAGTATACGAACTTATGATATTAGAGATGACTTAGTAAAAGTAAAGGTATGGTGTTCAACTTCAGTCAGTTTTACTCCGTCAGATAGTAATCTAGTATTTGATGCTAGTGGTCTATCCATTATTATATCGTCTATACCAAATGGCACGCCCACACCTACACCGCTAGTAACAGGTACAACATACTATGTAAAGTACGCTTTTATTAGTGGTATTGAAGAGTCTCAGTATTCTATACTATCACCTACTCCTGCCTTTGCAGCTCCTGTAGCGGGAGCTGCAGGCAGTAGTGTTGCTATAATATTTAAACGTAGTGCTATTCAGCCCAGCCCTACCCCTGAACCCAGTGCTAGTACACCTGGTGGTTGGTATCCTGATGTAGCATCTGTGCCTGTTGGCACAGATGCTATCTGGGCCAGTGTTGGCTCAAAGGCTAGTACTGCAACTTTATTTACTTGGCAGACACCTATTCGTATTGAAGGTGAAGGCGGAATTCGTGGCGATAGTGCTCGTATAGTTTATAAAACTCAAAGTCAACAGCTAGCTGCACCAACAATTACTGAATTAAATAGTCAAACTACAGGAAGTACTAGTTTTCCTTCTGGTTGGTCGGGAACTATTACTACGCCTGCAGCAGGTCAAAGTCTTTGGGCAGTAGACGGTATTTTTAATACCCCTTCTGATAAGACAACATGGGGCACACCGTACTTAACACAAGGCTTTCCTACAACTATTCAAAGTGATAACTACAATGCAAATACATTGGGTTGGCAAATTCAGCGTAATACTGGCAATGCCTTTTTTAATAACGTTACAGCACGTGGTAGTCTTATCACTGGCGATATTGCTGCTCAACGCATTGAAATTAATAAAGTTGTTACCCCTGGAACTGCAACCGTTCAGCAAGTTGGGACTAATAGACTAGAAGCCTTTTCTAGCAACAATATCCGATTTTTAACCCTAGGCGGTTCGGGTGGAACTACACAAGATACTGCAGTTATTGGCATCAGCGCCAATTCAAATGTTATAAATCCTGTTTGGATTGAAAGCAGTGCAGATGTTGGTTCGAACATATTAAGCAATACACTAGGAAAAGCCAACGCCATATCTTCAGTATCTAATAAAGGTGGTCGATTATTTTATGGCTATGTAACAGGACCAGGAGCAGAGGCTCCTAAAGATGCTTTTCAGATTGACGTAAACAGCCCTAACCATACTGGTAACGCTGTTACTATAAATATGGGTACTAGCACAGGATCAGCTATTTCTGTTGGTGGTACTGGTGATGGCTATGCCATTGATGCAGTTACAAATACCAGTGGTCGTGGTGGAGTTGCTAACAAGTCTGGTATTGCCTACTTTCGTGGTATCGATTTTCCAACAACTCAAGCCGTACTTACTGGAAGTGGTACGCAGGCAAAAATTACAATTAATTTTACTAATTTAAATACTGTTGTTGGACCTCTTTTATATTCATTTACACTAGAAGGCGTTTCCTATAGTTTTCAACTAGAGTATGATTCAGAAACTTTTAACCAATTACCTTATTTTGTTAGCGCTATTGCTGCTAGCATAAATAATACGTGGCAAGTTTCAAGTACTGGAACACTTGCTAGTGGAAGTTTTATTCTTACAAAACCGACAGTGGGGGTAGTCTCAGGAACTAATTCAGGATCTATAGGAACATTTACCGGACAATTTGATAACGGCAGTGCACCTACATATACTACTAGTGACACTAAAGTTCGTCTTACTCCTTTTCCAAATGAGATTACAAAAGTATTGCGTGGAGATGGATCTTGGGGAACAGTTGCAGGCTCTGGAGGTTACGTAGATCTTCGATATAGTGTTCGTGATTATGGTGCTAAAGGCGACAATAGCACTGACGATACTGCAGCAATTCAAGCCACTATTAACATGGCAAGAACTACGGGCGGAACAGTTTACTTTCCTCGTGGAGTATATGTTATTACTACTAGTTTAACATATACTGCTATTGCTGGCAGTGATCCAATTTATAGGGTCCATTTTGCTGGAGACGGTATTGGCGCAAGTTTAATTCGTCAAATTGGTACAGGTAATGGTTTAACTATTACAGGATATACAGGTAGCCCTATAAATCCTAATTTGTATTCACATATTTCTGACCTTCAGTTTGTAGGTGCGCAAGCAGGACAAGGTTTAAGTATAACTAATGGTGCTTATGTATATGTTGAAGCGTGTCACTTTACAGGCTGGGCTTATGGCTTTTATGGAGCTAATTTTTTAAGTTCTACATTTTCAGCTTGTGCTTTTCGCTTTAATCAACGTGGGTTTTTAATTGAACGCATAGCTGGTGGAAACTATGCTAGTAGCCCAAATGCAGTTACAATGTTAAATTGTGAGGTTGGAGCTAATTCACTGTTTGGTGGTTGGGTGCTTGGTCCTGGCGTATTTACTATGCAAGGCGGTGCAATTGAAGGTAATGGTACTACATCAGGTAGTACCGCAAACTGGGGCTTAAAGATTAGTGAACCAAGTGGCTCTACTGCAATAGAAAGTGCTGTTGGTGTTTCACTTGATGGTGTATACTTTGAAGTTAATCAAGGTATTGCAGACTTGTGGATTGAAAGCAGTTCAGCAAAACCAGGTGTAACAAATAATATTAATGGTTGTAGTTTTATACGAGTAGGTAGTACTTATCCAACAAATAGTGTTTTACTGTACGCCTCTACCGCTAACGATAGTTATAATAACGTTATTAGCGGTTGCGGATTTAAAGGCCTAGGTGGATATAGTCCAAGCGCTAGTCGCATGACTATTTCAAACTATAACACTAAAGTACAACTACTAGGTTGTAGTTTTGACAGTGTTGTAGATGCTTATGTTACTGGAGATGATAATCAATTTGAAAATGCTTTACGTGTTCCAGACCTTAAAGATCTTACTGGTAACAAGTACATTGAAGCTGCTGCAC
>Ga0208133_1000355_pt1 | contig 18212 bp, 17 predicted proteins | sample ColrivemetaGS535_FD_187595 | JGI IMG/M metagenome (GOLD analysis project Ga0208133, IMG submission 187595) | Estuarine microbial communities from the Columbia River estuary, USA - metaG S.535 (SPAdes) (version 2) | ecosystem: Environmental > Aquatic > Marine > Intertidal zone > Estuary | place... | reverse complement strand
AAAGGAAATTAGGGGAAAAGGCCTCATGTTAGCGCTTATTCTGGCAACACCAGAAAAGGCCAATGAATTGGTTCTAGAAGCAGCAAAAAAAGGACTCATTCTATTCTGGTTACTCTTTGAAAAAAAAGCTGTCAGAATATCCCCTCCCTTGACTATTTCAATGGAAGAATTGGCCAAAGGCTGCGATATAATTTTATCGATATTAAACAAAAAACAAGCCCTGTAGAAAGCAAGCTTACAGTGTTAACTAATTTGTTAATAATAACCCCCAAATCATAGGGTTTGTTCAACCGATAACCCCTAATTTTAATTTAATTGAAACCCCAAGATATACGCTATGGCGTTAGATCCTAATGAAGAAGGTAGCGAGCCAATCGCAAAGTTTGAATCCATGCTCAAAACAGACGATGTCTACTTTTTTGACGCAGAAGATTTTGAAGATATAATACACCACTATCTCAATAACGGCAAGGTTTCTCTAGCGAAAAAAGCCATTAAAATTGGCTTGGAACAGCACCCTGAAACCACCCCTTTAAAATTGTTAGAAATTGAAGTATTGGTTTTTGAAAATAAGCTAGACCTCGCTATTTCACAGTTGGATTACTTAGAGTCTCTAGACCAAAAAAACGAGGAGATATATATACAAAGGGCCAACATTTGGTCCAAACAAGACAAACACCTCAAAGCCATCACTTGTCTTGAGAAAGCACTTCTACTCACAGAAGACACTTTAGATATTTATGCCCTATTGGGAATGGAATATTTGTTCCTAGAAAACTTTGAGAAAGCCAAACATAATTTCATAAAATGTGTAGAAGAAGATCCTCAGGACTACGCATCGCTGTATAATATTATTTATTGCTTTGAATACTTAGAAGATCCTGATGGCGCTATTTCTTATCTCAATGATTATTTAGAAAATGAACCCTATTGTGAAGTGGCATGGCATCAGCTTGGAAAGCAATACAAAAGTACAGGACTATATAAAGAAGCCTTAACTGCTTTTGATTTTGCCATTATATCTGACGAATCATTCATAGGGGCCTATTTTGAAAAAGCCATGGTTTTAGAAAAACTCAAGCGATATAATGAGGCCATTGAGAACTATGAAACAACCATAGACTTGGAAGACCCAACCGCTCATGCTTACTTGAGAATTGGCAGGTGTCACGAGAAAATTGGAAATTCGGATCTTGCCCAGCAATACTATTACAAAACAGTGCATGAAGACCCCCTGTTAGATAAGGGTTGGTTGGCTATAACTAACTTCTATATCAGAGAGAAAAATTTTGACAAGGCACTTTACTACATTAATAAAGCCTTGCATATTGACACTGAAAACGAAGCATATTGGAAAAAATGTGCGCAAATTAATGTCAGCTTAGGGCAATTAGTTGAGGCTGATTTTGCTTACAAACAGGCGGTTGAATTTGGAGATTACGATCTAAATACTTGGGAATCCTGGGCTTTGGTAGTCATGGAGAACAAAGAATTTGAAGCGGCCAACCAAATATTGCTTCAAGCCATTGGGTTCTTCCCAGAAGTAGCCTCCTTAAGGTATCGATTGGCTTTTATTTTTGGGCTTTCCCAAGATATTGAGCAAAGTAAATACCATCTTTCTGAGGCTTTAAGACTTGATTACAGTCTTTTGGAGCATTTCAAAAGCCAATATCCAGGTTTTTTTAACAGTACTTGGGTCTCAAATTTTATTAGCACCTCTAGCAAGGCTTCTAGTTAAAATACCCTATTTTTAAACTTTACGCTAGACATGCAAAAAAAAATTGATAGGAATTATATGGTACTTTTCCTAAAGGGAATGGCCATGGGTGCTGCAGATGTGGTTCCTGGAGTTTCAGGTGGTACCATCGCTTTTATATCTGGTATTTATGAAGAGCTTTTAGAAAGCATTAATAACATCAATCTTACTGCCTTAAAAAAGTGGAAACACGAGGGGGTGAAAAGTTTTTGGGCGCATATTAATGGAAATTTTTTAACGGCACTTTTTCTAGGTATAGGGATCAGTGTAATCTCTTTATCAAAAGGCATTAGTTGGCTTTTAAACCATGAGACCGTACTGCTTTGGTCTTTCTTTTTTGGCTTGGTTTTGGCCAGTGTTGTTTTTATTGTAAAATCAATCAAAAATAAAAGACCTACGGACTATATTATGGCGGTTATTGGAATAGCAGTAGCCTTTGGTATAGGAGAGTTAGGGGTTGTTGAAAACAGCCAACAACCACTCTATTTATTTCTATCGGGTGCCTTAGCCATTTGCGCTATGATTTTACCCGGTATATCTGGTGCATTTATCTTAGTTTTACTCGGTTCATATGAGCCCATATTAAATGCAGTACACCAAAGAGACCTTTTAATTATTGCCACTGTAGGTGCAGGCTGTATTATTGGTCTGGCTTCTTTTTCTAGGATTTTAAAATGGACCCTTAATAAATTTAAAAATCAAACGCTCTCCATTCTAATGGGATTTATCATTGGATCTCTATCTAAAATATGGCCCTGGAAGGAAGTTGTTTCCACTAAGATTGTCAGGGATAAAGAGATTGTTTTGGCTTCCAAAAATGTATTCCCATGGGATTTTCTTGGAGATGCACAAATAATAGCTGCAGTCTTGCTAGCTGTTTTTGGCTTTTCATTAATTTTCATTTTAGAAAAATCTGCCAATAAAAAAACCACCTAAGTGCTTAATCTATAACATCATGGAGCAGCAAAGAACCCTAAAAGACAAAATGTTCCTATTCTTAAAAGGATTGGCTATGGGTGCTGCAAATAAAGTTCCAGGGGTCTCAGGGGGGATTGTGGCATTTGTAGGGGGCTTTTATGAAGAATTTATTTACGCCTTAAAAAAGGTCAATAAAAAAGCACTATTCCTTTTAATATCCGGAAGGTTTAAGTCATTTTATTACTATATAAACGGACCATTTCTTTGGGTACTCCTTCTGGGCATGTTAGTGAGCTACTTTAGCGTTTCTAAAGTGCTCGATTACTTTCTGCTTTCTCATGAGCGAAATGTTTGGTCCCTATTCTTTGGATTGATATTAGGATCAATTTATTATATCTCCAAACAATTTAAGCAATGGAATAAAAACACCATAATTTGGGGATTCATAGGATTGGGCATAGGGATTGGTATTAGTTTTTTAAGCCCTGCAAAAGAAAATGACCACTTGCTGTTTGTGTTTTTATGTGGGATGATTAGTGTCTCCGGAATGACACTTCCTGGTTTATCTGGTTCATTTATTCTGATGCTTTTAGGCAATTATGTACTTCTGCTTGTAGACAGTGTCAATGCACTTTACGATACTTTTTTTGAAGTTATTCAAGGTGATTTTAGTTTTTGGAACAATCCAATACGGCTCAAAATACTTAAAATCCTCGGGGTTTTTACCTTGGGCTCCACTACTGGATTGGTCAGTTTATCCCATTTGATCAGTTTTGTTTTAAAGCGTTATAATGCCGTTACTACGGCGATTATTATTGGTTTTATTTCTGGCTCTTTAGGTGTCGTATGGCCCTGGAAACAAACCATTTACAAACTAAATGAATTAGGCAAACCATTGTTGGACTCGAACCAACACAAAATAATATTAAATTACCAGAGGTACATTCCTTCCATTCAAGATGCGGCTACATGGTGGGCTATTTTTTGGATGGGCATTGGTTTTGTATTTTTAATGGCTTTAGAGGGATATGCAAACAGACAGAAAAAATAAATACGGACTACTTGGAAAAGATATTGCTTATTCTTTTTCCGAAAATTACTTTGCAGAAAAGTTCAAACAACTTAATCTCGAAGGATACACATACGATAATTTTGACCTTCAAGACCTCAGTAGTTTTAAAGAAATACTCAGCGGAACAAAAAACTTAAACGGAATGAATGTAACCATTCCGTACAAAGAATCCGTAATACCCTTCTTAACTAAATTAGATCCTACAGCTGCTGCAATAGGTGCTGTAAATACCATTAAATTCACAGAAGAGGGCACCATAGGTTACAACACAGATGTTATAGGTTTTAAAAATGCCATTGAACCTCTTATTATGCCCCATCATAAAAAAGCACTCATCCTTGGTACTGGTGGTGCCTCAAAGGCTGTAGCCCATGTTTTCAAAGACTTAGAAATTCCTTTTTTTTATGTGTCCAGACAGTCAAAAGAAGGTCAAATTAGTTACAAAGAACTCACAAAAGAAATGTTGCAAGAGCACCAAATCATTGTTAATTGCACCCCAATTGGGACCTTTCCTGAGGTGGACAAAAAGCCAAATATTGACTATGATCAACTTGGCGCAGCTCATATTGCTTTTGATTTAATCTACAATCCAGAAGTAACTGCATTTTTAAATGAAGCGAAAAAAAGAGGCGCTAAAATTAAAAATGGATATGAAATGTTAGTAGGCCAAGCAGAGGCTTCATGGGAGATTTGGCACAGTTAAAATAGCTGAGGTTTAAAAAGAATAAATTTTTATATACAGTTATATGTTAGTATATTACTAAGGATAAGAAAGGGCAAAAACCCTCTCTATTTTGAACTGACAAAATTACAGAAACATGTTAGAAGAAAAAGACGGAAACCTACAAGATCCGGTAGGAAAGGAAGGTTTAAATAGTGAAAATGAAACCACTCAAGAGGAACAAACTTCTCAAGAAGATCCTCAATCAGAAATTGATCATTCTAATGCAGAGGACGCAGAGGACGTAGACAATGCTTCTAGGCACAGTATTCCAGATATGGACTATGAGGCCATGAATATGGAAAATTTGGTCGGTGAACTCCAAAGACTGGTTAAAAATGAAAAGGTTCAAGCAATAAAAAAGAATGTAGACGCTATAAAAGCGGCTTTTGACCTTAAATTTCAAGACTTCCTAGAGCAAAAGAAAGCGGAGTTTATAGAAGGAGGTGGAAATGAAATAGACTTCAGGTACAATTCTGTATCTAAAAGACAATTTAATGAGGTATATGGTGAGTATCGAGAGAAAAAAGATGCCTACTATAAAACCTTAGAATCTAATCTTCAGAACAACCTCAAAAAACGCTTAGAGCTTATTGAAAGACTCAAAGGCTTGGTCAATATAGAAGAAGATATAAACGACACTTATAAGAATTTCAAGGAAATACAAAAAGAATGGAAAAATGCTGGTGCAATTCCAAGAACGCATTACAACGATGCTTGGAAAACCTACCACCACCATATGGAAATCTTTTATGACTTCTTAAACCTCAACAGAGAATTAAGAGACTTGGATTTTAAGCACAATCTTGAAGAAAAGCTTAAAATTATTCAAAAAGCAGAGGCACTTCATACTGAAACGGATATTCATAAAGCATTCCAAGAGCTTCAAACACTCCACAAAATATGGAAAGAAGATTTAGGACCCGTAGACAAAGAGAATAGAGAAGCCGTTTGGGATCGTTTTAGCGCAGCTACTAAAATCATACACGAGAAAAGACAAGAGTATTTTAAATCCTTAGAAAAAGGCTTTGAAGGAAATCTAGAAAAAAAACTCGAAATTATTGCTAAGATCAATGCGGTTTGTGAAGGTATTGCTACCACACACAAAGGCATTCAGAACCAGATGAAAACGATAGAAACCCTAAGGAATACCTTTTTTGAAACAGGGAAAGTACCTCAAAAACAAAATGAAAAAACATGGAAAGCCTTTAAAGCGGCAACCAAGGTGTTTAATCAGCACAAAAATAGTTTTTACAAGCACTTAAAGAATGAACAGCAAGAAAATCTGGACGCTAAAAAAGCGCTGCTAGATACTGCAAACGAACTAAAAGATAGTGAGGTAACTGACGAAACTACCCAAACTTTCAAGCGCATTCAAAATGAATGGAAAACTATTGGCCACGTACCTAGGAAGTATTCAGATAAAATTTGGAAGTCTTTTAAGGCGGCCTGTAATACTTATTTTACGAGTGTGAACAAGAGCAAAAATGCCAATAATGCTGTTGAAGAAGAAAATTTAACTGCCAAAGAAAAAGTATTGGCAGATCTAAAAGCCTATGACTTAGGAGCAGACAAAGAGAAAGACCTCGCTTTTATAAAAGAACAAATTGCTGTTTGGAAAAATATTGGAAGGGTACCTTTTAAAAGCAAAAACATCAACAACACCTTTAATAAGGTTTTAGATGCCCTATTTCTTAAATTAGATATTGACAAACAAGCAGGGGAATTACTCAAATATGGAGACAAACTCAATCAATTGGCCAGTTCTGATAATGATTATGCACTCGCAAACGAAAAGGCTTTTATTCGCAAAAAGATTGAAGAGTCTAAAAATGAGATGCGCCAATTAGAAAACAACTTAGAGTTCTTTTCAAATGCCTCTGAAGACAATCCAGTGGTTAAAGAAGTGGTTCAAAAAATCAATAAGCATAAGAGTGATATTGACACCTGGAAAGAAAAGCTTAAAAAGGTTAATATCCTAACCCATAAAATAAATAAAGAAGAGGAAGAGGCTTCTAGCAAAGAAGTTGCTGAGGAAGATTCAGCAGACTAAAACCATACTTTAAAACAACAAAAAAGCCCTGCTCGTTGAGCAGGGCTTTTTTTGTATGCGTGAATCACTAAACTACTTGGCTACATTTACAGCCCTAGTTTCTCTAATGACAGTGATCTTAACTTGGCCTGGGTAAGTCATGTCTGTTTGTATCTTTTGAGAAATTTCAAAGGATAGCTCAGAAGCTTGGTCATCTGTAACGCGTTCGCTTTCTACAATAACCCTTAATTCTCTACCAGCCTGAATGGCATAGGCTTTCTGTACTCCTGGAAAACCAAAAGCAACATCCTCTAGGTCTTTTAATCTTTGTATATATGAGTCTAACACCTGTCTTCTAGCCCCTGGTCTTGCGCCACTAATAGCATCACAGACTTGTACAATTGGAGCAATAAGCGTATTCATTTCAATTTCATCGTGGTGGGCTCCAATAGCATTACATACATCTGGTTTTTCTCCAAACTTCTCAGCCCATTGCATTCCTAGAATAGCGTGAGGTGTTTCTACCTCAGCTTCTGTATTAGGAACCTTACCTATGTCATGAAGAAGACCAGCGCGCTTGGCCAGTTTGGCATTAATACCTAATTCTGCCGCCATAACACCACAAAGCTTGGCTACTTCTCTAGAGTGCTGCAATAGGTTTTGGCCATAAGAAGAACGGTACTTCATTCGCCCTACCGCTTTTATAAGTTCAGGATGTAAGCCATGAATCCCTAAGTCAATTACAGTACGTTTACCTATATCTATAATTTCTTCTTCTATTTGCTTCTCTGTTTTCTTGACAACTTCTTCAATTCTAGCAGGGTGAATTCTACCATCTGTGACTAATTTGTGTAAAGACAATCTCGCAATCTCTCTACGTACAGAATCAAAACAAGATAAAATGATCGCATCTGGAGTGTCGTCTACAATAATTTCTACTCCTGTGGCTGCTTCAATAGCCCTGATATTTCTACCCTCTCTACCAATAATTCTACCTTTAACGTCGTCTGACTCAAGATTAAATACAGAAACACAGTTTTCTACCGCCTCCTCTGTACCTATTCTTTGAATGGTGTTAATGATAATTTTTTTAGCTTCTTGCTGGGCAGTTAGTTTAGCCTCTTCCATGGTAGACTGCATGAAAGCCATTGCGTCTGATTTAGCCACATCTTTTAAAGAAGCCAATAACTGCTCTTTAGCTTCATCTGCAGACAAACCAGAAATAACTTCTAATTGTTGCACTTGATTTTTGTGTAGCTTATCTAATTCTGACTGCTTTTTGTCTAAAATTTCAGCCTTATGTGCCGTATCTGTAATTTGTTGCTCTAAAGAATCGTTTATTTTTTTTGTCTTAGACAATTCATTACTCAGTTGAGATTCTTTGTCTCTGCTGCGTTTTTCAGATTCACCAATTTTTTTCTCCTTAGAAAGGATCACCTTCTCATGTTCCGCTTTTAATTCCAAAAAGCGCTCTTTGGCCTGAAATATTTTGTCTTTTTTAATGTTTTCGCCTTCATTTTTGGCGTTTTTAATGATTGCAAGTGCATCTTTTCTCGCATTGATAATGGTCTTTGAGGCTTTCCCCTTTTCCAAAAACTTTGCGATAGCAAAACCAACTGCAAGGCCTAAAACGGCCGATATTATGATTGTTGTACTATCCATGGTTGTTAAATTAATTATATAAAAAAAGCCCACATTGGATTGGGTTTTGAACAAACTCTGTATAAACAGGTTTAGGGCTAACAAATTACTTAAGTTTCCTTATACGAGTAAGGCATGCTTGCATAATCTAAACTCACCCTTTCATAAAAAATTAGTGTTGAGTTTGTCAAAAAATAAATACCAGTGTGGGCAATGATGTTATTTAAAAGAACGTATTATCCTAACGAGTTGTTAATCACTTCCTCAAGCGCCAAAAGACGCTCTTGAACCTCTTTACTATCTTGAGATTCTTCTATATTACTCTGAGTAGTCTTTGAGGCAAAATGCAAGGCACACATGGCCAAAACATCTTGTTTATCCCTCACAGCATAGTTTTGCTCAAAGTTTTTAGCAAGCAATTCTATTTGTTTAGCGGCTTTTCTCAGGCCTTCTTCTTGTGAAGGAGCAATCGTCAATGGATATACCCTGTCAGCAATTGAAAGCTTTATTTTAAACGTATTTGACATACATTATTTTGAGAGCGCCCCTATACAATAGTCAAGCTCTTTTATTAAGGTGTTAATCTTCAATTTCGCTTCGGTAGTGTTTTCATCACTGCCTAACATAGACTGTGCTAATTTTAAAGCATTGTATTTCTCTTCCCAATAAGTGGCTTGTGATTTTGCATATTCACAAGTTTTATTTGCTTCATTAAGTTCATTTTTTAAAAGGGTAGATTCCTCTTTAACCCCCTCTAAGCGGTGAACCAATTTGCTTACCTTATTTTCTAAAGAACCTACAATTTCTTTAAGATTACTCATTTGCAACTGTCCATACTATTGTAACAAAGTTAATATAAAACTTCGTATTCTTAGAATTGCGGTGCAATACTTTTAAATTTATTAAAAAACTGCTCAAAATCAGTGACTCAATTATTAGCATAAAGCCTCTAAGACCTTCGGTATATGAGGCAGTTTATTTACTTTTGAATATCATATGAAAACAGTGTATTTTTTTATCATTTTAGGAATGTTATTTGGACAAACATTCGCTCAAGAAGCGCTGAATAAAAATGCGTCTGACAGTCTTTATAGCCCGCCGCTAAATATTCCTTTGCTATTGGCAGGAAATTTTGGTGAACTGAGGTCTGACCATTTTCACTCAGGTTTGGATATTAAAACAAAACACCAGCAAGGACTTAAAGTATTCTCAATATCAGATGGCTACATATCTAGAATAAAGATTTCACATTGGGGCTATGGAAAAGCGCTCTATGTGAATCATTATAACGGTACTACAAGTGTATATGCACATCTGCAAAAATTTTCCCCTGAAATAGAAAATTTTGTCCAAGAGAAACAATACGCCAATAAATCTTTCACCATACAGCTGTTTCCAAAAAAAGACAGCCTCAAAGTGAATAAAGAGGTCCCTATTGCGTATTCGGGAAATTCCGGAGGCTCTACTGCACCACACCTTCATTTTGAAATGAGAAAAACGGGCACTCCTATAGCCATAAACCCACTACAATTTTCCTATGAGGTATTAGACAAAACACCTCCTACCCTACAAAAATTATTTGCTTACCCCATAGGTCAAAACAGCCATGTCAATAAAAGTGAAAACAAAGTCCAAATTTCATTTAAAAGAACTCCTGAAGGTGTTTATCAAGCCAATCCTATAGAGGTAAAGGGATCCTTTTACATAGGTTTAAAAGGCTATGATAGACAGGAGCTCACAGCCAATAAAAATGGAATTTACCACTATAAACTTTCTGTAAATGACACACTGACTGCTGAAATTAAATTAGACCAAATTTCATTTAATGAAACCAAAGACATAAATACCCTGATTGATTATCCGCATTTAATTAAAAATAGGGAACGTATTGTTCAAATTTTTCAACAGAATAAAAAAACATTAAGCATTTTTAAATCGCTAAAAAACAAAGGAATCATTAGCTTAAAACCAAGGGAAACTATTGACGTTAGGCTTGAATTAATAGACCTGCATGGCAATAATATTAGGATTGAGATACCCGTAATGGGGACTTTAAATGAGGCAATAGTAAAAAAAACCTTGTTTAAAACACCTTTCCCGGTGTTGTTTAAAAATCCCGCACACTATAAACTCACCCATGGCAGTCTTTATTTTCCAGCAAATAGCTTTTATGAAGACGTTTATTTAAACCTAGAAACAAGCAGAGACACCATTAAAGTTCACAAACCTATGTGGGCGGTGAAAAAACCTTTTACCTTAAGTTTTAATTCAGAGAACAGCGCCTTTTCCAAATACAGTTACATTGCTTATAGGCTCGGTTCAAAATCTTTTATCTACAGCAGCACTAAAAAAGAAGGCGAATGGCTGAGTACAAAAACCAATAAATTGGGTACTTATGTGATCCAGCAAGATTCTATACCACCAAGCATACGTCCAAAAAACTTTAAGGGCAATCAAAATATTAGAAATTATCAATTTTTAAGTCTTGAAATAAAAGACCAAGAAACTGGCATTGACACTTATACTGGAAGTTTAAACGGAGAATGGATCCTTATGGAATACGAGCCCAAAACAAATACACTTACCCATCATATTGGCGCGCGTACAAAACTTAAAAAAAATAACGAATTAAAAATAGAAGTAGTAGATATGTTAGGAAACACCCAGGTATATACAACTTTGTTACTTCTTTAAAAGCACTATGAAAAATCATTCATTAACTATACCCAACAGGGCTTTATTAAGCATTTTAACCTTGACTTTTTTCTTCACTCAAGTGGCACTAGGTCAAAAAAATATTTATGAAAACAAGCAATTCAAAAACATTAGCGCCTCACATAAAAGCATTGCTATTCTTCCTTTTTTAGCTTCCGTAAATCTAGCACAGGAATTAAGTGATGAAATGCAATTGGAACTAGAAGCCTCTGAGGGAATTGCTGTACAAGAGGGCCTTGAAACTTACTTTCTGAAAATGGAGAAAAGAAAGCATTACAGGGTAGATTTTCAAAACATTAAAGACACCAATGCTTTTTTAAAAAAACGTGAGGTAAGCTATCAGTCTTTAGACATTTACAGCATTAAAGAATTGGGAGAAATTCTAGGTGTAGACGCAATTATTAGCGGTACTATAACCCTTAATGTACAACTGTCTAGAGGAGACACCAAAGCATTTAAACTGCTTGATTATGTAACAGGGAATACAAAATACGGTCGAATTGGTATTAAAATAAGCGATGTCAAAACCGGAAAACTGCTGTGGAAATACGAAAAACAAATCGATAGAAAAACCGGCAAAAACACTACAGAATTGATCGCTTCTATGATGAGGCAAGCCAGTAGAAAATTTCCTTACGAAAAATAATAGGTTTAATAAATTCCTAGAATCTTACTTTTCAGAAAATTCTTTTAAGGCATTAATCGTATAATCTATTTCTTCTTTGGTATTAAATGAGGAAAAAGAAAATCTCAAAGAAGGCATGGCCAATTGCGCTTCTGAAAGGAAGGCAGACAACACATGTGAGCCTTTAGTACTTCCAGACTGACAAGCACTTCCTTTAGAGCAGGCAATTCCTTTTAAATCTAGGTGAAACAATAACATCTGTGCCTTTTGGGCATTAAAAGGCAAGCGAACATTTACTAAGGTGTAGGTACTCTTTTCCATATCCCCAGAAAAACCGTTGAATGAAACCCCAGGAATGGTTTTATTTATTTCACTGATAAAATACTTTTTTAAGCCTTCTATATAGTTGCGCTCATTATCTAAGTGTTCATAAGCCAAGACAAAAGCCTTTTCAAGGCCTACTATATTGTGATAGGGTTCTGTTCCGGCCCTAAAGCCACGCTCTTGGGCACCACCAGCAATAAAAGACTTTAAAGGAGTGTCTTTTCTTATATAGGCAAAACCAATCCCTTTTGGTCCATGAAATTTATGTGCTGCTGCAGCTAAAAAATGAATTTTAATTTTTTGCAAATCCCAAGGAAAATGGCCTATTGACTGGACTGTATCTGAATGAAGATAAGCCCCATAAGACTCACACAAAGCTGCTACAGTGGGTAAATCTAAGATGTTTCCAATTTCATTATTGATATGCATTAAACTCACTAAAACTTTTTCATTTAAACCACTCAATATTTTCTCTAAATCCAAAAGATCTGGATTTCCGTTGGCATCTACAGCAACATAATGAGGGGTAACTCCATTAAACGCAACCAATTCATCCACAGTATGCAAAACAGCATGGTGCTCCATTGTGGTAGTCACAATGTGCTTTACACCCAAATCTCTTACAGCACACTTTAAAACCATATTGTCTGCTTCTGTCCCTCCTGAAGTGAAAATAATTTCAGAAGGATGGGCCCCTAAAGTAGCTGCTATGGTTTTTCTAGCTTGTTCAACAGCCGTTTTTGCGGTCCTCCCAAAACTGTGTGTAGAAGAAGGATTTCCAAAACAATTTTCTAGAGCGGTTTGAATACTCTTAATTACCTCAGTTCGAACTGGAGTGGTTGCAGCATTGTCAAAATAAACAGCTTTCATTCTTTATTATTTATGGGAGTATAAAAATATATTAAATAAATGTATTTGACAGATTAATAGAGAAAAGCATTGAAAATAATTACATTTGAAAGCAAATTCAAACAAGATGAAAAGTACCACAATGATCCGCAAATTATTTTTAGCAGTGCTCTTATTGTCTTTATTTATAAGCTGCAGCGATGGGGACATTACTATTCAAAGTATAAGCTTCAATGAAATAGGCATTGAAAGCTGTACCCAAACCACAGCGACCACATTATTGTTTAAAATTAATGACACAGAATCTCTAGCGCTTCAGCTACCGGAAGGACTGCTAAAAAATAGTGTGAGTGAACAGACCATACAAAGTAGTATACCCAATCAAACTACACTTAACTACAGAATTTTTTCAGAAGGCATTAGTGCTTCTTATTACTGCAGTGTACTTCCTGAAATAGGGGTAAATGTGGTTAAAGATGCTAATGCAACTGCTGGAACAGTATTCATCAATACAAGCCTAAGTGAAGACGGCAATAATTTTAAGCATGAAATTCAATTGAGTGGTGTAAGCTTTATTGTCCAAGATGGCAAGAGAATTACTGATGTGAACTTAAATGATTTTGGTGTTTTCACCACACCAAAATAATTAGACTTCTCTACTTACTTGTTGGGTAATGTAAACCTCTGTAGCCCCTAAACCATACTTTTTATAATCGCCTTCATAGACACGAATACCATCGTATCTTTTAAATAGATATTGGAGCTCTTCTTTTAGTACCCCAGCACCAACACCATGAATAAAAACCACTTTTTGTATTTTTTTTGAAATGGCAAATTCTAATTGGCGCTGCGCAGTGTCCAATTGAATATTTAACATTTCAAAATTAGAGAGATTGATTGCATTGGTGAGCTGGCCAATATGAAGATCTACTTCCATTTTAGGCACATCCCTTTCTTTTTTAGAAACATTGGCCTTATAATTGGGCTTTTTATCTTGTTTTAAATGCTTGATCTTAGCCACATCATAATTAGATACCTTTAAGCCTTCTTCAGGAAGAATAAGCAATTCTCTTGCAGAAAACTTCATTAAAAAACCAAAGGTGGTTTCAACTTCTATGGCAGCAGCAGTTATTGAAGTAACAACACCTTCAATATCTTGGTCTAACACACAAATCTTATCTCCTACTTTAAATGACATACCAGTACAGTGCTTATTCGAAATGAATACTTCCTTGATTAGTGCTAATTGGAAATGAATGCTTTCTTGATTAGTACTAATTGGAAATGAATACTTCCTTGATTATTGCTCAAATGAAGCCAATGTTTTAGTGATAATTGAAACGCAATCTAAAAGCTGTTCTTTATTCATTACCAATGGTGGTGCAAATCTTATAATATTTCCGTGGGTTGGTTTAGCCAACAAACCATTGTCTCTAAGGGCCAAACAAATATTCCAAGCAGTATCGCTTTCTTCCGTATCATTAATTAAAATAGCATTTAACAAGCCTTTACCCCTAACTCCATTTACTATATTAGATTGATCTACATATTTTTGAATCTCTGCTCTGAACAAATTACCTAAATCAAAGGCATTTTGTGCCAAAGACTCTTCTTTAACTACTTCCAAAGCAGCTATACCAACCTGAGCAGCTACAGGATTTCCTCCAAAAGTACTTCCGTGATTTCCAGGCGCAATGACCTTCATAATTGCATCATTAGTCAATACTGCAGAAATAGGGTATGCACCACCAGATATTGCTTTTCCAAGAATTAAAATATCTGCTTTCACCTCTGGGGTTCCACTACAGTGTCTGTCAGAACAAGCGCAGTTTCCACAAGTAGCTAAAAGTTTACCTGTTCTCGCTATGCCTGTTTGCACCTCGTCTGCAATAAAGAGCACATTGTATTTTTTACAAAGTGCTTTAGCTGCTGCCAAGTAGCCCTCAGAAGGCACATAGACACCAGCTTCTCCCTGAATGGGCTCCACTAAAAAACCTGCAATAGAGGGGTCAGAAGATAAAACTTCTTCTAAAGCATTGACATTGTCATAAGGTATTTTTATAAAACCTTCCGTAAAAGGTCCAAAATTATGCTGCGCAACCGCATCATTAGAAAAAGAAATGATTGTAGTTGTTCTTCCGTGAAAATTATTCTCACACACCACAATTTTGGCTGAGTTCTCAGGCAAATTCTTTACTTCATAAGCCCATTTCCTGCAAATTTTCAATGCAGTTTCTACAGCTTCAGCCCCAGTATTCATTGGGAGCAGTTTATCATATCCGAAAGTTTCAGTGGCGTATTTTTCAAACAAGCCAAGTTTGTCGTTATGAAATGCCCTAGAAGTTAAAGTAAGCGTCTGTGCTTGTTCTACCATTGCTCCCACTATTCTGGGGTGACAGTGTCCCTGGTTTACTGCTGAATAAGCAGACAAAAAATCATAGTATTTATTTCCATCCACATCCCATACATAAACACCTTTACCTTTAGACAAAACTACCGGTAATGGGTGGTAATTGTGGGCACCGTATTTATCTTCTAATTGAATAGCTTGTTCTGCACTTATTTTTACTGTCTGAGACATAGGTATTTTTTTATGATTGCTGATCTAAAGGCTAGAAAAAAGAAATAGCCTGTTTGCTACAAAGCTACAATTTTAAATAAAAAAGATAGTACTTTTGCCCCATGCGAAAAAGAAGAAATCCCCTTATATTCGAAAACATCTTAGTAACGGACACTGCTGCTAAGGGTAAGACAGTTGGAAAAGCACCAGACGGACGCGTAATTTTCATCAATAATGCCGTTCCTGGTGACATTGTAGACGTTAAAACTACAAAAAAAAGAAAAGCATATTTCGAAGGAACCGCTGTGGTATTTCACCAAAAGTCAGAAAAAAGGGTTACACCTGCATGTGAACACTTTGGTGTTTGTGGGGGGTGTAAATGGCAGCATATGGGTTATGAGCACCAAATTGCCTACAAAGAACAAGAGGTCTTAAATAACTTAAAACGTATTGGACATATAGAACTTCCAGAAGTGACTCCAATAGCAGCAGCGCCTGAGGCGTATTTTTACAGAAATAAAATGGAGTTCTCTTTCTCTGACAGCAGGTGGTTGACTCCAGAGGAAATTCAAGAAAAAGATACCATAGAAGACAGAAACGCACTGGGTTTTCATATCCCTGGTATGTGGGATAAAATACTTGATATTAAAAAATGTCACCTACAAGCAGACCCCTCAAATGAAATGAGGTTATTTGTAAAGCGCTTTGCAATAGCAGAGGGGATCACATTTTTTAATCCTAGAAATCATACCGGAGAACTGAGAACACTCATGATTAGAACAAGTTCTAATGGAGAATACATGGTGCTGATTCAGTTCTGTGAAAATAATGAATCCAACAGAATTAAGCTCCTAGAGGCAATAAAAAATCAGTTTCCTAGCATTACTTCCTTACAGTACGTCATAAACCAAAAAGCCAACGACACTATTTATGACCAAGAAGTCATTTGCTTTAGTGGTAGGGATCATATCATAGAAGAGATGGAAGGCTTACAGTTTAAAATAAACGCCAAATCTTTTTATCAGACCAATGCTGCCCAAGCCTATAACTTGTATAAAATAACAAGAGATTTCGCTGGACTCACCGGCAATGAGCTGGTGTATGACTTATATACCGGTACAGGAACCATTGCACAGTTTGTTTCCAAAAAAGCGAATAAGGTAATAGGTATTGAATCTGTCCCAGAGGCAATCATAGACGCCAAATCCAATGCAAAACACAATAATATAGACAATGTTGAATTCTATGTGGGAGACATGAAAAATGTATTCACTCCTTCATTTATAGCCTTGCATGGCAAGGCCGATGTATTAATTACTGACCCTCCAAGGGATGGGATGCATAAAGACGTGGTAGAAGAAATTCTTAAAATGGCTCCTGAAAAAATTGTTTATGTGAGTTGTAATAGTGCCACCCAAGCCAGGGATTTAGGCCTCATGAAGGAAAAATACGATCTTACCAAAACACAAGCTGTAGATATGTTTCCCCAAACACATCATGTAGAAAATGTTGTACTTTTAAGCTTGAAGAAATAAAAGGCATATGAAAAGGAGTATACTTTTCTTAGTGATTGCATTGGGCTGCTTCTGGTCCTGTGAAAAAGACGACATCTGTATTGCTGGAGATACCCCAATGATGCGAATTACTTTCGTGAATTTCATTGATGAAACCTTAGAAAAAGCACCTGAAAGACTTTTGATCGTAGGAAAAGATAAAACAACGCCTATTACTACAATATCTCCTGGTTCTAGTAGTATCACAGAAGCCTTAATTCCTTTAGTGCCTAACACCAATCAAACAGAATACTATCTGGTGACTAATGCAAGTATAGATTCAGAAGGAAATGTCAGCGGTAATATTGACGCCCTTATTCTATCCTACACCCCAAATCCAAAATACATATCAAAGGCTTGTGGGTATATTGTATCTTATGATAACTTAATTCCAATACTAACACCCGATACAGACAACTGGATTAAAAAAATAACTGTCTTAAGTCCAAGCATCACAAATGAAAATGAAGTACACCTTAAAATATATCACTAGTGTAATAGGGTTATTTGTGGTGTTTCAGTTACAAGCACAACAAAAAAAAATAGACCTAAACCCAAAAGATACCATTACTCACATGGAGTCCTATGGCATTCGCTTAGGAATGGATTTTAGCAAGAAAATATTAGGACAACTTAAGCCTGATTTTGAGGGCCTAGAGCTGGTTGCAGACTTTAGACTGAGCCAAACACTTTATTTAGCAGCTGAATTGGGTAATGAAAAAAAGACTATTACAGAAGACACTTACACCTACACCCCTGAGGGTTCCTATTTTAAGATAGGTATAGATCAAAATACCTATGATAATTGGTATGGGATGAACAATATGATTCATTTAGGAGGTAGGCTGGCCTATGCCAAATACAGCCAAACAATTAATGAGTTTGCTGTATTTGACACAGATAGGTATTGGAATCCTGAAGGCTTCGGTGTGAGCGATCAAACCCTTCCTTCTTACAATGGTTTAAGTGCTATGTGGCTGGAAGTGGTCTTTGGCGCCAAGGTAGAATTATTTGCTAATATTTTTTTGAACGCCAGTGTTAGAGGAGGTTATTTACTGAGTCATGACAACAACACAAACTTTCCGAACAATTGGGTGCCAGGCTTTAATGCTGTAACAGAAGAAAGCAAATTTGGGGTAGGTTACAATTACAGCATCAGTTATTTAATTCCAATTTTCAAAAAACCCAAAGTTTACAAAGAATCAGAAGAAGCTAAAAAGAAAAGACTACAAACAGCTTCAGAAGAAAAAAGCATCAAAAAAGCACAAAGGGCTTCAGATAAAGAGGAAAAAAAGTCTTCAAAACAATCCTTATAATTTAATTGTATAAAGTTTTTTTTAAAGGCCATCAGATGCGTTCGTGAGCCTTTAATAAAAGAGATAAAATAAGGCTAAAGCCGTGGCAATAGCCATGACCATGAAAATGGCTATAAAGGTAAAGAGACAA
>Ga0208133_1000354_pt1 | contig 18229 bp, 8 predicted proteins | sample ColrivemetaGS535_FD_187595 | JGI IMG/M metagenome (GOLD analysis project Ga0208133, IMG submission 187595) | Estuarine microbial communities from the Columbia River estuary, USA - metaG S.535 (SPAdes) (version 2) | ecosystem: Environmental > Aquatic > Marine > Intertidal zone > Estuary | place... | reverse complement strand
GCCAAGTTGATCTCAGGATCGATCACTAACGCATGATCCACCAGGCCCTGTTTAATCACAAGAATAGCTTTGTTTTGTTTTTCTTCTTCGCCGAAGATTTCTATGTTGTCATACAACCAGCGATAGATTTCATCCATTTCTTCTGGACGAGCTTGGCTACACACCAGTTTGCGACCTTCATTGATCTTGCCAGCTTTAAACAACTCAACCATTTTGAACTTGTAGTCAGCTTCACCAGTATCTCCTCGTTGCGGAGTTTTCAACACATTTTCGCCACAGTTCATCTGCACAGTATTGATACACTTGCGCAAGTCTGGATATGTGGCTTTGACAAATGTATCCAGGGTATCAATGTCAAACTCAACGCCTTCGCTGATAAGTATCTCGGCTATGCGAGCTGTGAACTCTGTTTGGTCTGTCTTTTCAATATGAAAACCTTGACAACGACTGTGTAGCGCAGGAATAATTTTGTGTGGATAATTACAAGTTAAAATAAATCTAGCGGTTGTGTGATATTCTTCCATAACACCTCGAAGGGCTGCTTGTGCGCTGGGACTCAAATAGTCCGCTTCGTCTAACAACACAACTTTGAAGTCACCAAACGGAATCATCTGCACAAAGTTGATAATTTTATCTCTAACATCATCAACTGAGTTGGTTCGACTTGCATTGATCTCTAACAAATCCAAATCGTTTACTTCTAGTTCGTTGAACAGAATTTTAGCTAAGGTAGTTTTTCCAATACCAGCACTGCCGCTAAACAACAGGTGTGGAATTGATTTTTCTTTGATCCAAGTTTTAACTTGCTCTCGTTGATGACTATCTCTAAACACGTATCCTTCGATAGTGCTTGGCCGATACTTTTCTACCCACAATTCTTTCATCGCAGTTCCTTATTGATTTATTTGTTTATTATACAGGTGAAAACAGGCCTTGTCTAGAGGCCTGTTGTTCTTTATTGCTCGAAGCTGGGCCGGGCAAATGTAGCTGGATCAAATTCTGCGTGATTTACTTTGCTGTGCGAACCAAATGTGTTGTCACCTGGCTCTTCGTCTGTTACTGCCAAAATTGCTTTGGTGTCGGCCCGGCGAATTGTGATCTCTTCACCGTTGTTGTCTATCACTTTAACACCGCGAGTCCATCTGCCGTGCTCCAACAAAATCCATTCCCCAACACGAACATCAATTTGTTTTGGACCAACTTTCCAAACACGGGCCCACCGATGGCGCACACCTTCGCTTTTGCCATCGTCGCTGGGTAACACAATTCCTCCCGCAGATACCCGGGCATCAAAATTCATACCAGTAACAAGAATGTTATCGTTGAGTGGCTTGAGTGTGCCAGTGATCACAGCCATGTTATTCGTTGCCTTCCGGATCTTGATTACCAATGTCTTTTTTAGATAAAGCTGCTGGCGCTGCTCGAACATTGATTTGATTAGGAATAGTAACAGGCTGGGGAGTCATTTCCTCACGACGTTTAATGATTTTACCACCTTCGCCTAATTTATCGCCTCGTGCGTTAACTTTGGCGTTGCCCACAGCAGGTACCAATTCATTTTGATTAATCAGTTTACCCAAATCAATTTCTATACCCTTTGCAGTGCGGTAAACCATACGTTGTTGTTCTTTCATTGGCATATTAGCCTCCTTGAGTTATACTATTACTTATCTCAGGAACTCCTGCCAGTCTAAATTATATTTTATCGAATCAATTTGATGCACACCCAACAAATATAACACAAAACTGGCCACACTGGATCCTCGACCCACACCCCAAACAATGCCATTCTCGTTGCAAGTATCCACAAAATGTTTGGTCCATTGCAATAACGGAATCATGTTGCGATTTCGATATGCTTCCATTTCATCGTAAACACGTTCTTTTTGTTGCTTTGTGGTACAACGATTGACACACCATTCTTCTACATCAAATTCTTTGTATTCTTCTGGCATAAACCAGTCGCTTTGCAGTGCTTGGTCAAAATCTTCTATACTAATGGAATCCAATTGATCATTAAATCTTGAAAATGTAAATCCTGCAACTTGCTCTAACTTTTCAATATCTTCAGTGTAATCAACTGTGAGATCTTTGAGGTTGGTCAGCTTTCCTTGGTACAGAAACTTGAATATGTCTTGTGTGTTAAAAATAGGATTTCCAAATTTATCTAGGCGCATAGCCTATAGTTTAGTTGACTTTGATCAGATTGTCAAGGCTTTTTTCACTATTTTTCGCCAATTGTTCCAACGCAGCTTGTCTTCGACTGCCTAATTCCATTTTATATGTTTCTAACAACATGCCAATTTGAGTTTTGACATCAGTGTTATGAGTCATAAAGTATTTTCGAGTAAGGTCGCTAATCTTACTTTCTAGCTCGCTGTCTTTAACGCCAGTAAAATCACCTGCTAATGGATGCATATTAACCTGCGGTGTATTGTCCGTCAAGTTTGAGATACACGTTGGTGCCGCCATCAATGGTCCATGCTTCGAGAATTTCAAAATGATTTTCTCGATCCAGTGTTATAAATGCTGTTGTTAAAGATGGCCCACCCACCAGTGCCGATGAAGTGTAAGTTAGGTTCACTGATGTGCCCGCAGTGGTTGTAATTGCTGCACCGCCTCTGGTTGCGCTAAGTGTAAATGTAGTTGAGCCATTGGTTGCAATAACGTAGTATGTAACTGGCGCACCAGCTGCACTAGAGTATCCACTGATGCTGCCAGAACCGCTGTTGGTGCCAGTAATACTAATCAATTGACCCACTGATAATGCTGCTGCATTACAACTAAATTGCCCACCTGTTCCGGTGATAGCAACAGCAGTCAGGGTGGGCGTGGTTGCTAATTTTAATTTACCAGAGCCACCTGTTGGATTTGTCAAGGTCACTGTGTATTTTGAACTTTGGTCACCTATCAACATCAATTTTATCACACTGTACTTTCCAGTAGTGGGCCATGATATAAAATTTAATGTTGCATTGGCGGTTAAAATTGCAGACTGCATAGGTCCGTTGCTGATATTAATGTCAGCCCCAGCACTGCCTACACTGCTCAATGAATACACAACGCCACTAAACTTACTGTATAATCCGTTGCTAATTGTGCTTTCGAGTAAATCGTTCACTACCTTTACTGAACTGGTTGCAACATCCCGTACCAGTACTGAATTTTGTTGCAACGCAGATATTTCTATTGCTGCCCTGGCCAATCCAGCTTGTATAGCTGTAAAATTATTTCTGAATCCCTGGCTGTTATTATCAACACCTGCTACTGGGTAAGATACATTAATTGCAGAAGAGTTTATTGCACTTGTCATACGGTTATCCTATTATTTTTGAATATTAAATATTTATCGTCAGCATAACCACCTGCGGAAGATAATGTGTATCTATCTATTGTGTAATCCAACGAATTAAAATCAAAGTTGTTGAATTTGATATTTCTCAATATAGTATCGGCTGTTTCTGGCTTGCAGAAACACAGTGGTATTGCTAGTATATAGTCCAATTCGGCTTTGTTACCTGGCTGAATACTACGCATCCAAAGTGGCAAATAGTTGCGTTCAGTTGCTCCAACAGCACCCAATCTAGTTTGCCAATTTGTTATGCTGTTTGGAAAGTACACACTGGGTCTTGGATTGCTGGCGCTGTATCCAGTACTGTCAACAGTGACATTGAAATTGGGTCTGTCATTGTACAAACTATTGGCATTGAGGGCGGACAACTGAGTACTGTAAAAATCCAAATTACTATCAACACTGATGTCTTGTGATATTGAACTTTTTGTTTTTATGCTCAATGCTTTATGTTGACCGTTTGGTTCCGCCGGATCTATCATTTGTATATACACTACTTCGTACATTTGCTCGCCTGTAACAGTGTCCGTGGCCACAGCCTTTTTGAGACTACTAAACTGAAATCTTTTCTTTTTGTTGTTCAGACCCATTGCGCCTATGTAGGCAGCTGCATTTGTAGTTTGTATTCCCGCATACACCAACATGGTCAAACTAGTTTGAACTCCAAAATTTGGATCGTTTGATCTATATATGCTGCCTGGTGAAAAAACAGATGCATTGTTTATGAAATTATTCCATGCGGATCGTTGTGCTGGCACCAAGAACGGTCTAGCAACAATGTTGCTGTAAAACATGGTGTTGGGTGTAGTAACTGCAATATTAAAAGTTTGTGCAATTGCACTATAGCCATATTGATCATATGCTTTAACTGTGAAAAAGTAACTGCGGTCAAACAAACCAGCGGAACGGTCAAAGGTTGTTTGCCCACCATCGAATCGGATCAACCCTGAAGTTTGAGTAATGTTGTTGTAGAACTGATTAACTGTGCCAATTATTTCGCCATCCCCGTTGAGTTCAAGTCCCGGAGGCAACTGGCTCAGACTACCGTCTGGATTAACATCGTTTAACTCGTATGATACCACAGCACCTGTTACAGAAGTTTCAGCAACAATTTTTAGTGTACACAAAAAATCTGCTGGAATTGATCCCAGCTTGGTTGGCGTGATCCATGTGATAACACTGTTGATGCTGCCCAAAATAGTTATATTGAATTTACGACTGGCATTGCTGATTTCGTCTAAATTATCTCCAGGTCTGCTGGCGGTGAGTGTGAACACATACTGTGTTGTGACTGCTGGTTGATATGGAATTATTCCATACAGGTCACCATCCAGCTCATCAAACTGAACACCAGGTGGAAGTTTGCTCAGTGTTCCTGTATAAAACACAGTGCTGTTTGGTATGTCCACAATTAGTGGAGATGTCACGGTTAATCGATATCTAGTGGGTGTCAATTGCTGTACATTTGATATTGTGTAAATTTTATCAGTTGCGTTATCCAAGTAATAATTTAACGTAAAATATTGACCAATTTGCGGAACTGTTGTGTTGTTTGCAGTATTTACAGTGACAAACACACTGCCAGCAACATTGTCTGTGGATGACAATTTATAAGCCACCACATACACTTCTTCGTTGGTGGCTGATATTCTAAAACTCACATCAGTATTATCATACAGTGCAACGGGCACAGTCAAATAATTGTTAGATCTAAACAGTCCTAAATTACCATCAGTGATCCAAACTGGTTTTCTAACATATGTTGAGTCTGCTGTGAAACTGCCTGCTGAGTTGCCCAGTGTGGTGCTGTCTGCTCTAAACTCGTCAGACCCAGTTACAAATATTTTAAAAATGCGCTGTGCGTAATTGACGCCGTCAGTAACAGTGACTTTGAATTGATAGTTTAAACTTAGAGTTTGTACAACTTTAGTTTTTATAGAATAATCAAATATCACATTGTCGTAGTGGTAAGTGTCAAAACCATTGGTTGGACGTAATCCAAAATCAAACACCGCTACATCAAACCCTTGTTCATCATAATTACCCACTCCATCGTTGACGGTTATTCTCGGAGCAGGTTTTACATAGCCACTGATAACACCATCTCGGCTTAGTGATAAGCCTGGCGGAAGTGTGCCGTCACCATCTGCAATGAAAAATCTCAAAGCCTGGCCAATGGCTATGTCTAAGTCAGTGACTTCCAGTGCATAAGATATGTACGTTTGATCAACGGTGTAATATTGTTTGTTGTCTCCGACTGGCAATAATCCTGCAGGTGTAACAAACACAGGGGGATTAAATCCACTTATGATTATGCCAAATGTTCTGTCAGCAATGTCAGTTCTGAGATATTTGGGAGGAACAACACTGGTATTGTAAATATCTTTACTGGCTCGAATACAAAATTTATAGTTGGTGGTGTTGGCCACAATGTAAGGACTGCCTATGATACTACTGCCAACAATTGACAATCCGCTGGGTAATTCTCCGCTGATAACTTTAAAAGCTACACCTGTGATATCACCAGTCAATGGCAATGGTATACTCACTGTTATTTGTTCAGGAAAGGTGCCTAATGAATATCCACTAGGTTGAGTCCAGATGCTTAAGGCCATTAATCAGACTCCATTATTGTATTCTATACCATGTGGTATTGCTTGTTCTGTATATGTATTGGTATGCTGCATATGGTGCTATTACACCAGCAGCAAGTGCGCCTAACAATGTGGGTCCTGCAGTTAATGCAAGCGTAACTGTGTTATCATGTATCACAAATCTCACCACCTGCCCGTCTGTGGGTGCGGGCGGAAATGTCAACGTTGCTGTGTAACCAGATGCAGTCACTAACAAAATATTATTGACAACTGTGGTGCTCAGTGCATACACAGCAGTTGAACTCACAGTGATATAATTTGCCCCTTGTAACCCAATTGATTGCACAGTGCCAGATACTGTTAAATTGCCAATCACAGACAAATTGTTTTTGACAGTGGTGGTGCCTGTGACAGCGCCAATTGACAGTGTGGTGGCCGAACCACCAAACGCAATGGTGGTTGCTGTGGTATTAACTAGATTAAACACTGTTTGTGCAGTTGATATTTCGCTGGCTGTGGCGTTGCCAATATTAGGAGTGACCAGGGTTGGGCCAGTGGCAAACACCAAAGAACCCGAGCCTGTTTCGTCACTGATAACACTGCGTAATTGTATGCTGCTGGTCAATGCAAATTGATCTAATCTGCCAGTGGATGTGGCCAACACACCCGAAGTGGGCAATGTTAGATTGGTAATTCCTGTGGACGTCAGTGTGATATTGCCAGCGCCGGTTGCTGTTAAATTTGTACCCAGGGACAGTATGTTCCCGCTTACTTTTATGCCAGGTTCAGCCACGGCACCAAAATCATAATCGTTTGCCAAGGGTGTGGTAAATCCGCTGCCTGTGCCAGTGCCATTGAGGTCCACAGTGAATCCCTTGGCAAATCGTTGCCACCCAGTTGGTCGGGTTATTGTGCCAAAGTCTGCATTGATGTTTGGAGTTGTGGACATGGCCACTGAAAACAAGCTGTTGCTGACATTTGGATCAATTCCATAAATTGTGGTTTGTGTGTCCCCGCCGTAGATGTAACGACTGTTTAGGTTTAAATTTCCAGCCAAGGTTGGAGTTGTGTCACGGGACAATGTGGTTGTGCCTTGTAAATTCACAGTGTTGGCTGTGTTGGTGATAACAACTGAGCTGTCAGTACTGGTTAATGTTTTAAATTCTAGAAGGGTAGCAGCCTTGGTTTTAAAAACGCCCGTGCCACCGCCCACGTTAGCACCAGTTGAAATGCCAACTTCTATGTTTAATGCAGCAAAATTTGCATTTACTTTGATAAATGCTGTGCGTAAATCGTCGCCAGTACCGTCATTTGCGTAGCTACCTAAGAATATTTCTTGTATTGTTGACATAATCTGTTCCGTTTAGTGTATTTACCGTTATGCTAGTCTTACAAAAACCTGTCCACTGGTGCCAGTTTTATGATAGGGATAGCCCACTGCCACATTGGCCGCCGCCGCTGCCGCATCATTTGCGTATGGTCCAGGTATACCTGTATAGGCTGTGGTCTGTACAGTGGCGTTGGGGAATGTTAATGTACCATCTGTGCCGAGAGTCCAAGTTGCTTGAGTACCAAAGCCAGCTCGTAGTTTAATTTTCTGGTAAGGACCGCCAAAGATATTTAATGCACTGTTGGCACTATCAACTCCGTAATCAACTGACTCAACATACGCATTACCAGCTGAGTTTAGAATTACTTTGCCGCCATCAACTTGGAGATTTCCCGGAGCAGTTAATGTGCCATCTGAGCCAAGGCTCACTGTGCGAGCACCGTTGACCAAACTGGAAACACTGCCAGCGGCCGCGTAGGTAATTTCTTTAGTTGTGGTGTTGTAATACAACACATCAGATGTTGCAGTGGCAGTTCTAATTGGTGACACATAGAAACTGTTAGTTTGAGCCGCAACGCCATCGACTGCTGAGCCAGTGGCATTCAATATGATTGTGTTGGCCGCTTGTGAAGTGCGACCAGCCCTGTAACCAATGGCCACTGCATTAGAACCTTGTGAAGTCTCACCAGCACCAGAACCAATGGCCACTGCTAACGCAACTTGTGAGGTTTTTCCAGCACCAAAACCAACGGCCACTGCACCGGAGCCTTGTGTGGCGTTGCCGGCAGATTCACCAATGGCCACTGCATTACTGCCTTGTGTGAATTGACCAGCACCAAAACCAACGGCCACTGCTGTCGGGCCTTGTGTGTTGGCACCAGCACCATAACCCACTGCCACCGCCTTGCCACCTTGTGTGGTTTGACCAGCGATTACACCAATGGCCACTGCACCGGAGCCTTGTGTGCCGTTGCCAGCATCGTTACCAATGGCCACTGCCCATTGGCCTTGTGTGGTTGTTCCAGCATTGAGACCAATGGCCACTGCACTAGCACCTTGTGAGGTTGTGCCAGCACCTTCACCAAATGCCACCGCATTACCCGCAGTGTCTTTTATCACAGCACCACCAGACAATGTTATATTTACGGCTGTAGTCAATACGCCATTTGAGTCAAGACTAACTGTGTAAGCACCGTTGACCAAACTATCAAAACTGGTAGGGATAGAGGGTTTGTTTAATATAACTCCCAAACCAGTAGTTGCAGTCCAGTTGCTTTGTACCTGTGCCGCTGACCCAGTTAATAATATTTTGTTATTGGCATCGTCATAGGTGGCAGTGATGTTGGTGTGACTGGCATGATTGAACAAGGGTGCCGCATAGTCCTGCGCCAACTCTCTCAAGTCTGCAGCAGAGCCACCTGTCAAGGTATACAGTTCAGTAAAGTTTGCATTGGCTTTTACAAATGCATTGCGTAGTGTATCACCTGTTTTGTCGTTGGCCACCTCGCCAACTAGGATATTTTGTTTAGCCATTATACTCTCCCCACAGCAATTTCAATAACTCCGGCTTCGCCGTAGTCTTTGTCTTCTAACGCCTTGCCAAGCACAGCACCCAATACCGGACTATTTGCTTTGACAGCATATCCCAGTGTGGCACTGGTAGTTATCATATCCCCTTTCTTCACACGACCCACAACTTTAACAGGAACTCTGCCAGCCAGTGCAATACACACTTTGATACCGGTTTGTTCGCTGTTCATCACATACGCTGGATTAGTTGTTACTACTCCGGCTAATCTTGTGTCATTGATCACACCAGTTGTGGTAACTTCTTTGTCGCCACCAAACACCAACACTGTGCCTGGTTCATAATCTTGGTCACCTTCGTAATACTCTGCCAAGTCAGCATAAGTGGCTTGTAGTCTGCTGGCACCTGTTAGACTCCAGTTACCTTGAATAGTTCCAAGTCCATAATCAGTTGCATCTGTTGTGATAGTGGATGCCTTGAGCACTGCACTGTAAGTGTTTAAATCTATAATGCTGCCTGATCCAACTTTCCAGTTACCTTGAATGTTACCCACCACTGAGTTGTCGCTGGTATTGGTAAACAAGTTTCTGGCAATCAGTGTGCCATTACCCGTGTCAAATGTACCATATGTTGTGGTAGTTGTGGCAGCAGAACTAGTGCCAGTTGATGTCATAAAGTATGTTGCAGCTGTGCTGGCACCGGGTGTGCTGAAGTTCAACACTGCTGATGAGCCAGCACCTGTAACTGATATGGTTTTGAATGTACCAACCTTCAAGCTGCCAACGTCCACACTGTTGTCAGTGTCTGATTTAACAATACTACTAACTGCATTGGTCACACTCACAGGTGACACACTGTATGAGTTTCCAGCTGTGCTGACACCGTTGTAAGTTATGGTCATTATGCCGCTTGAACCAAACGATGCACTAACAATGCCTCCTGCATCACTCACCACTTGTGCAAAAGTCACAGCACTTGGACTTGCAGCACTGCCACTTCTGTTGCCCAACACTGTGCCATTGCTGATTTGAACAATTTTGTTTAGGGCAACACCAGTGGTTGCACTGGATGAAGTTAACAAATCAACCCAACCAGTGGCACTTACACTGAATACATTGTTATTGAATACACTTAGTCCCAAGTCAGCTTGCACAATGGCACCAGCTGAGCCGCTACCGCTAGTATTGGTTGCCACACTGCTGGCAATGTTCATACTTAATTTACTTTGAGCAATTGCTGCTGTAGTACTAACCATAGAGTTAACCACAGTGTCTGCACTGATTGCAGTAACAATGTTTGACCCCACAAAAGCAAGCCCAATACTGCCACTGGTACTGGCATTGACCCATCTGGATCCGTTGTACACCAACAAGTTGCCAATCGCAGGACTTGCAATAGTTGTATCTGTTAACTTAAAGAGAGCGTTGTATGTTGATCCAGTAGTGTCAACATACAATTTGTTCACAGCATCAGTTGGGTAAACTGGCGTTGGCAAATTGCTAACTGTGAAGCCAGCAGCGTTAAGATTACCCTTCATCCCCAAACTGCCGTCCAACGGCATAAATCCAGGACCAATGTAGTTCAGCAACGGTGTTGCACTGCCGTTGTGTGTTAGACCCAAGCGACTGTCAATATAACTTCTAACAGCACTTTCCACAGCAACTTTATCACTGGCATTGCTGGCCATGGTTCCGTCAGTGCTGAACTCAGTAACAACAACACCTTTTCTAAATCCAAAACCAGCAAGGTTACTCAACGCAATACTTGCTGAGAATGTCACCGTACCAGTGCCTTGGTCAACTTGGAAGAATCGTCCCACTTTGAAAATACCGTTCTCATCAGTGGTCACATAGAACACACGACCCACAGTTTCTTCCACCACTTGCTGACTCTGTACTTGTGCAATGGCCGGGTTACCATAAATTTGTGTTGGATAGTTACTGGTGTTGTAACCGCCTGTACCAATGTTTAAAAAGTCATGGCCAGTGGCTCGCATGGTACTGATCTTAACTGTGATCTGTCCACCGGCGGCACCTGGATACCCTATTCTCAAAGTTTTTGGTTCGTTGGTTGTTGGGAATGGTTTACTGATACCCAATGACACACTGGTTGCATTAGATACTTCTGAAGTTATGGTGGTGTAACTTGCTGCATAAACACCCGGATCATACGGATATGTCAGTGTAATGCTGGTTGTTGAGCTAGCGGTGCATAAGAAATATCCGTTATACAATGCATTGGTATTTCCTGCAACATAATAATATGCACTGGTAGCAGGTGCTGTTGTGGTCAAGAAGTTCAACACAACACTGTAGTTGGCAGGTGTTGCATTATAAGTAACACTACCAAAAGTAGTGGCCACAATAGTTGTACCAAATACATAACCTGGACTGTAGAATGTCATCACACCTGGGTTAGTGGTCCCAGTCACAAAAGAACTTCCTCCAGATGCAGCACTGATAGTCACTCGGTTTGATGCAGATATCACATTGGTAATGTAGTATGTTGTGCCAGCCACAATGTTACCAAGCACTACACCAGCACCAGGTAATGCAAATACAATCTGATTACCAATTGACAAGTTACTCACTGTACTCAACGTTACCAAATTACCTGTACCAGTGATTGTGGTTGATGACACAACATAATTTGTTCCAATGTTGGTTGCAGTAGTCCATGAGGAACCAGAACCACTCACAACATATGTGTAAGTATTACTTGTTACAGTACCAGCAATAGACATTGCACCAGTTGTGGCATTTGCATAACCAACTGTGGTTGTGGTACCTGAAATAGCCACGCTAGCTGATGTTTGTGTATTGTTAACTGTGTAACTTGTGCCAGTTGTCGGAGTACCGGTAGCACTTTGATTTAATGTATAAGTTCCAGCACCACCATTGACCCCAGAAACAAACGCAACAATGTAAGTTCCACTGGTAACTGAACCGCCACTCAACACCATGCCAACACTGATTGTACCAACTGATAATCCTGAAATTGTAATTGTGGTTGTGGAAATTGTGCTGGTAAATGTTGCTGTGTTGATAACTGTGACATAAGTGTTTGTACTAATACCAGTTCCGGTAACCACACTGCCCACAGCAATGTTGCCAGCATTGGTAACAGCGCCAGTTAGACTCAAAACAGTTCCAGCAATTTGTCCTGCTGTGGCACTGAATGTTGTGGTACCAGATGTTGTAACAGCATATGTTCCATTATAACCAGATGGTGTGACACCGGCCACTGTGATCAATTGTCCAACAGCATACGGATTAGTCAATGTGGTAACTACGGTAACTGTAACAGTGCCAGCTGATGTGGTAATGTTACTGGATGTTGATGACGACAATTGAGCAACACCAGAACCAGTCAATATCATACCAGCTGAAATTGTGCCAGAACTCAATGTGCCCACGGTCAATGTGCCTGCAGCAATTGAACTGGCTGTCATCACAGCACCGGTACTTGCCACGGCTGTGGCATTTCCGCTAGTACCTGGATCATTGGGATATAATAATGTCAACTGTGTGGTGTTTGCCCCAGCACTGGCAACTGTGTTAATAATCTGCGGAGTTGTAATTACTGGAGTCAATAATGCACTGCCTGAAACACTGCTCAATGTAATCACCGGAACACTGGTGTATCCAAATCCAGCACTGATAACAGTTACACTGCTGATGCTTCCTCCAGAAATGGTACAAACAGCAATGGCCTGTTGGTTGGGATTGGTTACGCCACCGCCTGAGAATATGATAGTTGGTGGACTAGTATAACCACTACCAGGATTGGTAATGCTCACGCTGGCAACCGTACCAGCAGAACTGGTATTGATAACTGCACCATATTGTACCCAAGCTGCAGGGCTTACTGTGAATGTGGTATTACTGTCAACAGACTGCACAATTGTACCTGTTGGTACATAGGCAAATGGAGTTGACACTGTGGCACTGGTAACAGTGGCTGAACCAGTAGTTGTGCTTGCAATTACAACATTTGATAATCCGCTGGAGTACACACTGTATGTGCCATTATATGCTGTTGTCACAGCGACTCCAGAAATCACAACAATGTTGCTGCTGGTAAACGGTGTGGAACTTTGTGTTGCAAAGTTCACAGTGAAGTAACCCGCACTGGGAGTGCTGGCCACAATGGAAGTGATTGTGATAGTGGTCTGAACATAGTTCACAGCCATTCCAGACGTGATGTTGGTTGTGCTGGGAACAGTGATTTGTGTCTTGTTGTTAACAGCCACCACTTGATATGTACCGTTGTACAGGGTGTTTGATTGATTTGCAACTGTTAAAAAACTATCAACTGGCGGTAACACTGCGTTGACATTGTAGGGTATATTAAATGTAACAAATCTTCCTGTGGTTTGTAATGTTTGACCTGCCAGCGTCATTGCGTTAACGCCAGTTCCTATGCTTGATACATTTGTTACACTGTTGGGATCAATGGTCAAGTATGCGTTTGTACTGGCACCAACAGTGACTGTGCCACCAGGTGTACTGGCTGGTGCAGTTGTTAGTGTGATATATGCTGTTGTTACATTATTCAAAACTGTGGTATAGAAACTTTGAACATACTGAGTACCATTAAAACCAGTTCCAGTCACAATTTGTCCGTTGGCAAATGCGCCAGCAACTGTGGTCAGTACCAACAGTGTTCCAGAACTACCAGCGGCATTATATATGCCTGTTGCTGGCGTATTTGATTGAGTATAACGTATAATTGTGAATACTTTGCCTCCCCATCCTACTATATAAGTTCCTTGATTAATTTGATTTATAGTCGACGAACTGGTAATTGGTAACACAGCAATCTTACTATCGCCTACCTTTGAACCTTGGGTTTGAGCCGAGAATATAACTGAGCCAACAGGCGTTAAAGATGGCACTCTGCTCAGTGTGACTGTGTAATTTGTGCCAGTGATAGTGGCACTGGCCACTGTGGTAGTTGTGTTGGTTTGCCATGTGCTACCACTACCACTACCTGTTAGGTAACTGGTGATATACACAGTTCCACTAATAGTGCCACCAGTCAACACCATACCAATTGCAACTGTACCAGAACTCAATGTGCCCACAGTGAACACACCAGAACTGTCGATTGTCGAGCCAGTAGTCACAGCAGTATTAGTTACCACATTAGAAACAGTTTGTGTTGTGAGACCAACACCGCCAAGTGTTTGACCCGCAGCAATTGTTCCCACTGCTTGATTAACAGTAAGTGTTGTACTACTGGTAGTGTTGCCAGTAGCACCAATTGCAACAAATGCCCGGGCATTGTAGTTGGCCAAATCAGCACAAGCAACTCCAGTGTTATCATGGGTGAATATATAATATGAGAAACCAGTGTCTGTACTCAACACAGCAGTGTTGGCTGGCAATTGTTCACCGGTTGACTCTACCAAGTTGTATGCAACAATACGGTAGATATCGTTCAAATTACTGCTGTATTGTAATGCAGTACTTGGACGAACTGGTTTTACATTAGTGATATTATAGAATTTAACATTTTGCGATACTCGGATTACAATTTGTTGTCCGTCATACAATGCATATGCAAGACCAGTAGTTGCTGTGCTGTTTGTTCCAGATGTGCTCAAATTCAACGCCAACACATTCACAGCACCAACATACACTGTGGTGCGAGAAGTACTGTTAATTGAATATCGTGTGATACTTCCGCCCGACGCACTGTGGTCAATTTCTATTTCACTAGTACCTTGTGGAGGATATAAATAGTTAGTTATGTAAACAGTTAAGTTTTGATTGATTGCTGTGGTTTGCGAACTTGACAGTGTGCCTTGTTTATACACTGTGGCGACTTGAACCATGTCGTTGGCCAAGTTAACAGCATTGGCCAACTCAGTCACATCACTTCCACTTGCTCTCAAACCGTAAACACCGTATGCGCTGGAACCAGCCACTGTTCTTGCCTGTCCACCATTCAGTGACCAGTAACTGACGTAACAGTAATATGAAAATCCACTAACAGACTCAATGGCTGCACCGTTGGTTGCTATAAGACCATATCCCAAATCGCAAATCAGTGTGTAGTCATTACTCAGCATGGACTTGTTACCGCCCATTTCAATATTAATGTTAATGCCAGCACCAGCATTGATATAATTGACTGTGGTATTCTCTACATTAATACTAGAAGTACCAAATGTATAAGTTCCAGCTGCCTGCTGAGTCAGTGTCACAGCCAAACCAGTTGTACTACTGACTAGTGGTATTGTTGAGCTTGATGGTATGTAGGTGTTGGCAATGCTAGTACCCGCTGGCACTCCAGTTCCAGTAATACTCATACCAGGTAACAATCCTGCAACACTACCTGCTTGTGTAAATATTAAACCAGTTAACGTGCCAGCTGTAGTAACTACCGCTGATCCGTCTAGCGTTGTGCTCAGTGTAAATGTTGTTGAATCATTGGTATTAATGATGTAATACACTGAACCACTAGTATAACCGTTAATAGCGCCAGTACCTGAATTAGTACCAGTTACTGTAACAGTGTTGCCCAGTATTAATCTGGTACTGGTACATGAGAATGTACCACTGGTACTGGTAACAGCTGGACTACTCAAAGTTCCAGTTGCACTGGTCTGCACTACCAATGAACTTGCACCACTGCCACCACCACTTGAATATACGGAATTGGTAGTGCCAATCTTATTGTTTACTAGTTTGTAAAAATCAGTAATGGCATTGGTTGATTGTGCAGTTATTGTTGGTGGTGTACGTGTAACACTGGTTGCACCAACAATCACCATAACAGTTCCACTAATGTTACTGCCTGCAACAGTGGTAGATGTAACTGTTGCAGGATTACTTAATGTTGCTGTGTTTGTTATGAAATTTATATTACTAATAGTTGTACTGGCTTGAATACCTGTTCCAGTTACAGTGACACCTTCAGTTAAGTTTGGATTGTATGATAAGCCAGTAACAGCGGCACTACCCGCTGTTAGCGTTCCTACAATATCATTATCATATTGGCCATCAGCAATGTAATCAATTAAACCGGCAATTAATTTACTGATTGTTTGAGATTCTGAACTAGTTGTAAATGTCAACCCTACAGGAGTTCCAGATGCAGTTGAAATTGCAGAACCACCCACAGTTGAACTCAATGTAAATGTTGTTGACCCGTTGGTTGCGGTAATGAAATAAGTGCCATTGGCCACAGTACCAGCACCAGTATTGGTACCGCTGATTGTTATAGTTCCGCCAACAGCTATCGGAGCAGGAGCGGTTGCACATGTAAATGTTCCGACAGCCCCAATAGCCACAGTGGTTAAAGTTTCCACAGCTGCAGTATATGCTGTAGTATTTTGTATTATTAAGTTGCCGCTAGATGGCGTAACTGTTTGATTTTGTACTACTTGTTGTACCACAGTGTTTAAGCGTACAAACGATGCTAGACAAACTTGTTTATTAGTTCCCAGCAATGACACACCGTTACTAAAAAATGTTTGAGAAATATCATATACTGAACTATTTCCACCGTATAGTAAATCATATGCAACAGCATCAACAATGTAACCAATGTCTCTCTGAGACTTTAATGCAGAGTATGATATTAATCCGGTAGTAACATAGTTGTTAGAAATCCAAGCAGAAATTTCTGCTTGGATAAATGCCTTGTTGAGTGTTAAAATCTTTCTAGCATTCGATACTGTGGTTAACACTCCTGTTGGATCTGGATATGTTACAGTGGGTACTAAGCTAGTTTTGATAATATCAGTGATAACATTTAGATTTGCAGTGATTGATGTTGCTGTGCCTGATTGCAAACTTAATGTATTAAGCAAGGCAGCAGAATAAGAAATTCCTCTTGTAACTAATAATTGCGCAGTTGTTGCCACACGATTTTGTGGAGACAAATAAATCAAACCCTGTTTAATGCTTTGATAGTTTGAACCAAACACTGAATCGTATGCTACTGAATCAATAATGTTGCCTAAATTAGTGGCAAATGCCGCACTGCTGTAAATCTTAGTGGGAGCAAACGGTGTTGCCACATCCAATGTCACAGTTATTTGCGGCGCCTTAAAAGTGTATGTGCCAGTAGCTTGTGAAACTATTGCCGCTGAAAGTGTTAATGTGCTGCCATTAATTCTTGTTACATATGTTCCGTTGGCAACACCAGTACCCACAATGTATTGACCAACTCCTACTAATATGTTGTTGCTGGTAATTGTTAAGGTTTTTGTGGCCGGTGCACCGCCACTCACATATGCGGATGTTGTTATAGTGGCTGTAGCATTGTAGCTGGTAACATTATTAACTTGATATCGTTCACCTTGCAAATAGAAAGCGCACGGAGTCTCCGGCTGACGTAAATCTAAACCACTGTTAACTGTGCCTTGAACAGACACCGATAATCCTGCCGCACCGCCAATGCTTTGCACATTGATAATAGATCCAAATAATCTTCCTGCAAAACCGTCTACAAACAAACCACCTGCAAATCTTTTGCTGTTTGTACTGGCGCTAAACACCGCACCTTCTTGTGCATACGGTGATTTGGTTTTGATCTGCCCAGTTGGGTCCAGCACCATTGAAAAACCGCCAATGCCTTGAATAGTCAATTGTTTAATACGAGTGGCATCGTTACATAAGAACATATCCATTTCTCTATTATTCAATGGTGTACTATTTGGATCTAACGAATTAGTCAAATAATGACGTCCGTAGTTTATTGATCCGTAAATGTGCCAGTTGTTTGCTGCATAAGTCTGTGTTGATGTGAATGGATAGATAGTTGTGCAATTTAATATGTTACCACTCACAGTGTTAATAACAGCTTTACCAATTGTGATATTACCATAGGTTGTAACAGCAGCTGTGATATTAAAGTTTGTTACAGACACTGCAGCCAAACCGTTGAGCACAGCATCAACATTGAAATTCAAACCAACCATACTACCAGCTGTGGTGGTGATAGCCACACCACCCAAGCTGGCTGACAATGTAAATGTGCTGCTGCCGTTTGTGGATATGATGTAATATGTATTTCCGTCCACATATCCAGTGATGGATCCAGTTCCGGACAGTGCTCCAGTAACCAACACTTTATAACCAACTTGTAAAGGCACAGTTTTTGTATTGGTGTAACTAAATGCACCGTTACCATTACTAACAACTGTGGCACCTAAAGAATAACTGTTTATTGCATATGTTGCACTATATGCACTGGGTATCATGTCTTCTACATTTATATTACTAGTTGATAAGAACGGGTTAGATGTGAGTGTAATGCCACTTACATTAGTGAAGTAGAATGTTACTCGTCCTGTGCTGGTATTAAACACAGCATTGCTAATGGTGTAAACAGCTTCTGTTACAACAAGTCCTTGCCACGTTGCAGGTGCTTGAACATTATTTCCCAGTGTGGCTGTAAACGATCCGGTT
>Ga0208133_1000353_pt1 | contig 18244 bp, 22 predicted proteins | sample ColrivemetaGS535_FD_187595 | JGI IMG/M metagenome (GOLD analysis project Ga0208133, IMG submission 187595) | Estuarine microbial communities from the Columbia River estuary, USA - metaG S.535 (SPAdes) (version 2) | ecosystem: Environmental > Aquatic > Marine > Intertidal zone > Estuary | place... | reverse complement strand
TTTTCAGCCAAACTAAAAGGTGATGAAGGTTCATCTGCTAAAATAGTAGTTAATAAAGGTGAAATGTATAAGGTAATGTCTACAATTGCTGATATAATTAAAACATATATTAAAAAATCTAAATCCCAAGCTATTTTATATTCACCTTCTAAAAAATCAGATGAGGAAGATTTTGGTACTCAAAGAGATAATTTATATAGAGCATTTATTTCTAAAGCATTTCCTGGTGTTAAATTTAAACAAGATGGGGAAATAGTAGCAGCTATATTACCTAATTCAGTTAATGAATTAGTAACAGATACAGATGTAATTTGTGATAATTGTGGTTGGGAATGGCCTATAGCAGATGGTGGAGATGATTTATATATCTGCCATAAATGTGGACACGATAATAATCCCGATCTAGAAGAAGGAACTTGTGGCTATGATACAGATGTTAAAACAGGTGAAAAATTAAATACACCTGGTGGATTAGAAGAAGGTCGTCCTAAAAAGAAAGATCCTAAAAAAGGAACCGGTAAAAAACCTGAAGGATCGGGTCGTAGATTATACACAGATGAAGACCCTAAAGATACAGTTAGTATTAAATTTAAAACTAAAGAAGATATAGTTGATACTTTAAATAAAAAACAATTTAAAGCTAAATCACACTCTCGTCAATCTCAAGTAATTAATTTAATCCATCAACGAGTAAGATCGGCCTATGGTAAATCAAAAGATCCTGAAGTAAGATCAAGACTAAAACGTGCTTTAGATTATATTGAAAAACGTAAAGAAATGTCTAAAAAGAAGACAGAACGTTTACGTAAAATGAAAGAAGTATCAGACCCATTTGGTTTAAACGAATTAGCAAGACAATTTCTAAAAGAAGCTTTAATAGAAACTTGGAATCCCCAAGAATCTTTCGTATCTTTATCCAAGTTCATGATAGACAACGGAATGAATATTCAACCTTTACCCAAGGTGAAAATAATTTCAAATGATGAAGAAAATGCATCTAATCTTTTAGGTAAAACTGCTTATTATAATCCAAACGATAAATCTATTACTTTATATACTAAAGATAGACATCCAAAAGATATATTACGTTCATTTTCCCATGAAATGGTACATCATGAACAAAATTTAGAAGATAGATTAAATAATATTAACACAACTAATACCAACGAAGACGGAGCATTACCTGAAATTGAAAAAGAAGCATATGAAAAGGGTAATATGATGTTAAGAAATTGGGAAGATAATATTAAAAATGTATAAATTAACAGATTTGTATAAACAACTTAAAGAGGAATCAAAGGAATCCCCTCAATCACAATATAAAATTTATTGTGATATGGATGGTGTTTTAGTAGATTTTGACCTCGGTTATAAAAATTTAACTGGAAAAGAAACACATCATGTTGATGTGCAAGGTAAAAGTGAATTTTGGGGTACTTTTAAACAAAGTCTTCAAGATAAAAAAATGAGTGAAAAAGATTATTGGGCAAACTTACAATGGATGCCTGATGGTAAAGAATTATGGAATCACATTAAACAATACAGCCCAACACTACTATCAGCTCCTTCAAGAGACCCTCAGTCTCGTTGGGGTAAACGTATTTGGGTTAAAAATAATATTCCTGGAACTCCATTAATTTTAGCAGCAGCAGAAGCAAAAAAGAATTATGCTAAAAAAGACGCAATACTTATAGACGATAGAATCTCAAATATCAATGACTGGAACACAGCTGGTGGTATTGGAATTCTTCATACCTCAACATCAACAACAATAGATAAATTAAGCAAATATGGCATTTAGAAGAATAGTAATTAGCGGAGAACGAGTAGAAGACACCAAAAATGATTTGGAAGGATTCTTTTCAAACAAAATATTTAAAACCAATTATCCAGGGGTAAAATATAAAATCATTGTATCTCCTATTAAAAAGGATACACTTGTAATAGACGTAAATGGTGAAGGTGCTGACACAGTATCTAAGAAAGTTAAAGATATTGCTTTAAAATACAAAATGAAAGCAATAATTAAACTTGAAAAACCAATGTCTGCTGTAAGTGAAAATAAAATTAAAAAATCTGAATTAAAAGAAATTATCAAAACAGAAATTAAAAACATGTTAAAATAAAATGGAAAATAATTCAGTTTTAAAGAAAGAGTTTAAACATAGTGATGTTAATCGTCTCCGTAACCTTGTCCAAGGCAAGTATGGAGAAAAAACTACTATGGGAACTGGTTATACAAAAGCAAAAGAATTTCATGGTGAAGGAGACGTATGGGAAGAAGACGGACGCACATGGACTATTAAAAATGGTGTTAAACAAAACATCACAAAATTAGATAAGGCAAAAGAAGGTATTGTTTTACCTTTGTTTTGCCCTTCTTGTTCTAAAGCAACAAAACCACATTTAGATAAAAAATGGTTCGTAATGTATGGACATTGCTTTAATTGTCAAATTGATTTTGAACATAAGTTACGTAAAGACGGTAAATTAGAGGAGTTTGAAAAAGATACTATCAACCAACATTTAGATGGTACTATTAAGGATTTTGAAATTTGGTTTGATGAATTAATCAACCAAAAACAAGAATTTATTACTGAAGCAGGTGATATTGAAAAATGGGATGGTAATGGAAAATCCCAACTGTTAAAGTATAAAGAAGAAGCAATGGATTATTTACAAAAACAAAAGAAAGAATGACAACGTTAGTAATGTTTTCAACCATTATCGTAGCTCTTATTACTGCTGTAATAGGACCTTTATTAATGACCTGGTTTAAAAATAAATTAGATTCAACCCCCCCAGTATCATCCGTTAAGGAAGCAATTGACTTAAATGAGTTAGTTGATCATCAATTAGATATAATGATGGATGAATTAGATTGTGATAGGATTTGGATTGGACAATTTCATAATGGAGGACATTTTTATCCAACAGGTAAATCAATTCAAAAATTCTCTATTTTTTATGAGAAATTATCCCCTAACACATTAGCTATTCAACATATATACCAACAAATTCCTGTTTCTTTATTTCCTAAATCATTATCTAAATTATATAAAGATGGAGAATTAGGTATAACAAGTTATGAAAATGATGAAACTTATGATTTACATTTATTTTCTAAAGAATATAACACAAAATCATTTTATATGTTAGCACTAGATGATTTAGATGATCATTTTATTGGTGTTATGGGAATTGCGTTTAATGAACAAGAACATAAATTATCCAAAGAAGAATGGATATTTATAAGACAGAAAGTAGGAGCGATTGGTTCCCTTTTAACAAATTATTTAAAAACTAAAAAATGAAATTTGGATTAGGCCCTTTAGAAAATAGTAGAACATTCTACTCACCAAAAGGTAATCAAACAATCATTAGAGATACTGTAAATCCTCAATTTAACATACCTCAACCAACCCTAGTTAACGAAACTGAACCGGAAATTGAGGTAATAATAAGTGAAGAACCTACTTTAGAAATTATAGCAGAAATTCCTGCTCCTAAAAAAACAAAAAAAACAAATGAAAGACCTTCAGAAAATTAAAGAATTCTTTTCTAAACCAGTAAATGAAGCAATTGAAACTCCAATGGATGCAATTGCCTTTCTTAATGCTAATAAAAATGAAATTATTAAATTAGCAGACCAATATAAAGGAGATGTATCATCTATGCAAAAAGCAATTGATAATTTCCTTGCTCCTCATATTGATGGCACTCCTGATTTTATAATTGATAAAATTAAAGCAGCAATTGGTGGAGCTATTTCTAAAAGAAATATTGCTGCTAATCCTGATTTATCTGCAACTTATGATAAATTAAAAAATGTTAGAGGAGTTGTAAAAGAAAAAAAAGAAACAGCTGTTGACATGGCTAAAAAGCAATTAGATGCTTTAGGTGTTAAATACGAAATGTCAGGTAATAAATTTAAACCATTTAAAGTTATTTATAAACCATACAATGAAGATTTAGATGCTTTGTATGACCAAGAATATGAATTAACTCGTATATATCAACAAGATAAAGGTAAAGAAAATTGGGAAAAATTATCTCAAATAAGAGAAAAAAATAAACGATTAGAAGAATTTGAGGATATTATTGACTTATTTAATTTAGGTAGTGCTGTAAAATCATCAATGAATGAAGCTAATAGTTTTGATAAAGCTTTAGATTTAAGAGCTAAAAAAGTAGAAATTGAAGACGAAATTAACCAATTACGTATGGAGATGGAAGATGAAGGCGATGAATCTAAAGCTAATTACTATGGTAGACAATTAAATAAATTGGAAGACAGATTAGCTAAAGTTAAAAAACAGTTAGATGATTATGATATGAATGAAGCAAAATTCATGTCAGGAATACTTTCAGGCAAAGACTTTATTAATGCTAAATTAAAAAACTATCCTAAAGCAGTAGCTAAAGTTAACCAATTAATTGATATGATTGGTGAAGATAAATTTACAATAGAAATGGCTGAGTGGATTTTTGATTTCTTTAATAACGCGCACTTCGAAAGTCCAATAAATGAAGCTAAAGAGGAAGATAAAGTAGATACCATTACAATGGATATTCCTTTATTCCTTCGTATGTTAGAATATTCAAGAGAAGATGCTTCTCAAGACATGGATTTACATGATGTTACTGAAAAAGCAATCTCATTAGGTAAGGAAAGAGGTATATTACAAATGGATGATTATAATGAAATTATAGGTTCTGCTGAAGAAATAAAAGAAAATGTAGCTCCAAATCATGATGGTAAATCATCACCTTATGGTTCAGGATACAAACCACTAGAAGAAAGAATTGCTAAAGCATTAGACCAAATTAACGAGGAACTTTGTCCTGCTGGTAAAGCATATAGAAAACGCAGAATGGCAGCAGGTGAAAAATCATCAGCTTATTTATCAGGACGTGCTGTTAAAGTATGTAAAGGACAAATGTCAGGTAAAAAAAAGAAAAAATAATGGATAATAATCGTTTACAAGAATTAGTATCTGAATCATTACGCGATTGGTTTAAAAAAGAAGACTGGGTGCGTATTGATACTCAAGGTAATATTACTGGTCCTTGTGGAACGATGAAAAAAGGTGGAGCTACAACTAGATGTTTACCTCGTAAAAAAGCTCAATCATTATCTAAAGCTGAACGTGCTAAAACTTCACGTAAAAAAGCATCTGCTTCTCGTAAAGGAAAACAATTTGTTTCTAATACTGATAAAGCAAAATACAAAAAAGGTACATATAATAAAAAATAACATATTTATAACATATACTCAATAAAATGGCAAAATTCGATTTAAAAAAAGCTATATTAGAAAATAAAGCAACTTTCTATTCATCATTAACTGAAGGTCAATTTTCATGGTTTACTCAAGATACAAATCAACAAATTGGATCAGAAGATGAAAATACTCTTCCTTTTGTTTATATGCATGATAATAAGGGTAATAAATGGTTAGAAAAAAGATATGAAGGATATGGTGAATTTGGTGGTAAAGATTACTACGAATTACTAGACCAGATGAATGGAGGTTCAGGTGATAGAAGTGAAGGAATTAGATTAGCTTTTGATGATGCTGCTGTATCTGCTGGTAAAATATTATTTCCGGCTCTAACAGTTAGTGCAACTTTACCTAGATCTTATGATTTTACTGAAGAATCTCCAAATGATCCTAATCAATCATGGTATACTCCTGAAGAAGATGATGATGATGATGATTATATCATGGGAGATAGAGAAGATGATTTAGAAGATGATGAAGAAGAATTAAATGAAGGAAAAATGTATTTCCACGTATTAGAAGATGGTGGTTACGGTGATATAGGACATCAAGGTGTTTATAACACTAAAGAAGAGGCTCAAAATAAAGCTGATAAATTAGCTGATATGTTCCCTGCTTCCTCTTTTTATGTTGAGGCCTCAGATAGTAAGGATGAACCATATAATGTAACTATGGAAGAAAATAAAAAATTAGATAAATCTAAATTAGAAGAAGGTTTAACTCCTCTTCAACAATATGTTTATGATTTTGAATCTGATATAAGTGGTGAAGATTTTGCTGAGGAAGAAAAAGAAAATATCATGAACCTTAAAACTGTAGGTGATGTTAAAAAATATTACACAGACTATAGAGGTTGGATGGATGATAGTTCTCTTAGAGAAATGCTTATGGATTTATTAATGGATTTATCATCTGAATTTCCTAAACTAAAAGAAGGTTCTAATAAGTCTGAAGTAAAAGAAGCTATGATGGATGTAGCTAAAGATATGACCACTCAAGAAACAGCAGGTATTGCTGAAAGATTTGCTAAATATATGTCTAATAAAGAAGGATACAATTTTACTGTAACAGCCGGTTCAGTTGAAGGTCCTTCATTTGATTTAGATGTTGATGGACAAGAATATGAAGGTGGTAGCTACGTTATTTTAACAAACGGAGACATTGTAAATATGGCACTCCCAGGAAACCCAGTATACGGTAATACTCTAATGATGGATGAAGCCGAAAAACCAAAAACAAAAATGAAAAAATCAGAATTTAAAGATAAAATCAAAGAGATGGTTTTAGCAGAAATGGAATCTAACAATATGGAAGATGCCCCAGAATCAGAAGTTGATTTCTTAGCTGAAGTTGATCGTATTTTAGCTGAAGCAGATGAAGAAGAAGTAGCAGTAGACGATACTGAAGTATCAGTTGATACTCCTGAAGATGATATTGAAACAACAGATGTTACAACTACAGCTACAGTTGATCCTAACGTAAAAGCAGTACAAGATGCTTTAACACAAGCTCAAGCAGCTGCTCAAACATTAGGAGATGCTAAATTAACAGATCAAATTGGTAATACAATTACATTCTTTACTCGCTCACACGTAGTTGATAAAGGTGCTGTAGCTGAAGCAGATGAAACAACATTAAGTAATCTTCAATATGTGTTAGATTGGTGGGAAGAATTACCATTTGAAAAGAAAAAAGAAATATTTCATCAATCCCATGAAGCTGAAGATGCTGCTGGAAAATATAAAATGGAAGAAGGCAAAAAAGAATATTATAATGATGCAGAATCAGATGATGCTGCTCATATTAATGCATTAGAAAAAGACATGAAAGATGATAAAGACTCATCCATGAAAATCAAAGAAGTTGTTTTCCCAATGTGGCAACGAATTAAATAAATAATCTATAAATAATAAAAATTATGAACACAACAGAAATTTTAGAAAAAATTGAAGCACTTTACGAATCATTTAAAGCAGAACATGCTGGAAAATCAAAAGCTGCTCATGGTCGCGCTCGCAAAGCATTAGGTGAAATCAAGAAATTGGTTACCGAATACAGAAAAGCGTCAATTGATGAAGACAAGAAGTAAAATAGAAGAAAAGAAGCTTTCAAAAGCTGAATTAGAAGCAAGAGAGAAAGTAATTAAGGACTTGAAAAAAAATAAGTCCGCTCTTGTTAAACGCTACGGCAAAGATGCTGAAGCAGTCATGTATGGACGGGCAACAAACATAGCTAAAAAAATGGCAGAATCAGAAAACAAAAACAGACTCAAAGAACTAGTTAGAAAAGCTTTAATGCAAGAAGGAAAAGAATTTTCCGAAGAAGAAATTCAAAAAGTAATGGATACTTTTGAGATGACTAGAGAAGAAGCAATTGATCATTTACAACAATCCTATTCAGATTATAAACAATTTGATATGGGTGAAGGTAAAAAAGAAGATGTTGACGGAGACGGAGATATCGATTCTAAAGATTACTTAGCTAAACGTGATGCTGCTATTAAAAAAGCAAAAGGCAATATTGATGAATCAGGATATAGAGAAATGACTGATGCCGAAAGATCAAAGAAGCAATATATGGATCAACAGTTAAAAAGACTATCCGATTTAAAAAAGCGTCAAGAAGATAAAGAAAGATTACTTAAGCTTCAACAAAAACTTTACCAAGATAGAATGTCCTCCCTTATGAAAGAAGAAGAATTAGAAGAAGCTTATGTTCCTTCAAACATTAAAGAATTTGCTAAAAGAAAAGGCGCTACCTCTTTAGTTAATAAAGTAGCAGGTTGGGCTGAAAAAGCAGGTAAAGGTATTCGTGGTGGAACAGCAGTTGGAAAAAATTATAGTACTCTTGTTCTAGATTTAGGATTTCAAGATGGATCTGTTCGTATTAATCTTGATGATGATACAGTTACATTATATGATGAAGAAGTTTTTGATGCTAAGTCATTTAAACAAGTATATTTAGACAATCAAGAAGAATCTAAAGATAGTGAAATGAATGAAGATATTGACTTAGGTCACGAAGATAACGAACCACATATGATTAAAGGTGATTTATATCGTATTGGAAAATATGCTATGGAATTATATGCTATGATTGAAGAATTAGAAGAAACAGGACAAGAAATTGATTTCCCTGCTTGGTGGCAAGCTATGATTACTGATTCAAAAGAAAAAATGGTTAAATCAAAACATTATCTTGATTTTGAATTAAAAGAACCAGCTATTGATGCTGCTGTAGATGCTTTAACAGGTGAAGCACCTCATATGGGTGAACCTGAACCCCCAATGATGGAAGATATGTTTTCAGGAAGAAATGATATGAGTTCAAGTGAATATGGTGGTATGGATGATATGCGTCTTGATAATTTAGCAGCTAAGATTACTAAAGCTCTTAGAAATTTTAAATACCAAGATGATGAATCTCAAAATAACATCAAACAAGCTAGAAAAGCTATGAACAATAATAATATCAATGCTGCTGAAAAAATTATTAAACCTTATTTATCAGAAAAAATAGCTAAAAAATTAAAAGAAGATATTGGACGAAACTACCCAGAAGAACTTGACGGGGAATATGAAGGAAAACCACAAAAAATAAAAGGTGTTGATATATATGATACCTTAAAAGATATCCTTGACATTTCCAATTCTGAAAATGACTTCATAAGAAAAATGACTGATTCACTTACAGATGAAACTAGTGTTTTATCTAAAAGTAGTGAAGAAAAATTAAGAAATTGGTACAAAAAGAACGTTACTAATTAAATAACAACATGAAAAAAAGCGAATTAAGAGATAAAATTAAATCCCTTGTACAACAAACGTACAAAGCTAAATCTATTGATTTAGATAATGGAGAAGAAATTACTCTTGATGCTGATAAATTCCCTGTATTAACAAAATTTCCCAAACTAAAAGACGTAATTATTGATTTGCTAACAGATCAATACGAAATCTTTATGACTGCTATAGAGTGGGTCGCTCCTCGTCCAACAACTTTTAGAATTGTACTTGGCAATAACGAAAACTTTTTGTTAATTTATACCGAGAGAAGTTGGATTGCTCAAGTTGAAGGTAAAAAATATTACTTATTAAACTTAAGCGAAGAGGAAATGGCAGCAGAATCTATTTCAAGATTATTAGCATACGGAGTCCCATCACCAGCAGAAGGTGAAGCCCCAGCTGAAGAAACAGCTGAAGCACCTGCTGAAGAAGAAGAAGAAACAACAACAACGTAATATGAACGTATTCGATAAGTTTTTTAAAAAATATTCATATAAATTTGATAAAGGATACCCTGACATGAATAATGTTAAGGATATTCTTTTATTAGAATCATTATTAAGTAAAATGGTTGGTGAAAATTTTGAATTAATTAAAGAGGGTGATGCTGAAGAAGCAATTGATGTCCTTAAAAAAGAATTAAATTTAACAGATGAAGATTTTGTACAACAATCATCAGTTAGATATAAATTACTAGTCCCAAGATCAGAAAGATATAATTACGTCGAAAAGATTACTAAAATCCCTGGATTTGTATATGATGCTAATTTATCCGGTTCTTCTATTGGTGGACTTAAATATAAAGGAGCAACATTCTTATTAAAACCCTCAGGAGCTCAAGGTAGAGCATCAGCAGGTACTGAAAATGAAGATGTTGTAGTAAATGAAATTAACAAATATATTGCTGAAGGTGCTAAGAATGTAATATTTGATGCTCCTAATAAAGATTTAACAATTAATAATGTTAAAGAAGCAGTTACTGTAGGTTATGATGTAGCCGGAGGTAAAAAAGCAGATATTATAGTTAAAGCAGATAAAGATTATCCAATCTCAATTAAAAAAGATAATGCTGGATTCTGGGAAAGTTCAGATACAAGATATAAAAGTTTAGTATTAACTTTATCGAATAAAATAGCAAGTGGTAGTTTTGCACCCGAATTAGTATTTCAACCTTTTGTTGATAAATTAGGTAATAAAAAAGAAGGTATTAATACAATGTATAATGAAACAACAAAAACCAAAGTATCAGGAATAATTGTTACTGATCTACCTTCTAAAGAAGAAGAATCAATTATTTTTGGTTCGGATAAAGTTATTGTAGTTTATAGAAGTTTTTCATCAAATGATTTTAGATTAGAAGGTGATACATTATATGTAGAAGTTACTAAAATTATTGAAAATATAGCAGATGTTGAAGCGTTTGATCTTGAACCTGTACTTAATATTAGACACGATTCAACCAGATCATCTACAGGTGGTTTAAGAGCAACGGTTCAACCAAAAAATAAAATTTATAGTGATGATAAAGTCACAGGTAATAAAATTGAATTGTCTTATAATGACATCATGTCATAATATTTATAACCATGGATTTAAAAAAACTCATTAAAGAAGTCTTAGAATCTCGCAAACATGATTGTGGTTGTGGATGTGGAGATAAATGCGGAAAGGCGCCTATACTTAATGAAAATTTGCAGTCGCGTGTTTTGATGACTGAGAATATGAAATACCATATAGACACTAAAAAGCCACTATATGACACAACATTACCATATGGTTCTAAAGAATATTTAGATTTATGGGTTGAAGCAAGATACTTGTATTCTCGTGGTGCCTTAAACGTTGAAGGTATTGATAAAGAAAAAATTACTGAAACAGATTTAGGTGAATATGGAATATTTGAAGGACAATTAGTTCCTCTAGATATGCCTATGCTTGAAGAAGGTATATTAACAGAAGATAACATTGCTGAATTAGACAAAATTAAAAAAGAAGTTGAAGCTTTAATGCCAAGTCTTAGTTGGATAGATGATGTTACTATTTCTAATTATAGTGGTGATCTAGATATTGAATTAGATTATAAATTAGATCCTCAAGAAATCAAACAATTATCTCAACTTGCTTCTAAGTATAATATGGATTTAATATACAAAACAGGTAAAAATGCTACATTAACAAAACACAGGATTCCACCAAAATATGAGGAATTAAATGAAGCAGAATACCAAGGACGTAAAGTTCAATTAAATAAACCATCACAAGGTGATAGTAAAAAATTTAAAGTATATGTTAAAAACGCTAAAGGTAAAGTTGTAAAAGTTAACTTTGGATTTGGTGGAAAATCAGCTAAAGGTAAGCGAATGGTAATTAAGGTTAAAAACCCTAAAAGACGTGCTGCCTATAGAGCAAGACACAATTGTGATAATCCAGGACCACGTTGGAAAGCAAATTATTGGTCTTGTAAAGCTTGGTAATATGATAAAATTATTAGATATATTAAAAGAAGCAAAACAATCAATTGAGGATTTTGCTGGCACTAGATTAAAAGGTGCTGAAAAAATTGCTAATACTACCTTAAAAGCAGGTGGACTATCATTATTAACTTATAAACACTATAAAGTTAAATTACCCTATTATAAAAAAGCAGCAGCTGGTAAATTAGATAAAGATGCTGCTAAAAAGGAATTTGAAGAAACTTTAAAAAGTATTTCCCTAGGTATGACTCAAAGCCAATTTCAAACAGAAGTTGGACGTTTAGAGGTATTAGGTGAATTACTTATAGAAAATAAATGAGTTATTTAGTAGCAAATATCCCTCCAGTAGAGGTTTTTATTAAAAAAGAATTTTTATACGACTTTGAGTTAGATGAAAATAAAGAATTTCTTGGAAAAGGAGAATTTGAATCGGCTCATTGGATAACAACAAAATCCATTCCTAATCAAGCATTATACTTTGAATCACTTCTTCATGATTATGGTGCTTTATATGATAAATTACCCTTACATGCTTACGTTTGGAAAACAGATATAAATGAAAATGAATTATATCCTTTAGATTGGTTACAACTTTGGGATTGTTTTTCATATAATATAACTGTTATTAAAAAACAAAGATTAAGAAATGCTAGGTGTGAATTAGTAATGAAGGATCAAAGTAAAGCCCCTGGTTATTACTTATTTACTATTGATTCATGTTCCTCAGATCCAAATGAATTAGATGTTTCATGGGCCGAAACTCCAAACGAACATAAATCATTTAATATAATTAAACTAGACAATGGTCAGTTTGCTGCTCAGCCAAATAATAGAATCCTTTGGAAACATCAATCACAAACATCTTCAACAGATTTAAAAACCCCATATTTTAGATTTTCTACTAAAACATGGATTTGTGAAAACCAAGACAGATGGAATGCAGCTAATGCTACTAAATTCAATTATGATGAGTAAACCCTATAAAGACATAGAAGTTACAGATCAATATATTATTCGTGAATTTACTGAAAATATAGATCCGATAGAACTTATGTGGCATAGGGATGATGAAAATAGAACGGTTGAAATAATTGGAGAAACAGATTGGAAATTACAACTTGAAAATGAACTTCCAACTTCTATAAATTCACCCATATTTATACCAAAACATGAATGGCATCGTGTAATTAAAGGAACAGGAATACTAAAATTAAAAATATACAAATCGTGAAACAAGCAGATGCATTTGATTTAAGAAAATTTTTAGCTGAAGGACAGTTAGAAAAAAATCTACAAGAAGTTGATATTAATCTAGATGATAAAGAACAATCAGTAGTTGATGATGTAAAAGACGAAATGTCTGCCGTTATAAAAGGTTTAGACACTGAATTAACAAAAGCAACAGAAAAAGAACAACCAACAAATGAAGGTCTTTTAACTATTGCTAGTATTGCAATTGCACTTCCCGCAGTAATGGGGTTAGTAGCTAAATTAGGTAAAGCAGCTGGTAATATGGTTAATAAAATATTAGGTAAAAAACCTAATGATGAAGCTGCTTATAACCAATGGATGGCTAAATTAGGTCATATTGCAGATGAATTACATCATTTATATATGGCTCCAATTGAAGCTATTGTTAAAAAATTCATTAAAGATGAAGTTAAAGCTAAAAAAGTAGCAAGTGGAATTTTTCACGTAATTGTAGCAACATTCTTAATTGCATCAGGAGCAACTGCTATTAAAGCAATTCAATCTAAAAATTTAACTTTAGCTACATTAGAAACAGCTTTAAGTGCTGTTAAAGGAGGAGAAATTAAAGCATTTATTGAAAAATTAGTAGCATAATATTTTTATAGATGGATTCATAGCCCGTCGATCTTATTAAAAAATGACAGCTGTGGCGTCACCAGATTTGGAGACGTCACTTTTTTTATGTATATTCCATAGTTAATGATTTAAAAAATATGAAGAAAATTGTAATTGTAGGTGCTGGAGTTGCAGGCGTAAATGCAGCTACGAAACTTGTAGATAATGGTTATCCTGGAGAACTTATTACTATAATTGATATGGGTAAAGATCCATACAAGCGTTTACCTGAAGAGGTAATGACAGGATTTTTAGGTGCTGGGGGTTGGAGTGATGGTAAATTAACTTACCACACAGCAATTGGAGGACAATTATCAAAGTATACAGGTGAGGATAAAGCAATGGAGTTAATGGATCAAGTGATTACTAATTTCAAACGTTTCCATCCTAAACCTGAAGAAGTACAATGTTCTGACCCACATGAAGAACCTGAATTTATTAAACCATATTTTGGTTTACGTTTATTCCCAGTATGGCACGTTGGTACAGATTATTTATCTGAAATTGCTAAAAATTGGTACGACTATTTAGTATCTAAAGGTGTTGAATTTGTATGGGAAACTAAAGTAACTAGTATTGATTTTGATAATCAAATGATTATATGCGGTGAATTTGGAGACAAATATGATGAACTTATATTTGCAGTAGGCAAATCAGGCATTGATTTTGCTCAACAATTAGCTAATAAATATGAACTCCCAGATGAACCTAAATCAGTACAAATTGGAGTTAGATTTGAGGCACCACAAGAACACTTCCAAAAACTAATCGATATTTCATATGACTTTAAGTTATATAGAAAATTTGATGATAAAGGAGTATCATTACGTTCATTCTGTACAAACAATAATGCGGCTTATGTTGCTGTAGAGGAAACATATGGAGATCATAGTTACAATGGTCATGCTAAAAAAGATGAAGCATATAGAAATAATATGACTAACTTTGGTATCTTGATGGAAATCAAAGGTATTAAAGATCCATTTAAATGGTCACGTGATGTTGTAAATAAATTACAATTAGATGGTACTGGTTTATATTATAGTCCATCTCGTCAACCATCAACTACATCCGAAGGAAATGGTGTAAGTGCAACTCCAATTAGTTGGTTACAACTGTTAGGAGTAATGGAGGCGTTTGATGGATTTTTTGAATATATTGTTGATTTTATTGATGATATGAGAAAAGTATTCCCAACATTAGAAGATGATTGGGGTATTTATATTCCTGAAGTAAAATATCTTTCACCTGAGGTAAAAGTAGATTATAAAAATTTAGCATTAGCTGACTATCCAAATGTACACTTTGTAGGAGATGCTTTAAGTGCAAGAGGCATTACAGTATCAGGAGCACAAGCAATTTATGTTGCTGAATCTGTGCTTGGAGAATGGAAAGAGCATGTGTATCTTTACGATCAAGGAACAGGAGACTTATTTTAATATTATGGCAGGAAAAATAGAAGTAACTAAGAAATTAACAAAAGCAGATGGAACTATTGCTTATGTTTGGAATGGTAAATTACACAATTGGGATGGACCAGCATTGATACCTGAAGGTCTCCAGCGCAAACGTGAATATTATCTTCATGGAATACAAAAAACAGAAGATGAATGGAAAGAAGCAAGACGTAATCGTGAAGGATTACCTTGGTATAAAAATCCAGGTATGAAAGGTCAAACAAATAGATTTTAATATGAAAATAGGATTTTGTGGAACAATGTCAGTAGGTAAAACAACGCTTGTAAATGCGTTAAAAGAATTACCTGAATTTAAAGACTATACTTTTAGAACAGAGCGTTCAAAGTATTTAATGGAACTTGGTATTCCACTTAACACGGATTCAACTTCTAAAGGTCAAGCTGTATTTTTAGCTGAACGAGCAAGTGAATTAATGCATGAAAATATTATTACAGATAGAACTATAATTGATGTAATGGCCTTTGCTAAAGCATCACAATCAATGAATTACTATGATGCTGAAAAATTTTGTGAATTTGCTAGAACGATGCTACATGAGTACGATTATTTATTTTATGTTTCTCCTGAAGGTGTGGAAATGGAAGATAATGGAGTTCGTGAAACGGATTTAAAATATAGGGAAACAATTAATTTTATTATTAAATATCAATTAGACTCTAATAAACACAGAATTAAAAATTTAATTAGAATTAAAGGCAATACAGAAGAACGTATTGCACAGGTGAAATCTGCCCTTTCTTTATAATATTTATTATCAAAATATAAAATGAAAAAATCAGAATTAAAATCATACATTCGTGAAACTGTTATTAGTGAATTATCTCCACAAGATATAGCAGCCCAAAAATCAGCACAAGTAGCAGCGAATAAATCAGTTCAAGATTTAAATAAAAAAGTATCATCAACAACCGAACCAACATCTAAAAAAGCAGCTTTAGATTCTTTAAATGCTGCTAAAACTAGATTACAGCAAATCACACAGAAAATAGCACAAAAACAACCTGTTCCTGTAGATATGCTCCCTGAAAATGAGGATGATTTTGATGCAGAACCAACAGCAAAAGATATTGCCGCTAATTCTTCAATTGCTAAATTACAATCCAAATATGGTGAAGTAGTTAAACAAATGAAATCAGTAGTAAACAAATATAAATCAGCTGAAAGTAGTGAAAAACAAAAATATGTTGACCAATTGAGGAATTTAACTAAGATTAAAAAAGAAATCGAAGCTATGATTAATCCTTCAATGGACGACGAAGAAGAAATTTAATGAAATATATTAATCAAATTCTAAGTTATATTATAGTGATTATTCTTACTTTGATAATCATTAATAACATACGTTTTGCAAAAGATATTGATTATAAAAATCAACTTAAAAGTCTTCATCAACAGAATGATTCCTTACAAGCTAATGTAGAATCTAATAAAGTTTTAATCAATTCTTTATTTTCTGAAATTAATACTTTTAAAACAAAAATTGAAGAAAATAAAAAAGAATTAGCTGATTTAAAACATAAAGCTAAAAAAAATAAAGATAAATATAATGAAGAATCTAATCGCATTAATTCTCTTAGTAATACTTCCCTTATCAGCGAGTTCACAATCGCTTTCGAATGATAGTTTATGTTGTGTTCCCTGTAAATCCTTAAAAAAGGCTTTACTTGTAAAAACTGAACGTGATTTTTTAAAAGAACAAATTGAAATCACTCGTGATTCTGTTGTTATTTTAACAAATATAGTAACAAATCAAGACTCTGTTATTGTTAAACAAGATACTACAATTTCTTTATATAAAAAAAATGAAATTGAATTTACTCAATTTATAAAAAATAAAGATAGTGAAATCAAAATAAAAGACGAACAGATTAAAAAACAAAAAGCAAGAACCTTAATTGCTTGGATGGTTACAGGTTTAAATGCTGTTGCTTTTATTTTAGTATTGTTATGAGTCAAGATTTAAGAGAAATAATTAGACAGGAATACATTAAATGTGCTACAGACCCAGCACATTTCATGAAAAAATATTGTCATATCCAACATCCACAACGTGGACGAGTCATATTTAATCTATACCCTTTCCAGGAAAAAACATTACGTTTATTTAGAGATAATCCATACTCAATTGTATTAAAATCAAGACAATTAGGTATATCAACATTAGCCGCAGGTTATTCTTTATGGTTAATGTTATTCCAAAAGGATAAAAACGTGTTATGTATTGCAACTAAGCAAGAAACAGCTAAAAACATGGTAACGAAAGTTAAATTCATGTTTGATAACTTACCTTCATGGCTTAAAATCCCAGCAGATGAACATAACAAATTAACCTTAAGATTAAATAACGGTTCTCAAATCAAAGCAACTTCCGCATCAAGTGATGCAGGTCGTTCAGAAGCAGTATCTTTACTAATTGTCGATGAGGCTGCTTTTATTGAACAAATTGGAGAGATTTGGGCCTCAGCACAACAAACCCTAGCAACAGGTGGTGGTGCTATTGTATTATCTACACCTTATGGTACTGGTAACTGGTTCCATAAAACATGGGTTTCAGCTGAATCTCAAGATAATGATTTTTTACCAATTAAACTCCCCTGGTATGTCCACCCTGAACGAGACGAAACTTGGCGAAAGCGTCAAGATGAATTGTTGGGTGATCCTAGATTAGCGTCCCAAGAGTGTGACTGTGACTTTAGCACATCAGGTGATGTAGTATTTTATCCCGAATGGGTCGATTTTATAAAAGAAACAACTATTAAAGAACCTCTTGAACGTCGAGGAGCTGATCAAAATCTTTGGGTTTGGGAACCAGCTGACTATACTAGAGAGTATATGATTATGGCAGATGTTGCTCGTGGAGATGGAAAAGATTCCTCAGCATGTCATGTTATTGATATAGAAACCAATACACAAGTTGCTGAATATAAAGGACAATTACCACCTAAAGAATTTGGATATTTCTTAGTTGGTTTAGGATCTGAATATAATAACGCAATGTTAGTAGTTGAAAATGCTTCAATTGGTTGGGCAACATTAGATGCTATTATTGAAAGAGGTTATCGAAATTTATATCACTCCCCCAAATCAGACCAATTAACTGCCGAATCATATTTAAGAGTATTTGAAGGTGGTTCTGAAATGACACCTGGATTTACAATGTCTTTAAGAACAAGACCATTAGTTGTAAACAAATTTAGAGAATATGTTGGTGATCGCTCAGTTACAATTCGTTCAAAACGATTGTTAGAAGAAATGAAGGTGTTTATTTGGAAAAATGGTAGACCTGAAGCCCAAAGTGGTTACAATGACGATTTAGTAATGAGTTTTGGTATGGGGATGTTTTTAAGAGATACATC
>Ga0208133_1000351_pt1 | contig 18303 bp, 9 predicted proteins | sample ColrivemetaGS535_FD_187595 | JGI IMG/M metagenome (GOLD analysis project Ga0208133, IMG submission 187595) | Estuarine microbial communities from the Columbia River estuary, USA - metaG S.535 (SPAdes) (version 2) | ecosystem: Environmental > Aquatic > Marine > Intertidal zone > Estuary | place... | reverse complement strand
GTAGAAGCGATATACTTCTTAACTTTGATAAGTAATCTTCTAACATTGATTCTATCTAACGCTGATGATTTTTCTTGTAATGTTTTCTGTCCAAATGCCACGATACCCTCGCCAGGGAAAGATGCGATAGGATTTATTTTTCCTTCGTATAATGTATCTCTCTCTGCGTGTGTTAATCTATTCAATACTGAAACTGCTCCTACAATTCCACCACGATTTAAACCAGCTGGTGCGAACCATTCTGCTGCAACCGCGTCATTTGCTGCGAAAATACCTGGCATCAATACTGATGGTGGTACTGCAGTTAATTTATTGGTATTTCTATCGATTGTCTTAACCCACGGGTAATAAGTACCTACATAGTTAGAATCTACTGCTGAACCTTGTTCTACTGCTAAATCAATTGAATCATCTTGTGAAGTTACATCACCAATGAAGAATACATCTTCACGATTCTCACACATTTCAGTTATGTAGTCAAACACATAAGAGTGATGTCTACGAACTATACCAGGTGCTGCGATTATGTTGATATCAAAATCATCAGGGTTAGATACCGCGTTGATTGCTTTTACATATGCAACTGAACCGCTTGAGATTGATGTTGCTAAGTTAAATCCTTGTGAATTACCAGATGATAAATCAGAACCTTTACTTGCAACTCTTGTTGGAGTTACACCATCAAATCCACCTTGAAACGCTAAAGTAAATTGTCTTTTAGCAATTGTATCGGCGGAATCATCAGTTGATAATGAATAACCAAAATTATATGTTGCAATTGCACCACTTACAATAGTATTGATATTTGCATCAAATGTAAAATCAGTATTTCTACCCGTACTGAATTCAGTACCCGGTAATGGTTTTAAATATTGTGTGTTATTTATTTTTACTCCACTAGTTTCTAAATCAATACCAGAGTATCTATATCCAGATGATGCTGTATTATTAGCAGAACCCGTTGAATAAATAACTGCAGGTACTATTGTTTCTACTGCTGCATCAATTGGATTGATATATGCACCATGTCCAAAAGGTGCTGCTATGATAGGGAATGTACCCTCAGCAGAAACTTCTACTCTAACTAATTTAGAACGATTTGCATAATCACCATTTTCACTTTGTTTACCATTTGCATCAATTGTTAAATTTCTATCACCAATTATTTTAGCAATATAGTTTGGAGATGCAGGGTCTAAGTTAACGTTATTATATGTTTCTTTTACTGATTTTTTTCTATCGGTATCACTAAATCCACGAACTACTACTGAGAATGTTGCGTAATCAGTTGCACCAGATACTCCTGCTGCTTTAATATTAAAAATACTTACTTTATATTCAGTATTGTATGGATTACCATCACCCAATGTATGGAAACGGAATAGGTCACTTCTTTGACCACTAATCAATTGAGATTTAACCCACGGAGTAGTTGCATATGAAGTATCATCAGTAAATGCTTGAGTTGGTAATTGAACTAATGAAATAGAACCAGAACCAGCAGATAAGTATGCACTTAAATCGGTAGCTGTTTTTTCAAAGTAAGTATACACATAAGCTTTTTTAGTTCCAAATGGAGATTCTCCAAATACATCACCAATATCATTTCCTTGTGCAGGGTCAATTGATGCTGAACCATTATATGCGATATTACTTCCACTAATTGTAAAATAAGTGTCAGTTGTTGTTCCGTTTGCAAATGTTATTGAACCAGTTGCAAATCCGGTTGATTCACTACCACTTAATGTAGCGTGTAATGTACCGATGATATGTTCACTACCACTTGCATATGTTCCTGTAGCAGAACCAGATACTAATGTTACTTTAATACCAATTGGTGCTACGTGTGAATATCCACCTAAGTGACCAACACGAACAATCGTAACTGTTCCTGCTTCTCTTAAATAGTTCTGAACTGCGTACCCTGTATAGTATGTTCCATCAGGTGTACCGAATATTTCTTCAAATTCTGATTGTGTATTGACGATAGTTGGTAAGAATGCAGGTCCTTTACTAAAAGGTCCTACTATTGCTGCTCCAATTTCTCCGATACCCTGTGATAAAAATGATAAATCATTTTCTCTTGTGAATACACCAGGTGATACAATTTTTTCTGCCATTTTATTTACTCCTATTAAGTTTGTGTAATGATACACATATAAGTATTAGATACTTTTTCTAAAATATTATTTTATATATGCGTAACGTAGTATTATTCCGCGATTGGTGTGAATTCACCCGTTGTAGGGTTGTAATCACCATCTCCGTATTTTTCATTTAAACCTTTAAATAAGGTTTCTTCCGTTATAACTAAATCCGAATGTTGTTTAGTTAATTCTGCTTCTCTTTCTTCTAATTCTGACAATCTTCTTCTTTTTTCAATATGAATTTGTCCTAATTCAGTAAAAACAGCCCCAACATCAATTCGTAATTTGTTAATTTGTTTAACCTCATCTTCCGTAAACTTAATTTTTTCTGCCATTTTGATATATTTTGTTTATTAATTAGTTATATATATAAATATATAGATTTTTCCGAAACGATAAAAAAATTATCTAACAAATGAAACTGCACTACTCCAAGTTCCTTTAAGACCTTGGTCAATCGCTCTAACTCTAACATACCATGTACCTGCAGTTAATAGGGTATTAACTTCTATACTATCTGCACTCCATTCAGAATAATCTACTGTGTTTGTAACAAATGTGTTACCTGTTGATATTTGTACATCATATGCGGTAATACCGGTAGTTCCTACTGATGCAGGTGCGGTCCACGATACAAACGGAGATGCATATGCTACTGAAGTAGGTGCACCCGGTGCTGCTAAATCTGCAAATGTGTTTCCACCTTTGTTGTGAGTTACATATCCATTTACTAAGTAAGTATCTACATCTTCAACGTCAATTGAAACAATTTCAGATGTTCTATTTATTAATTCAATTGATGTGATATCTTTTTCTACTAAAACCCCACCTTCTTCTTTTACTAATTTATCGTCAGTTGTAATTCTAAATATTTCTTTGAATCGGTATTTACCATCTTCAGAATCCTTTACTAATAATGGATGTTCTGATGTTGCAGTGATACCACCATTATTTATATCATAATATTTTGATGAGAATGAGTATATTATACCTTTAACTTCTACTTCTTTTAATTCTTCACCTAATTCGGTTGATGCCCAATTAAAGAAATTATTATCAGAATCTAATGTTAATCCACTTAATGAATAACCTTTTAACTTATCACCTTCTATTAAATCTCCTGCTTCAACTATTGAACCATCCCATAAAATAACAGGTGAATCAATTGTTAAACATAAAGAGGTTGAATTACCATCATACGAATCTACGGAATAAACCGTCTTATCTTTATTTGTATTATATCCTGTTGCGTGTGTATTATAACCATCTACAAATACTGCACGAAGCGTATGAGTTTGAATAGTCATTAATGCAGTTTGTGCCCCTGGAGATTGTGGATTCATTGATGATACGTTAAACGTACAAGTTGTACCACTATTTGTTCCTAATGTTATATATGAACCTGCAGCTACACTCCATGTAAAGTTTGCTGACCTACCACTAATTCTACCAAAATTTGTACCGGCAGCATTAAAACCTAACGTATATGTTTCAGTTGTAGATTCAACTGCGTAGGTATAACCAGTTACTGAACCAACTGCATCAATTGCGAATGATGACATTGCAATGGGGCCTATTGAATCTCCCTTTGCTGCTGAGATTGATTTTGTAGCTTGACCTGTTGCTGCAGCTAAATTATTTAAACTTTTGGTTTGTCCTGATGTTAATGTTGCCATTTATGTGTTTCCTATTTGTTATAAATATCTAATAATGAATCAATCCACTTATTCTTATCCGTATATTTTTCAATCATATAAGTTTTTATAATATTAAACCAATATAATTTTTCAGAATAAGATAATGTAGTAATCTTTGTATAAATATCAAAAAATTCAGTTTTAGACGATGCTCGGTATGGATATTCTAAATCTTTACACCAACTCGAATGTAGGATTGGTAATTTACCTTTATCAACCGCTTCAAATATTGAATATCCAAAGGGTTCTGATATAAACGCAGAGTGTGATATCCCCCAATCCATATCATAAAAAGTATCTTTAAAATCTGGATTATAATGATATAATTTTGATTTTGAAATATCTACCTTTACCCCATTTTTCCAAAGTACATTAAATTCTTCAGAGTTAGTAAAAATAAGACTAGGAATTTTATCTAAATAGTGTGGATTTTTTCTACCTTCACTTCTTGCAGCAAATCCTAACTTATTAGATTCGGATAGGGGTAGATTCCATTTAAATTCGTAAAAATTTGGTATATTAGTATTCTTATAAAGTATTTCATATAGTCCTACCCATATATTAGTTTCACACCAATCAGTAACCTCTTGTTCCCATTCTGAACTCATATAAGGATGATGTCCTATTGGTAAATCACTTCCAAATTGAGATTTTAGGATGTGGTCTATTGAATTGTGTAATATATTTGAATGGATTTTATCTTTATTATCTACGATTGGTTTCATTGGAGTATAATGTCCATGTAGGATATTAATTCTTCGTGCACCTTTACATAGTTCTTCAAATTTTTGAATATTCTCACCATGCCAGTAAGTTTCTATTGGGAATTCGTAATCTTCATGTCCTTTGGGTTTGTTTCTATGAATTAGTAGAATTGGTTTAATATCTAATTTAGGTGCTATTAATTCTATCCAAAGATTTACCCAAATATCCGAACCTGCATTGACCCACGGTCCACCACCTGTGGTATAATAAACATCATAAACCATTTATATTATTTTTTTATTATAATTAACCCAGCAAATACTCCAGCAAATGTTACTGTCAACGCATTAACCGAAGTTGATTCTATAATTGAAGGAACTTCTTGTCTTTTATTAGTAGTATTCCATGCTTGAACTATTGGATATTCTTCGTTTAAACTATGTGTAATTGAATAAGTTGAATTACCACTAATCGTTTCCTTATAGGTTGTTAATGCAGTTATTTGTGATGAACCCGAAATTAATCCACTTGGCGTTCCTGCTAAGTTAGCAAATGAAGTAGACCCACTAACAATATGTCCACCTTTTGCTACAACTACATACCCACTTTGAGGTGATGCTAATCCAATTGTTGTAGTATTATTATTGGTAAGTACTACCGATGATGGTATTATTTGTGCATCATTTGTTCCGTATACCGAAACTATTATATTTTTTGAATTAAAATTATGGGTAACTGCAATAGATGATGTAGCATCAAATGAAGCAGTGACAGTTGCTACTTGAGATACATCCGGTGCAGGTAAGTTTGTTAATGAACTACCATCACCTGCAAATTGTCCGCTGAACGAACCACTAATAGTTCCTTCACCTAATGTATTTAAATATCTTGAATCTAATGAGGATGTTAATTGTGATGAACCGGAAACTATTCCAGTCCCACCTAATGTTATTTGAGAACCATTTCCTTTGAAATATGAAGCCGTTATAGCACCACCGATATTAATTGAACCAGAAATTAGGGCGTCAGTAACAACTATTGATTGTATGGAAGGGACTCCGTTATCTTTTTCAAAATACAACTTACCATCGTAAGTGTTTATTGCCAACTCTCCTAACTCAAGAGTGTCGGTTGTAGGTGATTTTCCCTGAACTGCCGTTCTTTTTAGCTTTAATACTTGTGCCATATGTATGACTTAATAATTTCATTATATAATTACTTAATTAGAAACTCCTTATATAAGAAGTTGTTGAACTATAACCCGTTTGGGTTATAGTCCAGTTTCTAATTTATTAATTTTGTTTGATAAATCTTCAATTTGTTTTTGTTGTTCTTTTATACCTTCGATTAATAGAGCAACTAATTTGTCATATTTAACCGCTTTGTATCCATTATCACGAGTTACAACTAATTGTGGAAGAACTTCTTCAATTTCTTGTGCGATTACACCGACATCATTTCCTTCGAATCCATGTATATCTTTATTTTCTGCTTTCCAATCGTAGGTGTTACCACTAATCATTTTGATTTTTTCGATTGGAGATTCGATTGCTGTGATGTTTTCTTTGAAACGAATATCTGAAGCAGCAAATGCTGTGATATCACCTGTTGCAGTTATTGCTCCTGTGACTGTTAATGCTCCCGTTGCTGTTGCTCCACTTACCGTCAATCCAGTTAATGTACCAACTGATGTGATTGCACTTTGTGCTGCGGTTGTGACTGTTCCTGCGGTTGTTGCAGTTGATGCGTTACCAGTTAAAGCACCTACAAATGTAGTTGAAGTTACTGATGTTAAACCTGCTAGGGTTGTTGAAGTTGCGCCTAATGCGGTAGAAGTTGAACCAATCGTAATTGCTGAGTTAGCTAAATTAGCATTTGATATTGAACCGGCTAACATTGCGTTTGTTACTTTTGCTGCACCTATTGTTGTTGCATTTCCAACCGAAGTTACATCACCGGTTAGGTTTGCATTTGTTGTTACGTTTGATGCAGTACCAGTCAAAGCACCTACAAATGTAGTTGAAGTTACTGAAGTTAAACCTGCTAGGGTTGTTGAAGTTCCACCTAATGATGTAGAGGTTGAACCAATAGTAATTGCACTATTAGTTAAAGAACCATTTCCAATATTACTTAATGTATTTGATGCACCACTAATAGTTTTATTAGTAAGTGTTTGTGTTCCTGATGTAGTTACTAATGGTAATTCAGAACCTGCTGCTCCTGCTTTCCAATAATCATTAGTTGAATCCCAAAGTAATGAACCTGAAGTTGTAGTTGGTGCAGTTGGGTCTTTTACTAATAATCCACCATTTGCTGAACCATTACCATTTAATTCAATTATATTATCTCCAATTTGAAGAGTTGTTGAATTTACGGTCGTTGTAGTACCATTAACTGTTAAATTACCACTAACAGTTACATTATTGTGTGTTACGTTTGATGTAGTTAATAAAGCTTGGTCAATATACGTTCCATATCCAGTTGTACCGGTTAATGAAATTTGAGATGAACCCGAAACTACGGTCTCAGCGTTTAATTTAGTTTTAACTCTAGCATCAGTATAATAAAGATTTGAACCTTCAGTAACGTTTGATGTTGAGTTTCCAGTTACACTTCCTAAACTTATTTGTGCCGAACCAGATACTAAGTTTGGAATAGTAATATTAGCAGAACCATCAAAAGAAGTTCCATTAATTGTTCTCGCAGTTGTTAATGCAGCTGCAGTTGTTGCGGTTGAAGCATTACCTGTTAATGCTCCTGTAAATCCAGTTGATGTTACTGAGGTTAATCCTGCTATTGTTGTTGCAGTTCCACCTAATGTAATTGAAGTTGAACCGACTGTTATTGTTTTATTTGAACCTAATAAAGAACCATCTATTTGTGCTGAACCTGAAACTACACTAATACCATTGAAAAATGAACCACTATGAATTGTTGTTCCACCTAACACTTGCGAAGAACCACTTATTGTACCCGTTGGTAATAATGGTGTTACTTGTGTAGAACCACTTACTATACCACCTGGAATAGAACTAATACTTGTATAAGTTATTTGTGCTGAGCCTGATACTATACTCCTTCCTTTTGTTTCATAAGATGAAGTTGCAGTATTTAAATTTGAAAGTTGTGAACTAACTGAACCAGTATATGTTGCAAGAGTAGAATTCTTTGTATCTAACGATGATGTGTACGATTCGATTAAATCTAATCTAGCATCTTGAGAGCCAGTATCAGTATTTAATTGTTGAATTTTACTTTGTAATGATGCAGAAAAACTTGAAGGGTCTCCTATACCTGTAACTGACCCACTAAATGAACCACTATATATACCATTATCTGGTAAGGTGAATGTTGCACCGTTTGCAAAGGTTAGTGAACCTGAAATTATGGGACTATGTATTATCATCGCTTTTTATTTTTTTTTTTATTTTATTTACTAATAAATATGTTTATTTTAAATTGAACCGCCATCTATACTAGAAATAACTGAAGCATTTGCTGTTCCTGTCACATCTCCACTCAATGTTATTTGAGCCGAACCACTAAATACACCAAGTACATTTACTTGATTTGTTACAGCAGTACCGAATCCAGTGATATTACCAGAATCAATCGAACCACTAACTATATGACCACCTTTTGCTACAACTACATAACCACTTCTAGCAGATTCAAATGTAATTGTTATATTATTATTGTCGGTATGTCTTAATGATGATGGAATGATTTGGTATCCATCTGTATCAAATACCTGTGCAATTGCGTTAGGTGTACTCAAATTATGATTTACAACCCACGTAGATGATGCGGTAAATGTTCGTTGAACTGTTGCCGTTTGAGCAATTGTTACGTTTTCTAATGCACTACCATCACCTTTAAAAAATGATGCGGTAATTGAACCACTTAGATTTAGGTTACCCGCAATGGCAGTTGAAGTGTTGGTGGTTAGTATTGTTTCTACGGAATCTATTGAACCCGACTTTCTAAAAAATACCTTACCATCAGTAACGTTCATTGCTATTTCACCATATTGTAGTGAACCAGTTGTAGGTATTGAGCCGGGGGTCGTAGACCTTTTGAATTTAATAATTTGTGCCATTAATTTTCTATTTTGGTTTTTAAATATTCCACTTGTTTAGTTAATTCCTTGATACCTTCAATTAAAACGGATACTAATTTATCATATTTAACTGCTTTGTAACCATTTTCTCTTGTTTGTACTAACTCTGGGAACACCTCTTCAATTTCTTGAGCGATTACTCCATAATCTTTACCACTATAAATAGATTGTAAATCCGCATTCCAGTCAAACTCACAGCCACTTATTTTAGAAATTTTTTCTAATGGAGATTGGATTGGTCTAATATTATTTTTTAATCTAATATCTGATGATGCAAAAGCAACAATATCACCCCCTGCATTGATATCACCACTCACACCAATACCACCCGTTACGATTAAAGCACCGGTTGTTTTAGTTGTAGATGCAGTAGCATTTGTAATTGTAATTGCGTTTGAGGTAGTTGCACCTGTATCAGTTATTTGTTGTAATGTTCTTGTTACTTGTTGAGAACCACTAATAGTTCCTGCTGGTAAGTTTGCTATTGTTTGAGCAGAACCTGAAACTACACCAGTTGGTAACAATAATATAATTTGTGAACTACCACTAACTACTCCCGAAGGTAGTGTTGCAATAAGTTGTGATGAACCTGAGATTACTCCGTTTGTAGCATTTATTACTCCATTAAATGAAGTTGCAGTTGATGCTCCTATTGTTGTAAGTGAACCAGATATTTGAACTGAACCTGTAAATGAATGTGTATCATTTCCAAAATCACCAAATCTATTAGAACCACTACTGAATATAACAGATGCCGTTTCATTAATTGTTGTTAAATTAACAATAGTTAAATCCGTAATAGTTGTTCCACTTAATTGAGATGAACCACTTACTACACCAGTAGGTAATAATGGAGTTACTTGTGATGAACCACTAACTATTCCACTTCCTCCTAATATTTGTGAACTACCACTTACTACACCGGTAGGTAATAAAGAAATTACTTGTGAACTACCACTAACGATTCCTGTAGGGATAGAACTAATATTTGCGTATGTTATTTGAGAGCTTCCACTTACCAACCCACTTCCACCTAATATTTGAGATGAACCACTAACAATTCCTCTACCTTTTGTTTCGTAAGATGAAGTTGCAGTATTTAAATTTGAAATATGTGAATCAATTGATGCTGTATAAATAGCAAGAGTTGAATTCTTAGTATCTTGTGAAGATGTGTACGAATTTAGTGATGTTAATGGAATTAATCTAGCATCAACCCCATTTGTAAAATGAGCAGAACCAGTATTCAATGTAAGAGTTACATCTCCCGATATTCCTCCACCACTTAAACCATTCCCCGCATTGACTGCCGTAATATCTGCTAGTGATGCTGCAAGTAAAAGTTCTTCTGTTCTCCAATCTACATATTTTTTAGTAGCACCAGCAGTAAGTAAATGATTGTTTGTATAATTAACACTACCACTTACCAACACTATATCGGCAGATGATGTTACATAATAAAACGCTGCTGAACCTAATGATGCTAATGTATTTGCACCTAATAGGGTAGCAAAAGATGCCGATGGTGCATATAATAAATTGTATGAACTTGATAATTGGTTTGAACCACTAACTACACCGGTTGGTAATAGAGATGGTATCTGTAAAGAACCACTAACTATGCCCGCCGGGATTGATGATAATGATGTATATACTACTTGAGATGAACCACTTACTACACCGGTTGGTAATAATGGAGTTACTTGAGAACTACCACTAACTATGCCCGCCGGGATTGATGATAATGATGTATATACTACTTGAGATGAACCACTTACTACACCGGTTGGTAATAATGGAGTTACTTGAGATGAACCCGATATAATTCCTCTACCATTTGTTTCATACGATGAAGTTGCATTAATTAAAGATGCGGTTACATTTGATAATGTATTCCATTTTGTATCATTTGAACCACTATATGTTCCTAACGTTGTATTCTTAGTATCTTGTGAAGATGTATAAGAATTTAAATCACTTAATATACTTACTATTTGTGCAGAAGATGAAACTACTGAATCGCCATCAATCATTAAATATCTATTATCTAATGAACTTGTTACTTGCTGAGACCCACTAACTACACCTGATGGTAATAATGAAGTCACTTGTGCGGATGATGAAACTATCCCATCTCCTCCAGCTAAAAGTATTTTTGATTCCCCTCCTAATTGACCTGCCTTCCAATAATCATTAGTTGAATCCCATAATAGAGAACCACTAATAATAGAAGCACCAGTTGGGTCTTTAACTAATAAACCACCATATGAAGCATTTGTACCATTCAGTTCGATAATATTATCACCCAATACAATTGCAGTTGAATTAATTGATGTTTGTGTTCCTTGAACTACTAAATTTCCTTTAATTGTAGTAGTTGATGCTGCATCTTGACCACTAACTGTTATAGCATCTTTTAAAGATTGCGTATATAATAAAACTGATGCGGTTACATTTTGTATCGTACTCCACTTTGTATCATTTGACCCAGTATATGTAGCAAGAGTTGTATTTTTTGATTCCTCAGAAGCAGTAAATGTTAATAAAGAACTTGATACTAAACCTAACGTTGTATTTTTAGTATCTAAACTTGCAGTATAAGTAGCAAGAGTACTATTTTTAGTATCTTGTGATTGGGTATAAGAATTTAATGAAGCCGTTGCAGATAAAACCGATTCGGTTACATTTAATAGTGTACTCCATTTATCATTAATTGAACCAGTATAAGTAGCAAGAGTTGAATTCTTAGTATCTTGTGAAGCCGTATAAGAATTTAATGAGGCAGTTGCAGATAAAATTGATGCTGTTACATTTGATAATGTACTCCATTTTGTATCAATTGAAGCCGTATAATTTCCTAATGTAGAATTTTTAGTTTCTAAACTTGATGTATATGTTCCTAATGTTGAATTTTTAGTTTCTAAACTTGCAGTATAAGTTGCAAGTGTACTATTCTTATTAGTTTGTGATGATGTGTAATCATTTAATGAAGAAGTACTACTACTAACTGCTGTAAATTTAGTATCTACTGATGCAGTGTATGTTGCAAGAGTTAAATTTTTATCATTAATACTTCCAGTATAAGTTGCAAATGAGGTATTAGATGATGATAAAATACCACTTCCTGGTACTAATATACTATCTATTGATGCAGAAACTGCATATAATTTTTTCCATTTATGAGTATCACTACCTAACTCGTATTGATTTGATGCAGAAGGTATCAATGAACCACTCACTTGTGCAGTAACGATTATATTATCACTACCACTATCACCTAAATAAATATTTCCACTTAATCTTACATCTCTTGCGGTTAAATCACCACTTAAAAGGATATTAGAAGCAGAAATATCACCAACTAACTTTATGTTACCATTTACAGGTGCGTTTAATGGTAATAATGTATATGTTGAGGAGCCACTTCCAAATTGAATTGAACCCACTCCTTGATGTAAATATAATTCACTCTCCGTTAATACCGGCGATGCATTAGATGTACCTCTTCGTAATTGTAATATTGCAGCCATTAATTAAGATTTCCTATTTTATTTCCTATAAATATAGAGATTTAATAAAATGTAAGTGAGATATAATAGTTATACCACCTATATAAGTATTGAAAAATAAAAAGTTAAAAAAAATCCCCCACTATTGTGAGGGATTTTATTTTTTTATGTATTCCGTATTAGAAAGTTCCACCATCTAATTCGTTTGAAGCAATGAATGATGAACCATTCCATTGAATCAAATCACCAGCGTTTGATGGAGTTACTGAAATCAACTTCTTAGAACCATTCGATACTACGAATGAGTTAGCAGTTAATCCGGTAATTACCAAATCAGTTCCGATAGTTACTTTAACAGCATCATCAGAAATTTGAGAATTTACAAATAATCCACTTGCTCCTACTACTTGAACTGAACCTGATGTTGGAGATGCATTGAATCTAGCAACTTCTTTTTCAGAACCTGCTTTACCAGCTTTCCAATAATCAGTTGTAGTATCCCACAATAATGAGCCTGAAGTAGTCGAACCACCTGTTACATCTCTTACTAGTAAACCACCATTTGCTGCTCCACTTCCGTTCAATTCTATGATGTTATCACCAATTTGTACGGTCGTTGAATCAACCGTGGTAGTTGTACCTTGAACATATAAGTTACCAGCGATTGTTACTGAATCTGCGGTTGAATTACCTAAGTAAACATTACCATTTGCAGTTAATGAACCGGAGATAGTTACGTTATCAGGTAAACCAATAGTTACTGTCCCGCCTGAACCTAAAGTTACTGAACCACCTGTGATTTCAATTTCATTAGCTGTTCCTTGTACGGTCAATGAAGTATTACCTTCTACTGCAGTACCAGATGTTGAACCATAATCCACTTTTAATGAATTATCACCACCATCTAAAGAAAGACCAGTTCCTGCAACATCAGCGTTTAAAGTTGCAGCTGTTACACCATTTGCTTTAATTGTTACGTTACCAGAAGTTACAGCAAAGTTAGCAGATGCGAATGAAGCAACACCCTTTGCAGATGTACTAGCATTATCAGCTGTAATTGTAATTACATTATTAGTTACTGCGGTAGATATTGAATTTGAACCTGTTACTCTTAAAGAATCAGTTAATAAAGAAATTACATCATTTCCAGTAGAACCAGAAATTCTTAAATCAGTTACTAAACCGGTTAAGTTACTACCATCTCCTTTGAATGAACCACTAAATGAACCACTTGCAGATACATTTGTTAATGTTGCAAGATTGATTGTAGTTGAATTCAATTGAGAAGAACCAGAAACGATTCCTGCAGGGATTGACGATATATTTGCGTAAGTAATTTGAGATGAACCTGAAACTATACCATTTGTTGCATTTATAGCACCATATATATTTGTACCATAAACCGCTCTATATCTTTTAGAAGCAGAACCCAAATCAAATGCGTTATCATCATTTGGTATGATTGATGAACTCAAATCTGCGTTTACTACTAAATTATCAGATGTTGTATCACCAATTGTGATTGTACCACCTAATGTTAAGTTACCATCTATGTTTACATTTCCTGTTACATTTAAACTTGAACCTGAAATCACTCCAAAACTTACGTTTTGTCCTGATAATGAGGAAATTGTTTGTGCAGAACCAGAAATCACACCGGTTGGTAATAATGGAGTTACTTGAGCACTTCCACTAACAATACCTGCTGGAATTGAACTAATACCTGAATAAGTAATTTGTGATGAACCCGAAACTACTGTCTCAGCGTTTAATTTAGTTTTAACTCTTGCATCAGTATAATAAAGGTTTGAACCTTCAGTTACATTTGATGTTGAGTTTCCAGTTACACTTCCTAAATTTATTTGTGATGAACCACTAACAATACTTGCTGGAATTGAAGAGATACTTGCGTATGTAATTTGTGCAGAACTTGAAACTAATCCACTTCCACCTAATATTTGAGTTGAACCTGATACAATTCCTGCTGGAATTGAAGAGATACTTGCATAAGTTATTTGAGATGAACCAGATACAATACTCATACCACCTGCAGTTAATACTTGTGATTCAGAACCACTCTTACCAACTTTCCAATAGTCATTAGTTACATCCCATAATAAAGAACCAGAGATAGTTGAACCACCTACTGCATCTCTCACAATAAGACCACCATCAGATGTTCCTGCTGCGTTTAATACTAATACGTTATCTGCAATGTTTATTGTTGTAGAATCAACAACTGTTTGTGTACCTTGAACATATAAGTTACCTTTAATAGTTTGGTCACCATTAAATGTTACGTTAACACCACTTGCAGTAAATGCTGCAACTAATGATGAAGTATAACTTGCTAAAGTTGAATTTTTAGTTTGCTCAGAACCGCTAAATGTAGATAATTGGTCTAATCTAGAAGTTTGAGTAGTATTAAGAGTATCAACGGAAGCGGTATAACTAGCAAGAGTTGAGTTCTTAGTACTTTGATTACTTAATGCAGTATCAACTGAAGCTGTATAACTTGCTAAAGTTGAATTTTTAGTTTGCTCAGAACCGCTAAATGTAGATAATTGGTCTAATCTAGAAGTTTGAGTAGTATTAAGAGTATCAACCGAAGCGGTATAACTAGCAAGAGTTGAGTTCTTAGTACTTTGATTACTTAATGCAGTATCAACTGAAGCTGTATAACTTGCTAAAGTTGAATTTTTAGTTTGCTCAGAACCGCTAAATGTAGATAATTGGTCTAATCTAGAAGTTTGAGTAGTATTAAGAGTATCAACCGAAGCGGTATAACTAGCAAGAGTAGAATTTTTAGTTTCTAAAGATGCAGTGTATGTAGCAAGAGTTGAGTTCTTAGTATCTAATGATGCAGTATAAGTAGCAAGAGTTGAATTTTTAGTTTCTAAACTTGAGGTATAAGTTGCTAAGGTAGAATTTTTTGTTTCTTGAGAAGCACTAAATGTATTTAATGCACCCAATATACTAACTACTTGAGATGAACCACTAACAATTCCTGCTGGGATTGAAGAGATACTTGCATAAGTAATTTGTGAAGAACCTGAAACTGTTCCGGTTGGTAATAATGGGATAATACCTGCTGAACCTGAGATTACTCCGTCCGCGTTTAATTTTTCTTTAACGTTTGCATCAAAATTAGTAATTGAATCTGCGTTTACCTGTGCTGAACTCGAAATAATTCCTGCAGAGATTGAAGATATACTTGCATAAGTTATTTGTGATGAACCTGAAACGATTCCTGTTCCACCGGTTTGTGCACTTGCTTTTACTTCAACGTTACCACCTTTATTAACGATGAATAATTTTTCTTGTGCTGTGTTATAGTATGGGATACCATCTATTGAGGTATCATATGTTGCTCCTGTTAAATCAGGGGTTGTAGTTCCCTGTAATATTTTATTTGCGGGTGTTACTGTTGAACCATCAATACCTACAAATAAGATTGTGTTACCATTAGCTGCTGAGATTCCTGCTGAACCCGTTACAACTAATAATTCACCTGCTCTTTTTGTAGCACTTGATACGGCTTCTAACGAACCCCTCCTATGTTTAATTATTTGTGCCATTGTTTTCCTTCTTTGTTTTTTTTAATTTAAATGATAACCTTTATTTTTTTGGTTGTAAGGACATATGCCTAAATAATAAAACACTATATAGTGTAGTTATGTATAAGTATTAAGATATTTGAGATTTATTAAATTCTACCGCAGTCAATTGTAAAAGAACCCGAAGAAATTACATATTCTACTCCACTTTGGAAATGTAAAGAGCCAGTATTCAATGAAAATGAAATTGTACTACCTGATAATGAACCAGTTAATCCATTAGATGCTTCGTATGTGTTACCACCACCAAAAGTGTAAGTGTTCCAAGTAATAGAATCACTATATGTAGTTATAAAATCAGCGTAGGTAATTGTTGCTTTATATAGAGTATCAGTATTTGCTACATACACTATCTGATTATCCGTAAAATTATTTACCGGAGAGGTAGATAATGCACTATAAGTTGCAAATACTCTAAACGTACCTTTTAAATCAGTTAGAGTATCTATTAATTTTCTACCAACATATTGATAAGCAGAAACATAAACATACTGAGTAGTAGTTGGTGCTAATGCAGTAGTAGCAAATTGTAAAACACCCGTCTTATAATCAAAAGTATAATTATTTACCGAAACTTGGTCTCCTGCTGCAACTCCTACTGATGAGGTAGCGGAAGATACGAATACCTTTGCACCATAACCCGGTGTTGTATCTTCTGCGTTAGCATTTGCTAATGATACTGCACTATATTTTGGAGATATAAAATTTGTTTGTTGATTACCATCAATCAACTGACCACCAATACCTGCTAAAGATGCAGTTGCATTAGATAATAAAAACCAAACCTCACTTTTAGAACCAGTTGCTAAATCCGAACGAGTTAAACCTGCTCTATAATAGTATTTCATTACACTCTGTCCGTTGACTGAGTATACCGAACCACTTTGTGCACTTCCACTATATGGTAATCCACTTGAAGGTATCAATGCATGGTCTACATAAACTTCTCCGGCGTTAATATCCAATGTAGAAGTGAACGCCTCTTGAGAGTCAGTAAAACTGTCATGAGTGTATCTTCTACTTTGAAGTAACCTGTTCGATTTGGATAATTTATCTACTGCCATTTTATATCTTTGCTATTCTTTAATTATTAAACTATTGTTATTGATGCTATTGGTGTTGGGTCTCCTTTGTAACGTACTATTACATAAATATTCGTATATGTTGCATTTAAGAACATACCGTCACCATTTCTTAAAGGAATTGTATAAGTTGTTGACGATACACTACCTCCAGTATTACCATATAAATCTATACTACTACCGAATGGGTTTTGACCATCAGTATTTGCAGAGATTGTTGATACAAAGTTAGATAGGGTTTTTGTTGGGTCATATACTCTTGCTGGAGTATAAATTGTATTCTTAGATGATTCAAATAGAATAACTGCTGCTGCAGAGTTATTAGTTGTTGCATCCCATTCTACCAATGTTTGTCCTAAATTTAAAGTCATAGAGGTTTTTACACCTGATGTTGTAAACTTACGAATATAATATTTGTAATCACTTGCAGTTGATGGGTTACCCAACCAATAAGCATAAGTACCACCGGGTTTAACTAAATGTCCTGGTTTAACTTGAAGGTCTTTTACTCCTAAATTATATAATCCAAATGAAGTTGTCCATGCAGTTCCGTTAAATGCCAAAACGTTATCTGCTAATTGAATACGATAGTTTTCACCTAAGAATGGTTCATATAAAGTAGTTGCCGATGCATCGGATACTTGTGAAGCACCATAATACGCCATTGAACCACTACTTAATGGTTGTCCAAAAGTACTACCGGAATGATATAGTATCGTTGCAGTAGTCGATGTTTGTGTTCCTGCAAAGTTATATCCACTAATAGTTGCATTAAATGAAGTTGTACCTAATCCTGTTTGGTTAATATTCTCATTTGTTGATGGTGTGAATGTAAATTTAGAATTTAATCTAATAGTATCCGTTTCATATGGTATAGTTGAAGTACTTCTTAATGTATTATCAAGACCATAAACCGCATTTGCAGTTGATATTGTACCACCAGATGTAGCAACTGTTGATGTACCGGTTGATGTTACTAATGAATCCGCTTCAGTTATTGATGCGATAGTTCCATTGTAAAATAATGGATTAAATGTACCTGAAACTGATGCACTGATTTCATAAGTTGCACCTGTTAAATATGGTGCACCACTTAATGAACGAGATGTTGCAGTTAATGGTACATAAGTACTAACAACTAATGTTGGTGTTTGTGTAGGAACGTTTGTTGAGATTGTACTCAATGGTGCCCAAAATACTTCCGAACCATTTGCTGCTATTGGAGTTGAATATCCACTACTACCACTTGCTATTTGAATAGATGCTGATATATGATAATATCCACTTGCACTTACTGCCGTTGCAGAACCACTATAAAGAGTTTGACCTAATGCCGATGCAAATTTTCCATCTTGATATCCAGCAGGTATTACCGCTGAATTTGCAGTTGGAATTAATGCCAATGTTACACCACTTGTTGTTCCTG
>Ga0208133_1000335_pt1 | contig 18936 bp, 17 predicted proteins | sample ColrivemetaGS535_FD_187595 | JGI IMG/M metagenome (GOLD analysis project Ga0208133, IMG submission 187595) | Estuarine microbial communities from the Columbia River estuary, USA - metaG S.535 (SPAdes) (version 2) | ecosystem: Environmental > Aquatic > Marine > Intertidal zone > Estuary | place... | reverse complement strand
GTCATGAAGTTTCCGTTATGAATGAAATAAAGAAAAGTGTTGGGTCACAAATTTTCAAATCATCCGATATTAACCCAAAACTTATTAAGAATAAAGACACTTTTGATAAAATAGTTAATTGTGCTGAGTATGAGTTAATGCAGGCTTATGAAAAGTTCAATAGTAAAAACCCAAACAGTATTTATACTATATTTCACTCTTCTATACTTTTTGAAAGATCTTGGAATGAAAAAATGAATTACAACATTAATGTTTTTTGTCCGAAAATAACAAGAATGGAAAGATGTAAAGAAGTTACTAAAACATCTACAAATCCAAATGGCATGAAAATTTCGGATATTTCATACCTACTAAGAAATGAAATTGATGATATTGATAAGAATAAAATGTGCAACTTTGTTCTTCATAATTATGAGGCAGGTGATCCACTAACTCAAGTAAATGATATTGATCAAAGAATAATTGATAGGTTTCTTAAATCTGAGAGTATTGTATTAAAACATTATTAATATGAAGAATAAAATTAAAATACAACTTATCGAGCCTTGTAAAAACAAATTATACTTTGTAAAGTTAATTAAAGATTGTACTAATTTAGGTCTAAAAGACTCAAAAGAAGTCTGTGATAGATTACATGCCAGTCCGTATTTAATTGAAGAGATTACCGTAAAAGATAGTTTAGATGAAAATGGTATGCACTACTCTAGAAAGTTCATTGAAGGCATGAAAAATATTGAAGGAAGATTCAATGTTACTGGTGGAACTCAGTGGCAAAGAAATATTAAGATGTTAAGTCTTGGTATTGCTGATGAATCAGAGTATATAGATTTTACAAACGAATTTTTAATTGATAATAGAAATTTGGAAGTATCAGAAACTATCCTTAGATTTGCTTTAAGTAAATTATCAAAAGATGAATTACAAGAGGTCTTTACCGAAATTAACAAAACATTAATATAATATATGGCTAACGCTTGGATACACGCAAAATCATCAGCCCGTAAACACGGTGGTGAAATTGAAGATTATTTATCAATCCACATGAAGATGGATTGTTCTAAAGCTTATGTGGCTGATAATAGACACAGAGCACTAACTCACACAAATTTCTGGATACATGAAGTAATGATACCTATTTTCGGATATACTATTAAGAATTCGAATGGTAAAGAAGTATGTGTTAAAGACCTTTGTGAACAACATATCTTAGAAGATTTTGGTATGAGGTTTATTCCAACCCCACAAGATTATCTTGAGAATATGGAGTTTATGGATTGGATGCAAAATGGCATCAAAGGACATCCATCATCTTTTGAAAAGATTTCACAAAAAGGAAATATTAAAGTAAATTTAGACTAATATGATAGTAATTTGTAAAAGACCGACTAAGAAATTAGTTAAAGGAGTTAGATACGAAACAGGTAGTCTTCATAATAGTGGTAATAACCAACGTTGGCAAGAAGGCACTGTAGAAATTCTTGGTATTGGAAGATTTGTTGTTGATAATTTTACTACAACTGATGGTAATCCTTTACCTAAAACAGATATCATTGTTCCAAGGTCACCTGTCCATAACTTAGAATTTAGAGACCTCACTAAAGGTGATATTCTTGTTTGTATATCAGACAATTATAAAACACTTGGTAAAGGATGTATGTATCAAATTGAAGAATTGATAACAAAGTCTTATACAAAGATGGGGTGGAACAAACAACCATTTACTCATACTGAACAAAGTATTAGATTTGTTGGTATTCCTCGAACACTAAAATTCTCTCATTGGAGATTTAGAAAATTATCGGCTCAAGAAGCTCGTGAGATTTCTCTAAACTCTGTATTACATGGTGAAGAACCGGTAATTGTAAAATCAAAAGACATTAGAAAAATTGAATTGGTTGCTAATAAAGAATTGGAACTAATGAATATGTTATCTAAATCAATTATTGATCCAAACAGACATCATCTTTCTATTATTGACTGGGCTTGTCAGAAATCCGGTACTAATTTAGGAATAACATCAGATGATTACTCTTCTCTTTTGAATATGACTTTGAAAGATATCCTTGAAAAAATTGAAACAAAATAAACACAATATATGAACAACGACAAATTTGCAATTCTTCGAGAAAAACAAGAAGAAATTAAAAAGATGAAAAAAGAAATGTTAGAAGCATCTAACAAAATCTTTACCGAGTTAACTAAAACAATTTTTGAAGACCATCCTAAAGTAAAGTCTTTTGGTTGGAATCAATATACTCCTTACTTTAATGATGGAGACTCCTGTACTTTCTCAGCTAATACTGATTACATCTATATCAACGGAGATTGTGTTGATGATTCTGAGTGGATTAATGAGACAATCATCACAAACTACGGTACTTGGAATCGTGAGAAAAAAGTATATGAAGGCCGAACTGAAGTTCCAAATTTAAATTATGATTCAGAATTGGTTAAAGCTAATGATGAGATTAAAGAATTTTTGTGTAACTTTGACGAAGAATTCTTTATGTCACAATTTGGAGACCACGCTGAAATCACAGTAACAGCAGAAGGTGTAAGTGTTGACGAATACGAACACGATTAATAAGTAATATAAACAAGTAATATAAATAAAAACAAACAAAAATGACAAACATTTTAAATTTTATGGCAGGGTATTGGTGGATCGCCGCAATCATCCTTTGTGTAGTAATGTATAAATTCATTCTACGAGTATTTTTCGGACTAGTTATTGTTCCTGAGGACAAGATTGGTTTAGTAACAAAAAAGTTCGTTCTTTTTGGAGATCATAAAGAACTTACAGGTGACCGTATTATCGCGGTAAATGGTGAAGCTGGTTTACAAGCTAAGATGCTTTCACCAGGTTTACATTGGTGGATGTGGCCTTGGCAGTATAATATCGATATGCAAGCATTCGTTGTTATTCCAGAAGGACATATTGGTTTAGTATCAGCAAAAGATGGTTTAGTTCCAAAAACAGGACGTATCTTAGGTCGTAGAGTAGAGTGTGAAAACTTTCAAGACTCCGTTACCTTCTTAACTAACGGTGGTCAAAAAGGTCGTCAATCATCTTTTATTACGAATGGAGTTTACAAAATCAATACACACTTATTTGAGGTGTCTATTGTTAAACAAGCTACTATTCAAGAAAATATGGTGGGTATTATTACATCATTAGATGGTGACCCATTAGAGAATGGTCAAATCGCTGGTAAAAATGTTGAAGGACATAATAACTTCCAAGACTTTGATATGTTCTTAGAAAAAGGTGGTAATCGTGGTTTACAACAACAAACTATCTTGGCTGGTACTTATAACTTAAACCCTTGGGCTGTACAAGTAGAAGAAGTACAAATGACTGAGATTCCAATTGGTCACGTTGGTGTTGTTATCTCTTTCGTTGGAGAAGATGGTGTTGACGTAACAGGTGTTAACTTCAAACACGGTAACTTAGTTGGTAAAGGACAAAAAGGTGTTTGGGCTGAACCATTCGGACCTGGTAAATATCCAATCAATAAGTACACTAATAAGATTGAGTTAGTACCAACAACAAACTTAGTTCTTAACTGGGCCAACGCTCGTACTGAGTCTCACAACTTAGATAAAGGACTTAACACAATCACTGTTCGTTCTAAAGATGGTTTCCCATTCAACTTAGACGTATCACAGATTATCCACATTCCAATGACAGAAGCACCTAAAGTGATTGCTCGATTTGGTAATATGAATAACTTGGTATCTCAAGTTCTAGAACCAACGATTGGTAACTACTTCCGTAACTCGGCTCAAGACTCTGATGTTATCGCTTTCTTAACTACTCGTAAAGAACGTCAAGATTCAGCGAAACAACACATTTCTAAAGTATTAGATGAATATAATGTTCACGCTGTTGATACTTTGATTGGTGATATCGTTCCACCACAAGAGTTGATGAAAACTTTAACTGACCGTAAGATTGCTCAAGAGCAAGAAGTAACTTTCGAAACTCAAAAGAAAGCGGCTATCTCTCGTCAAACTTATGAGAAAGAAACGGCTATCGCTGATATGCAGGGTGAGGTTGTAAAAGCTGACCAAGGTGTTCAAATCGCTGAACGTCACGCTGATGCTTCTGTTAAGAAAGCAAAGGGTGATGCTGACTCTGTTAAAATTGCGGCTGAAGCGAGTGCTGAATCTACAAAGTTGAAAGCTGAAGCAGATGCTACAAGAACATCATTGATTGGTAATGCTGAGGCAGAAGCTATCCTTGCTAAGGGTAAATCTACTGCTGAATCATACAAACTAGCCGTTGAGGCGATGGGTAAAGAAAACTTTACGACATTTAAGGTTACCGAAGAGATTGGTAAGAACGGTGTGAAAATCATGCCAGACTTGTTAATCAATGGAGGTGGACAAAGCGGGAACGGAGCAATAGACGGATTATTGGGAGTTCAAATCTTAAACATGATGGGTAACCAAATGGGTAAGAGTATGAATGACACAACAGTGAAGTCAGTAACTACTGATGTGCCTGTTGAAGATCTTTCTGTCCAAAAGAAAGACAAGAAGTAATCACTTCTATTAAAAGAAAACCCTTTGATTAATTTCAAAGGGTTTTTTTATTTTAAAATATTTATGTATATTTGTAGTATGTTGAGATACAAAAAAGGAGATATTGTAATTTGCGTAACTAATAAGATGTATGGTATGACATGCTTATTAGAAGTTGGTGAACAATATCAAATTGATGATTGGATTGAAATGGATCACAAGAATTTAGTAAGTGTAACTAATATTAAAAATAATCAGGATATTGGTGTATTTGATGATAAACACTTTATGCCTATGGATGTTTGGCGTGAATTTCAACTAAGAAAGATATTAGAATAATGTATAATAAAATCTACGACTTCTGTAAAGTAAGAAACTTTGGTGGTGTTTATTCAAATGGAGATAAACCTACACCAAGAGTGCAATTTCTTATGCAACTTTTAGAATCTGAAGGCATCAACTATGAGTTAGATACTTATCAATCAAGAGGTAATACTTGTTTCAATATTATCCTAAAAGGTGACTCTGATAGAATGGTAGTTGCTCATCACGATATTGTAAATCCAAACATTGATAATGCTAATGATAATTCAGCATCTGTTATTAATGCTATAATGATTAAGAAGTTAATGCCTCATATAAACGTTGTTCTTTTAGATGGTGAAGAATGTGGTGGATTAGGTTCTCAAAGAGTCTCAGACCAAATAAATGAAGGTTATTTCAACACTATCGATTGGGTTCTTAATTTAGAACTAACTGGTAAAGGTGGTAAGTATTTCTTTATTGGCAATTATCCAGGTAAATTATCTGACCATATTAAATCAATCTTTGATTGTCCTATTACAAATACTCCTTATAACGATTCTGTGACATTTAGAAAGAATGGAATAGATTCTGTTGTAATTAATCCAATACCTCCTCTAAACGAAGGAAAATCATCTGTTAAGTGGGATAATGATACCTATTTAGATTTTTCTATGTTATATAACTGCCACTCTTCTAAAGACACTATTGATACAATTAGTGTTGATGATATGAAAGAGTTTACTGAAGATGTTGTTCTTAAAATACTAGCCTAGAAATTTAATATATAAAGAGTAATAAAAACTCTTATATTAAATGAATAATTTTAATGACTTTCAAAATCTTCTAATTCTAGAAAAAAGAATTTCTCAAATATCTTCTACTATTGAAGTTACTTTTGGATTTGATGTAATCAAAACAACACATGCTGATGATAGATCTGACTTTGCTAAAAGAGGTCTAAGTGGTAATCAAAATCCTATTTCAAATGCTGAAATGTCTGAATTTGTTTCTTACTTTAAGAGAGATATCGCTGAAGGTATTGCTACTGGTGATATAGTAAGTCAAACCGAGTTTGTTATTAGAAGTTTAGATAGAGAGTTATCTATGGCTATAATAGCTGAGGAAGTTGCTCCTAACTACTGGAAGTTAATCATTAAAACTGTATTCAGAGAATCTGATGAACATAGATTAAAAACTGGACCAGACCAGTTGATTTATGAGAAATAAAAAAACAGGCGAGTATCTGAATCGTTTCTGCCTGTTTAGTTGTTAAAACCAGTATCTAAATCGTTCCCGTTTCAACAATACAAATATACTAAAAATTATTATAATAACCAAATTTAAATAAAAAAAGTCTCAGATAAATCTGAGACTTTTTCTTTTCTAGTAGAAATTAATCTTAACCAACCGTTAAGAAGATTTTACGAGACATTCTATCTACTGATAGAACTTTCACTTTGATATCTTGTCCTGGTGTGAACTTTTTACCAAGTTTCTCCATTTCTGAAGTGTGAATAAGACCAACTGTCTCATCATCAAGGTTTACTAAAGTACCAAAAGCTTTGGTGTCTTTAACGGTACCTTCGATGATTTGACCGTTTTTAATGTTATCCCAAAGAGTCTCACGAAGAATTTGAGTCAAGATAATTTTATCTTTAATCACTTCTTTGATGTAGAAATCAATTTCAAATCCTGGTGAGATTGAAGTTAATTTCTCAGCCCAATCTGGGTTAACATTTGCTTTGTGAATCATACCTGTAAGACATTCGTTGAATTCAACAAACACACCAAATGGTGTAGTTCCTGTAACGTGTCCTTGGTAAACTTGTCCGTGTTGAAGTTCTTTAACCGCTTCTGGGATAAGTGTTTGTAAATACTTACGTCTTGAAACGATGTATGTACCTTCATTTTGAGAGTAAGATTCAATCATCACATTGAATACTTCACCAACAATCGAATTAGGATTGTGTAGTTTATTAATACCAGCTAATGTGTTTGGCATAAACCCTGGAAGTTTAACACCACCGTGAGTTAATTCAACATCATAACCTGCTGGGTTAAGACTCTTAACAGTAACCATAACTGGTTCACCTTCTTTAAGAGCTTTAAGATTAGCGTGAGCTCTTGATTCATAAAGAGAAGACACACTTCCTTTAATCATAAATACGTCTTGGTTAACATCTGTGATTAATACATCAATCATATCACCCATGTTGATATCTTTAAGATATTTAGTTTCGCTGATTTTGTCATCTATACGGATATCATCTTTATATCCTCTTACTCCAAAAACATATTGGTCAGCTGATTTACCAACATATTTTGCTGATACTACTTGTCCATTCTCTGGGATGCAAACTTCATCAAGATTGTATAATTTCAACATTTCTTGATATTCTTTTGAATTTTTGTTTCTGCCACCTTTTGCAGAAAACTCTACATCATTAAAGATGTCGGCTAGATCTTCATTTCCGATTGTTTGTTTGTTCATATTCATATTTTTTATAAGTTACAATAATATAGTGTTGAGAAGTTAAAATGTTTAGTTAATGTTAAAAATTTCTTTTAATATTATTTCTAGTCATATAATCACGAACTCTTGCAGCTTCTTCAAACTTTTCTTGTTTGATTAACTTATCAAGTTTAGTGTTCAACTCTCTTGTGACTTCTTCTATTCCCTTTTCTTTAGAAAGTTGTTTAATATCATCAATAAAAGAACTGTAAAAATTCTCCATTTGTGTTATGTCTACAAAATAAACAGGGGATGGAAGAGCCTTTTGTTGTTCAGACTTCTCACCTTCGGAAATTTCTTTTAATTTATCACTACTTTTTAACTTTTTAATAAATTCATCAGTAAGTGCTGAATTTTCTACTAAGTATTTAGCAAGGTGATAAGGTCTGTTTTTAAACATCTTTAGTAAGATTACCAGACTTCTATATAATTCCTCGTTTTCCATATTGTTTTTATAAAAAACTAGCTTGATTGTTTATATTTTTTCAAATAAAATATTAAAGTAATACTCAAATGTGTATTGACTTGATGGTTGTTCTTGGTTGAATAGTAATCTAACACTTGATCCATCAAAAGTTGTTTCAGTTTGTATTTTTTGAAACTTATTTGAGTCTATTCCAATAGTTGGATTCCAAGTATTTTTGAATCTTAAAACATTTTGACTTCTTAAATCTTTATAGTTTATATAAAAGTCAATCTTATTTAATTTATATCTATTTGAAACATTTTTATCTATATATTCTCTAATTGCGGTATTTACATCATTTGTTCTAGTTATTGATGTTTTCATTCCTTCAAATGCTCTATACCTCTTTAGATTAGCAAATAAAAAATTAGACAAAATATCATTTAGTTCTATATTCATTATCCACTTTGTACTGTTCTCTCTTTGATAATCTGTTTGAGCATCATCAATTACTAATGAATGATTGATTTGTTTATCAATTGCTGATGAATAAATTGGTGAATCGATTGATGTTTCCGTTGATAAATTAATTTGTTCACCACTTATTTGTTGATAATAAATTATATTTTGATTTTCAATATAAATACTATCTTCAATTTCTAACATTTTAGATCCAAAGTAATTACTTTCTTCAAGCATATTAAAAGTACCATATGTTTTAGTATTACTATATTCAGATGATATATATGTTCTTCTCATTTTTATAAACTTAAATTTTGATTTGGGTTAATTAATATTCCAATATTAGCATACTGACCTTGAGCTCCTGCAAATACTACAGGATTAACAGTTGGATTAATAACTTGACTAGGTACGTTTATTGAAGTTGATACATAATACTCAAATTCCCAAGATGATGAGAAAATAAAGAAGTCTGTTGTCGTGTATCCAAATTCATCTAACATTGGATATATAGATTTTTGGTCTTTATCATTTTTAAGTTTTAACACAGAACCATCTTTATTAATTTTTCTTATTTTTCTTTCCTTAATTATTCCAAATTCAGATAAATCAACATCAAATATGTAGTTACCCACCGAAGCAGTAAATGTGTTTTTTGAGAAAAGTTGTATATCATAAAAAACTGGCATATAGTATCCACTAAATCTATAAATAGTATCCAATGTTATATCAATACTACCACTATAGTTAACCATAGGTCTAGGTGTGTTTGTGTTTTTAGATATCTCAGCTGCTATAGGCACTTTATTATAATCATTTAAATTAGATAAATCATTAGATATTAATTCAATAGTTCTGGTTGATTTCAAATTCTTTGGAGTGCTAATAGGCTTTCTATCCAATGAACTATATTTCATATTAACTTCTTCTGGAGTTTCACAGGTAATATAATAAGGAAGTCCTTGTATGTTACTATAATTATATTTACTTACAGAACCATCTTCTTCTATAATTATGTAGTTTAAATAATCAGTAAAACCATATTTATTTACAATATTATTTATTGATTGTATAAAGTTATGAGCTGTTAATTTCTTATTTAAATCATCATATAAAATATCTCTATCTTTTTCTGATAAATTAGGAATAGTATTATCAGTTATAGTTATATTAATTAAAATATTTTTCCACTTTTTATTAATATAAATGTTTATACCATTTTCTAAAGTAGATAATGATGGATTACTATTAATCATATAATATGAATCATTCATCTCTATTATAGGGTTAGTAGTTGATGTATAAATAATAGATGTGTCGGGTTTTAAACTATAAACTCTTACCCAATCTGTTGACACACCTGGTTCATTTCCGGTCTCAGATCCATAAGGAACAGTACCACCTGGTGTTGTTTTGTATAAAACATCATTATGTATTGAATAGATAGCAGATGATAATGCTGGATAGTATGTGCTAGGGTTCCATAGATTAACAGGCCTCCATTTTGGGGAAGTTGATTGTGTTTCTACCCAATAATAAAAATAAGCAGTTTTACTACTATTAATAAAGGCGGATTGAAAATCAGGTCTATAATGGTTACTAGATGTCATTGACATATAATATTTACCCTTAAAAAGAACTTTCTCACTTGCTGTATAACCAGTTGTACCTGATTTATATGGACTCCAAAAATCATCAGTTCCTCCAATTAAAGAATCATAAACATAATAATCACCGTGATTAAAAACAACATCTTTATAGGTGTCGTTTCCTATACCAGCACCAGGATAAGATGAAGTTGGACTCCAAAATACATTTTTAACTGGCTTATAATAATCCCAATATGGTTGATTATATGGAGCAGATTTTGTTTGTTGTAGTCTTTTAGCAGAATAAGCATAAGGCTTTACAGGATTAGATACTATGTTATTAGCTATAGTTGATTTATATAAAATATCATCTATAACTACTATATCATTAACAGCATATTTTTTATCCATTTTCCAATCATCAAAAATAGCCCAGTTCATTAAATTAGAAGATGATGTTATATTACCACTTGAAGTAACAGACCATTCATTATCTGATAATAGAATAGAGAATTTATATCCATCAAATTTATTTGATGTTTTTAAATTAACACTTAGTTTACCTGAATCATCTTTTTTAATATCTTCAACATCATATATGAAGAATTTAATACCTTTGAATAAAGTAATATTAGGAATAGATTTATTACCACTATTAAATAATGAATATTTTTTTACATTTTTCTTTATTTTACCAGAATCAAAAGAAGCTTTTCTTTCAAAGAAGTAAGAGAAATAATCAAAACTATAAGTAGCTGAAACTGTACCAACTGAGTATGTTCCTAAGTTTAAATATTTATCTAACTCAAATCTGAATGTATTATCAATTGAACCATTTATATTATTTTCAACATGTAGTGAATGATGTATATAAGATGATGTTGACGAGTTTATTGTATAGAAGTAATCTAAATTTCTAGCAAATCTTTTTGGATTTGGATCAAAAGGATTAATAGTTCTATTATAATTTTCAAATAATAAAGAGTTATTTAATATGTAAGGTATGTCATTTGCAGAATTAGAGTTTTGAAATCCCCATCTACAATAAACAGGATTTTTTCTCCATATTTGAGATAAATCTCCATTTTCTATTTTAAATGTTTCATAATTAGCTGTGTACTCTGAAGCGACCGGTATATTAACTACATTATTTTTATATATGAAATCATCATAGTCTTTTGGATTTGAATTACTCAATAAATCAATAAGATACATCTTTGTCTCATCTGTTTGTGTTAATTCATATTTCTTCTCATATTCATATTTAGAATATTCTGTATCAACAATTCTAGTATCAAAATCTTTAATATCGGTAAATTTTAATTTATAAATTTTAAATTTCTTAGGCGGATTGTTGTTATCAACTAGGAAGCTAACTTTTTTGGTATAAGAAGGATCATTTTTATTAATCCAATAAGTATAGTCATTTTCATTAAACTGAAATGTATAATCACTATAAACTTTTATACTACCATCGGTGGCATCTTTTATCAAATTATGGAACATACCATCTATTTCGATCAACCAAATATCAGCAGAATTCCAATCATCTATAACAAAGTTTGTTAAATCATAGTTAATTAATTTTTTATCAGCCGTTATTAGTCCAGTATTTTTATTTAATAAAGATTGTTTTCCAACTAATTTTACATCAGAAACAATTCTCCATTTAGTAAATATTTGAGGTGTAAATTGTTGAGTAGTAACTGATCCATTTGTTACTGATTGTAAAATATTATTTCCAGTTTCTGTGAATTTTTCAACTTTATAATACTCTCCTAAATATTCAACATAGTAAATTTTGTGATCTAGAAATCCTTCCATGAAAGGATCTCCAGTTGGTGAGTAAAGTATATTATTTTCTAACACAACAGCATCTGTTTTTATAAATGGTGTTATATAAGGTGATAAAGTTTTTACTTGAATCATATCATCTAAATAAAAACCATAATATCTATTCATAGACCATTTTCTAAATGAGTCAGAGTTGGCTGGTGTGTCGTCAAAGAGAAAAGATAAGTTAAGAATATTTGGAAAAACAATAGAGTTGTTTTGATAACCATCAAATACTATTTTTTCAAATTCAAATATTTCTTTTTCTTCTTCGTAAATATTCTCAAAGAACAACGATTTGCTGGTATATCCAGAGTTTTTATAATCGATTCCGTTCCACTTTGTAAACTCTAAATTATCAAAACTCATTTCAAATGGAGTTAAAGGGAAAAAAGAATTATTATTAAAGTTTCTATCTAACCATTCTCCTAAATAAGAATGTTTTGTCAAATCAAAGATTTTAACTGTTTTGAAATTTTGAAAAATAGAAGATTTAATATTTTTTCTATTTATTTTACCAATTCCTGGTCCATCAACTCTAAATATTATGAATTTTTTAGGTAAATTATTAGGAGAAATATAAAGAGGAGCAAAGTATTCAAATTCTTCTTTATAATTCTTATTATTTATAATATTTCTAGCACCATATTGATATAACTCATCATATTGTGATGCAAAATCATCACTCATTGAGTCAACATCATTATCATATTTAATATGATAAGCAGTATCTGTTGGTAAGTCTCCGTAAAAATAACTTATTAACTCATCATAGTAATTATCTTTTATAAAAGAAACATTTTTATATTTACTAACTGATAATTCCTCTTTTGATTCTATACTATCTAAAGAAAGACTATAGCTACCACTCACCACAATTTTGATGTTAGTTGTTAATCCTACATTTGTACTTAAAATACCAAAACTTTTCACTATTTAAAATTATTTTATTTGACCTTATCTTAATTCTGCAACTACATAGTTGTTTGATGTCGCCATAACTACTTTACTTCTATTTATGTTAAATTTAATACTAAATGTAAAAGGTCTATTTTCTGCCTCATTTTCTAAAAAGAATTTAATTTTCTTAACATGTTTAACTGTATTTGCAGATGAATTTAAATTTATATACTTATAATTCAATCCACTTTGATTTGAATCCAGTGAATTCATCTTAAAATAAATATTTATAGGTATTATAGTTGAATTAACATCTCCCGCGTTTATAGTTTTAACTTTATCAGAATTTGTTTCTACAATTGTTTCTAAATTATTAACAACTGGATGAATACTTGTTAAAAGTTTACTTGTTGATGATGATGAAACGTTTGTATCTATCCATTTATCAGAATCTAGTAAAGACTTATTATTACCAACAAACGATAAAATAGAAGTTTCGTTATATCCTAAATTATATTCTGTTGAACTTAGTACATTAGTAAGTGAGTTTGAAGAATTTGTAGTAAATAAATTTCCAACATTCTCAGTTAGTTTTGTAACTGACGTATCCAATACAGAGTCATAGTTTACTGTCCAAATATATTGATTATTTAACTGTGTTCTTGTTTGTCCAGATATATCTGATGTTATTAACTCATCTTGATCATTAACCCAGAAAGTTTGAGGAGCTCCTGTATTATAAACATCAGGATTTTGTAAGTAAGTTCTACCTGATAATAAACCAAGAGCTGAACTTGTTGACTTATTTGTCAGTTTAACAACAAAATCTTTAATAACATAAATATTATTAGCAAAAACTCTACCAGAAGGTACTCCTACTCCAGTAAATGAACTTAAATAATTTTCACATTCAATATTAAATGTGGTTTCACTTCCATTACCAACAACATAAGGAGTATTGCCTCTAAGAATAACAACTTCAAGTTCACCTTTAGCTCTTTTAATTTTCTCTTCAAGTGAACTAATTCTTTCTTGTAAAGATTTTAGATAAGTAAATAAATCTTGAGCTGTTCCATTCTCATCTTTGAATCCTGAAAGTATTTTACTACTATCGTGATGAAAGGTAAGATTATTTACAACAACTGTATCTGATAAGTGCTCATCTAAACCTTTAGCAGATAATTCTTGATTCATTTTAATTTTTAAGTCTTCAGAAGTTGCAGCCTTTAATATGAAGTCAGTATCATTAAGAACGTTATTTAAGTCAGTTGGGAAATCAACTGATAAAATTTCAGACCAATCAGATTCAGTAGGTGACTCTGGCCAACCTACTTCAGAAATTGATTTTATTCTCATTTCAACTTTTTCATTAGGTTGAATTGCAATATCAATTTGATTAATATTTGGAGTATCAGCTTTTTCAATATCTTCTATCTCCCAAGTATAAGCTCCAGTAGCTGGATTATAAGTTCTTTTTCTAGCATCAGTCTTAAACTCAACCCAGTTAGAGAAAGCTGCTTTTGTTTGAGTACTATCTACTGCAAATGTTTCGACAGGTGCTTCACTACCATCTTTAGAAACATATCTATATTGAACTCTAAATTGAACAATTTCTTGTGGTCTTGTTCCTCTAGTTACAATAGCATCTGGCATTGTCCAAAATCCTCTAACTCTAAATTTAGGTTCAACTTTATTATTTGGATTTTTAGATAAATCAATGATTTCTTGTGTTACTGTAGAAAGTAATTTAGATCTACTATCTTTTTTTCTAATCAATTCTTCAGATTCTAACGATGCTTGTTTTTTAGCAGACTCTGATTGAAATCTAGTAAACTTAACCTTATTATTTTTACTAACTAAAGCTTCTTGTATTTGTTCAATCTCTGACTTCAAAGTCATTTGATAGTTGTGCTTTTGTTTAATTAAATTTGAATCTGGTGTATCTGTTAAGTGTTTATTAATTTGAACAACTTTAAAGTTTGTTAAATTAAGAGTTGGAGCAATTGGTGTTCCAGCTAACTTATTAGGAGTTTTTTTAGCAACTAAATCTTGAAGAACTTCACCATAATCATAAACATAATCAATATAAAATTGTTCCATTGTTAATCCATTTTCAGGAGCTGTTGAATCTAATGTTAAATCATTAGTCCAGAATCCAGTACCTAAACTCCAATTTCTTGCTAGTAAATTATTATCAGCATTTAATGGTTTAATAAAAACAACATCTCTTTCATTATATCCAACACTAATCTTTACAGACTTTGTATAGATAACTGGTGAATAAATTTTAATAGTTGATATTCCAACTGGAATAGGCTCCATACCTTCAACTCTTTCCAATCTAACTCTTGGATTTGATTCAGCGGTTGAAACTTCAATTATTTTATATCTTGTAGATGTTTTATCTGAGTTAACAATTATTTCACTACCAATAGTTAATTGAGAAACTTGATTATTAGATCTTACAACATAATTTAATGTATCTAATACATACCAAAGTTTTCTATTTAATCTATCTTCTTGTATTCTAAGAACACTAAAAACACCATCATATAAAAGTTCATTAGGATCTAAATCAAATACCTGCTCATCAAATTTAGGATTAAGTGGTTCAACAACACCTGGTGTTGTATTATGCCAGCTTTCAAAGTCTGTTATATCAATAGATGAATTACCTCTGAATAAAGTATTAAAACTATTTAAGGCTGATTGACCAAGTGTTGTGAAAGCACCTGATGCGTCTTTTGCAAAATCAACAATGTATCTTCTTGATTGAACTTTTCTTACATTATCTTCAATCTTACCAGTTAAATCCAATTGAATAGAAACAATAGGACTTAGTAAACTATCAAAAAACCAGTTATTCAAAGCTTTAAATTTAGTAATTGAACCAATTGATCCGACAGCAGTTGGCTCTTTATTTAAATCTACAGTTATAATTTTCTTATAAGTGTTTTGATTCGTTGTTTGAATCATTGCACCTGCAGCATCAATGCTATAAAGTGAATTGATGTTATTGTTAAGTCTATCTATCTCACCTTTCAATGATGTGAAAGAAGGCACAGTATAGTTTCTTAATACTCCGTTCTCATCATAAATTTGAATATTTACAGATGGATTTTGAGTTGTTGCTAATGAATTTATTTTACTTAAAATATCTACGATATTCTTGTTAAATGAAATGACCTGGTCAGCTACGGCCGGAAATGAACTTTGAATAGGCATTTTGTTTCTATTGATTTTTCTTATATATTAAATTCTACTCATTTCTTTAATATTTGTTTTTAATAATTTTATTTCATATATTTGTTACATGATGAAAATATGGACAGTTACATTTAATGATGGTGGTTGGTACAGTGGATCAAGACCAAGCTTTGATGTTGTTGCTGAAACTAAAGAAAAAGCTATTGAGAAAGTTTTAGAAAACAATCCTCGATATAAGACAGGATATGATGCTTGGGCTTCTGAATTTAAGATTGAAGGATATGTAATTGAAGTTTATGATGAAAAAACTTATAATCGTGAAAAGAATATTAATAAAATTCTTTAATTAATAAAAAAATAACTATCTTTGTATCATGATTGAACAACTAAAAGAACAAATTATTAAAGCCAATGAGGCTTATAGATTGGGACAACCAATCATATCTGATGCTAAGTATGACCAACTAGTTGAAGAATTATCTTTATTATCACCGGATGATGAATTACTTACTAAAGTAGGTGTTGAAATCGCCGATGAAACTCGTAAAGGTAAACTACCTATTGAAATGGCTTCGATGAATAAAATCAAATCAATGAATGATGTTGATGATTGGTCTCGTCTTAAAGGTATTTCTAAAAAAGAAATGGTTATCATCACTCCTAAATATGATGGACTTTCATTATGTGTTAACGAAATGACATCTGAGGCTTGGACTCGTGGTGATGGTGAGTTTGGTCAAAAATCAAATGAGCATTACGCTTTAATTCAAAATCACTTAAACTTAGAAAAAGATTCATTTAGATTTACCTACGGTGAAGTAATGATACCTAAACAAGTTTTTATTGACAAATACTCAACTGAATTTGCCAATCCTCGTAATTTAGTTGCTGGTTTGTTAAATTCTAAAACAGTAAGTAATTCTCTAAAAGATTGTCAGTATATTAAATACGGAGCAGTTTGTAATACAATATTCGACACTAAACAAGAAGTTCTTAATGAACTAAATAAAGGTCAAAAAATTAAAGTACAATATTATATATGTGAACTTGGTGATTTATCAGAAGGTTTACTTATTGAATTATTCCACAAATTTTCAACTGAATTTGAAATTGATGGTTTAATCATCGAACTTAATGATTTAAGTTTACAAAATAAATTAGGTCGCGAAACCTCTTCAAACAATCCTGTTTGGGCTCGAGCTTTCAAACATCCAAGTTTTGAACAATCTGCTGAAACAGATGTTATTGGAATCTCTTGGAATATCTCTAAACAAGGTTTATTAAAACCAATCCTACACATTACTCCTGTTAAATTAGATGGTGTTACAGTGTCTAACGTGACTGGTAACAACGCTAGATTCGTAAAAGACTTAGGACTTGGTGTAGGTGCTAAAGTAGTCGTAAAACGTTCGGGAATGGTTATTCCAATCATCGCTGATGTTATCACTCCAGTTGAATTTGTTCAACCTACAATCGAAGGTGTTGAGGTAGATTGGAATGAGGCTGGTATTGAGTTAATCACTTTAACTGAAACTGACGACCAAAAGTTGAAAAAGATTGTTGCTTTCTTTGAAATCTTAGAAGCAGACAATGTGTCAGAAGGAGTTATCACTCAATTATGGGATGCTGGTTATAAAACAATCAAAGATGTTCTTACTCTTACAACTTCTGACTTAGAGAAGATTGACCGTTTCGGTAAGAGAAAAGCTGACATCGTTTATAAGTCTATTCAAAAGTCTGTTAGTAATGTTCAGTTGTCTAAACTACAACACGCTACAGGTATCTTCAAAGGATTAGGTTCTAAGAAATTAGTTCTTTTAGAAGATTTCAAAACTAAACCAACTGTTGACCAAGTAATGTCAATTGAAGGATTTGCTGAAGTATCAGCTAAATCATATATCGACTCATATGACATTTTCTTTGACTTTATTAAAGATCTACCTGTCACTATTACTGAAAAAGTTGAGGCTGTTAAAGTTGGCACAGACCTTGAGGGTAAATCATTTGTCTTTACCGGAGTTCGTAGACCAGATTTAGAATCTGATATTGAATCTCGTGGTGGAAAAATTGGTTCTGGTGTATCAAAAACAACAACTCACCTTGTTATGAAAGCTATCGGCAGTGGTTCTTCTAAAGAGAAGAAGGCTATTGACTTGGGTGTTGAAGTGATTACCGTTGAACAATTAGAAAAATTATTAAACTAAAAATATGAAAAAATCCGATCCAATTCTATTTCTTATTGCCTTATCTATAGGCATAATATCTATCTTTGCTTCTTGTGAAGGTAGGTCTAAACCAGACTCAAATATTCACTACATTAATATGAATTGTGTAATAGTTGAAAAAATACCATCTGTTGGATCTTTTGGTAAACGTACCTCAAAAGCATTTTTAATCAGAGGTTTGAAAGACACAACATTGTATAGTGAGTATGTTGATTTATATCGATATGATATGTCAGACTCTTTATATTACAGTAGTAAAGTTGGTGACACATTACACTTTGATTATATTAGAAAAAATAGATTTTTCAAAAAATAACATTATGATTTTAATAGGCATACTTATAGGATTTATTTTAGGTCTTCCCATCGGTTTTATTAAGTGGAAGAAAAAAACAGTACCAGTTGTTGAAAAGTATTCAAGAAGAGGTTTATTACAAAAGAACTTCTCTGTTACTGACAATCTTACAACTAGAAAAACCACGGTTGATGTTATGTATGAAATTGGTGAATTGGAATCAACCGATAAATTGTCAAAGATTGAAGTTATTGAACTTAAATCAGACCAGTCAGAGTATAATTCAGAATACAATAAAAAAAGATTAACGGATATGGTTGATAAGACTTGGGTCAGTTCTGATGATATCACCTGGATTACAACTGCTGCTGATAAGAGAAATAAAAAAATTGACGAAATACTAAATTAATATGAAATTTGATAAACTAAAATTCCCACACATAAAGTATATTTCTGAAATACAACAGACGAAAGTTGCATTAAGAACACTTTATTATCTAGGTGGTGAACCGGAAGAAAATGATAGTAGACTAACTATTAATAAAGTATATGAATTGAGAACTGCTTCTTATTCGCCATCAAGTGATGTTGAACGAGTAAGTGTTTGGATATGTTCTGATGATGAAAACAAAGGTAAAGTTTGTCAAATAAATCCGATTAATTTTGGTACCTTT
>Ga0208133_1000334_pt1 | contig 18943 bp, 18 predicted proteins | sample ColrivemetaGS535_FD_187595 | JGI IMG/M metagenome (GOLD analysis project Ga0208133, IMG submission 187595) | Estuarine microbial communities from the Columbia River estuary, USA - metaG S.535 (SPAdes) (version 2) | ecosystem: Environmental > Aquatic > Marine > Intertidal zone > Estuary | place... | reverse complement strand
GAGACTATGTAGATTATGATGTTAGCGATGTAAGAGCATTAGCAGAAGATGTTTATGCTAACTCTGATAGGGCAGCTTTACTATATGAAAAAGGTGTTATTAGCAGAGCAGAAGCAAAAAGAATGATTAGTCTTGAACCAATGCCAGAAGATGAAGATATGTATTTTAATAGTGTATCTTTATCCCCAGAAGTTGCTAAAAGTATCAATGAAAAATCTATTAGTTTTAAATATTTTCCTACTGATGGTATGAAAGAAGCAGCCAAAAGAGCTCTCAAATGGAAAGATGAAGGCTATGATGGTGGAACAAGAGTAGGATTAGCCAGAGCAAATCAAATAGTTAATGGCGATAACTTATCTGATGACACTATTTTGCGTATGTATAGTTTTTTTTCCAGACACGAAGTAGATAAACAAGCAGAAGGTTTTAACTCTGGAGAAGAAGGTTTTCCAAGTAATGGTAGAGTAAGCTGGGATATGTGGGGTGGAGATGCTGGATTTTCTTGGTCAACTAAAATAAGAAATAGACTAATGGATGAAGGCAAGAATATAGTACCTTACGAACCAGAGGACTAAAAATGGCAAGATTATATACAGTTGCCAATAGATATAAAAAGCGATTGAGAGCATTAGAAGATAAAGCAATGAAGCAAATGCAAAGAGCTTACACTGCTTCTTTTCAATCTGTGCTAAATGACTTAAATCGTTTAGAAATACAAATAAATAAAATGATAGCAGATGGTAGACCTGATGTAGAGATATATCAGGAAATGCAAAGTTTTTATGAGAAGAAACTAAATGCTATAGAAAATAAAATAGAAGCATTTAATAAAGATGCTATTGAAATAACAAAAGATTTACAAAGAGAAAGTGTAAAGGTTGGCACAGATTATAGTAAAGATAACTTACAAGCATCATTAGGAAAACCACCAGCAGGATTTACATATGAAGTAAATGTTATTGATGCTGGAGCTATGGAACAGTTTGTAGGTTTCTCTTCTAATGGCAGCCCTCTTAATGATTTATTTCAAAAGATTGTTGTTGATTATGGTACAGATATAACAAATACTCTTTCTAATGGTATTTTACAAGGTCAAAATCCCTTAAAAATAGCAAGAGAAATAAGAAAAAATACAGCTATGCCATTATATAGAGCAAATACAATCGCAAGAACAGAAAGTCATAGAGCATCAAGGGCAGCAACAGTAGAAAACTATGGTAAAAATCAAGAACTTATTAATGGTTATGTAAGATTAGCAACAGGAGATAGTAGAACCTGTCCTGCTTGTTTTGCTTTACACGGAACTGTTTATACTCTTAATCAAATATTACCAACACATCCAAACTGTAGATGTATTATTGTTCCTAAAACTAAAACCTGGGCTGAAATAACTGGCGATGCTACGATTGAAGATGTATCCGATAAAATCCCAACAGCAAATGATTTATTTAATAAGTTATCTGAAAAACAAAAAAAGCGAGTATTAGGTCCAGAAAGATATAATCTATATAAAGATGGTATGCCTTTGAGAAGTTTTGTAGATATAAAACAAGATGCTGATTGGGGACCAACAACCTATATAAAACCATTGAGAGACATAAGGTAAAAATATAATATGGAAGAAACATTGTATTTATTTGGTTCAGAAATCAAAGCAGTAGATGGCAAAGTCAAAGGTTATGCTATTAGATTTGGTTCTCCTACTGATACTGATTTAGAAAGCGATTATTTTACTGCTAACACTGATTTTGGTAGACCACTAAAAAAGGGCGAGCAGTTTAAAATGAACCTTTACTACCACCACGGACAAGATAAAAATATTAAATCTTATATTATTGGAAGTGGTATTGGTACTCTTGATGATAAAGGTATTTGGTTTGAAGCACAGTTAGATATGGCCAATGGTTATGCTTCTTATATTGATGAGTTAGCAAAAGCAGGTAAGTTAGGTTATTCTTCTGGTAGTGCTTCCCATTTAGTTATGAGAGAAAAGCAAGGTAAGAGTTTTGAAATAAAGAGTTGGCCTATTGCTGAAATCTCTTTAACTCCTACACCAGCTGAAAGTAGAAATATGGTTGCTAAATGTTTATCAGAGTTTGTTAAAGAATATTATAATGAAATGGGCGAATATGTTCCTAAAAGACCAGAAGAAAAAGAATATGATGAAGAAGTAGAAGATATGGTTGAAGGTCTTGTAGAGTTAGATGTTGCCCCAGAAGGTGTAGCAGATAGTATTTTTGATGGCTATGAGAAAGATTTAGTATCTGACGCTGTACATTATTTATTTGAAAAGATGTGTAGTGGTTTATATGCTGTTTTAGAAGAAGGTAAAGATATTAGTTATGTTTATGCTCTTCTTGATGGTTTTAATAGTAGAGCCAAAGTTGCTGTTGAAAAGTTATATGACAGTGTAGACGCAGAAATGGCAATGTTGAAAATGCTTTCTGGTAATAAGCCTGAAAGTATTAGAGATTTAGAAAGACGCTTACGAGATGTAGGCTATTCTAATAACCAGTCAAAATCTTTGGCTGGAGTTGTATGGTCTCATTTGCGAGATGTAGATGAAACGCCAGCAAAAGAAACTGAAACAGTTGAAAACGTAAAAACTGTTGATAGTGTAAAACAAGCATTACTCAAAAGAGCAATGTTAGATTTATTATAGAGGATATTATATTATGACAATCGAAGAACTCGAAGTCCTCAAAAAAGAAAATGCTGCAAAGGCCAAAGAAATCCTCCAAGCAGAAGATAGTGTCGTTGAGGACGCACAAAAGTTGTTAGACGAAAACACAAAAATCAATGAGAAGATTGATGCTCTTAAGAGTGTAGAAGAACAACTTCTCCCAGTTAAGAATATTGAAATCAAGGAAACAAAAATGAGCGATATTATTTTGCCAGGAAAGGTAAACTACAAAGCATTACCTTTTACCGGTTCAGATTATGAGAAGGGTGTAAAAGCACTTCAATGGGGCCATTTTGCCCTTGCTATGGTTGGTAATAAGAAGTCCCAAGAGTGGATGAAGTCAAATACTTCTTTCAAGGCTGCTAACGAAACTACCAACTCTGCTGGTGGATTTTTAGTACCAGATGAACTTATTGACAGTATTATTTGGTTGAGAGACCAATATGGTGTTGTAAGACGCAACTCTGATGTCCGTGTAATGAATAGCGATGTTTTACAAGTTCCAAAAAACTCTGCTTCTCCAACTGCATATTGGATGGCAGAAAATACTAACATTACTGAAAGCTCCCCAACTTTTGAAAGAGTACAAGTTCTCGCAAAGAAACTTGCTATTTTCTCCCAAGTTTCAACAGAGCTCGATGAGGATAGCGTTATTCAGCTTGGGACCCATTTAGCACAAGATTATGCTTGGAAGATTGAAAGCGAAATCGATAGAGTTACAATGATTGGTTCTTCTGCTACTGCTACTGATGGTAATATCAATGGTTTTATTACCGAAGTTAACGGTGTTGCTTCTAACCTTGGTATTGTTGCTGGTGCGAGTGGTTCTGCTGCTAACTACAATGCTATTACTCTTGCTAACTTCCGCACAATGGTTGGTAAACTTCCATTGTATGCTGATAGAGCAGGCGAAGCAAAGTGGTATATGTCCAAGCAGTTCTTTAATGATGTAGTTGCTAATAGACTTGACGGGCTTTCAGGCAATGCCGCATTAGACATTATGAACTTCCAAAATGGAACCCCAACTTTGTATGGTTATCCTATTGAGTTCAGCCAACATCTTGCTTCTGTAGCTGCTGGTACTGCTAACACTCCTCTTTGTGCGTTTGGTAACCTCAAAACTGGATGTGTTTATGGAGACCGCAGAGACCTTTCTATTAAGGTTTCTGACCAGTTCTACTTCCAGGCTGATGCTCTCGCATTTAGAGCTACTACTCGTATGGGCTTTACCTGCCACGACCCAGGTACTTCTTCAGCTGCTGGTTCAGTTATTATTCTCCGCAGAACCACATAATCTTACTGGTTCTTATTCAACTGGGGCTTCCTTATGGAGGCCCCTTTTATTTTGTTAGACGATAAAATACTTCAGCGAGGATAAATATGCTAACAAGAACACAAGCAATACAACAACTTTCAAGTATGGTACAAAGTACAGAATACCCAGAACTTAACTCTGATGAACTTGGAACACTTATTGATACATATAAAAGGTCTAATGATTGGGCCGCATCTACTCTTTATGTTTATGGAGATGTAGTACAACCAGTAGTTAAAAATGGTAGATTATATGAATGTGTTCAAGCAGGTACAAGTGGAGCAACAAATGTATTTCCAGATTATTACACTTATGGTGCTACTGGTATTGGATTTGTTGATAATACTGTTATGTGGGTAGATGCTGGAACCGCTAATGTTGAAATATATGATGTAAGACAAGCAGCAAGAGCAGGATGGATTTTAAAAGCAGCAAAAGTAGCCAATCTTATATCCTCAAAAGATGGTAGCCAAGACATAAACCTTGAAGCATTACAAAAGCAGTTTTTAGTTATGTCTGAAAAATATAGACCAGTGGTAATCTACTAAAATGATAAATCAAAACCTATTAAATAAAATAAGAAATGTATCAGCAGCTTATCATTTACCTGATGTAGTTATTGTTTATAGAGCATTAACAGAAGTAGATGTTGCTGGTGGTATTACAACAGATGAAAGAGTTATCTATACTACAAATGCTCGTATTATGGCTAAAAACTTTCAAGAAGAACAATCTGGTGGAGGTTTAGCATCTTCATCTAAATGGCAAGTCATATTACCGTCAGATGTTGAAATAAGACCAGATGATAAGATTAAAATAAAAGATGATGCGCTTGTTGAAAGATATTATTTAGTTATTGCCTCTGATTATGGGCAAACAGAAGGCTTATTTACAACAGCAGACCTTATAGAACGCTGGAGTTAAACTAATGAATATAGACCCTAATGTAATAAATGGAGTAATAGGAAATGCTATATTGGTCATTAGCACAATCGTCATACCAGGATTTTTATTCTTCTCCAATATTTCCAAAAAGATAGACAATGTTAGTTCCGATGTCAAAAATGTTAAAGATGATGTTGAAAAGATGAGCAGACAAATAGAAAAAATAGAAGGAAAGATTGAAAACAACGAACAAGCTGTAAATAAACTACATACAACAGTAGGAGTATTACAAGCAAAAGTAGAAATGTTGGAGAAACAAAATGAAAAACATATCCATTAGTAAGTTATTTATGGTAGTAATAATCGCTTTTTTTCTTGCTTTTATTACTGATTTTACTAATACGTTTAGTCATACAAATCTACCAACTAATGCTACGTTTGATGATTTTATTTTGCTTGTTGAGATTTCTTTTGTATCAAGTTTAAAAGGCGGTATTAGTGCTATTTTGGCCTCTATTTTAGGTTATTTTACTAACAACCAAAAGGAAATAAAAGAATAATGGAAGAAGTTACATTAGAAGAGATTGTAGTTCAAAATGATTGCGTAAATGTAATGTTTGATGATTTAGGTATACAGTTTGGAGACGAACAAAGTTATCATAGTTATGTACACGGTTTATCTTATAATAGTTGCTTAAAAAATATGTTGATGAAACTTATTGAAACATTAGGAGAAGATGCTGTTATTGGTAAAAAACTTGTATTTAATCCAAATACTCTTGATGGTGTTATTGTAAGGTTAGTATAATGGCAATAGTTACAGTAGAAGGTGTTCAAACTTTTGGTATGACTGGTAATGCTGTAGGTTCTTCCATTGTTGCTATAACACAAGACAATGTTGGATATGCTACGGGATTTCAGTTTTTTGAGAATGCTGCTATTACAAGATTTGCTGTTTATATTGGAGCAGTTACTACAAATCCTTCAAACTGTCAAATAGGATTTCAAACTATTAGTACTACTACTGGTTTGCCATCAGGAACATTTCTTACGTCAGTAGCAGCAAACTCTTATACTGCTAACTCTTGGAATGTTTTTACTCTTGCTACTCCTTATAATGTTACTGCTGGAGATAAGTTTTATGCTGTTTGGTTCAACAATGCTGGCTCTACGATTAATATTGGATTAAATGCTCAAGAAGGTGGTGCTCGTATGAAGACATTAAATCCAACTTATTCTGCTTCTAAAACAACTACTGCTGGAGCGTGGGGTAAATCATTAGTAGCATTTCCAATGTATGTAGGAACAGCAACAAGATGGTTTGGAGAAAGTCATCCATTTACTACTGGCATAAACTTTACACCTAACTTTACTGATGAGTTTGGTTTTTCTTTTACATTACCAAATAATACGCCAGAAGTAAGATTAAGACAAATAGAAGCATCATTAGGTATTTCAAACTTAAATACAATAGACATTACTTTTAAGATTTATAATAGTGCTGGTACATTATTACAAACTATTGATACTTATGATGGTGCTCGTACAAGTCTTCAAAACAACACTATTATTAGCAACACTTTACATACAAACGCAACAGATTTATGGCTTACTGGTGGTCAAAAATATTACATAATGATGGCTCTTTCAGGTACAGGTACTTTTTCTGTTCAACAAAGAGTATTAGGATTAGACCAAAATAACTCATCTACAGGAATAGTTAGTAGATACACCTCAAAAGTTGGTACTACATTTACAGAGAGTACTGATAGTTATATTCCTATGAGGCTTATTTGCGATGCTTATAGATATGATGATAGTTCTGGAGGAGGTGGAGGCGGTTTTGTAAATGCCTCTTCTATGTTTACTGGAGGATTTTCAGGTTAATGCCATACATAACTTCTGATACATTTAAAGGTTTTTTACATCCAGATGGTTCAGCAGGTACATCTGCTAATGCTTTTACTACATTTACTTTAAACAATGATGATATGGGCATCGCTTACACAGTTACTATGCCAGAGGCTGCTACTATTACAAGAGTTATGCTTTATTGTACTGCTGCTTCTGCTTTGACGGATCCAGCAACAGTAAGACTTGAAGGCATTGACTTAACTACTGGTCAACCTAATAATACATCTCTTTCAGGTGCTGCTGTAAACATTCCAAATACTGCTGGATTTCTTGAAATAACTCTTACTACTCCTTATTCAGCAGCAGCAGGAGAAGATTTTTACATTGTTATTAGATTAGCAAACCAAAACTCTGGTTCTCAAATCTTTGGTCTAACTCGAAGGTATGCTATCCAACAGGCTACTCCTCTTGTACTTACAAGAGCAACAGGAGCAGGTACATTTACAAAAAATGCTAATAATGGTTTTCCACAAGCAATAGTTGGAAGTGCTACAAAATGGTTTGGTTATGCTATTCCATTACAACCACACGCTTCAGGAGCAGTTCAGGCTAATCCTGTTTATGTTGGTTTTTATTTTCAAACACCAGCAAACTCTCCAGAGTTTTTATTAAAATCAGTTTTTTGTGGTGTTCAAATGACAGCAAATGAACTTACTGATTTTGTTATTTTTAATAGTGCTGGAACAACACTTTATAGTAGTGTATATGATAATGACCAGTTTGTAGATAGTTCTTCTGGACTTATGAACGAGTTTATTGTTGCTAATGGACTTTGGATACAACCAAACACAAGATATTATGTAATGTTTAGGTCTACCACTGCTTCTGCTAATAAAAACATTTTTAGACTTATTATTCCAAGCGCCACAATGTTAGCAGATTTTACTGGTGGTATACAGTGGGGCGTATCCAGATACGCTTCTGGAACATTTATTGATGATGCCGCTGCTATACCTTCAGCAGCATTAGAGATTTGTGGTATTAGGTATTTTCAAACAGCAGGTACTTCTACTTATTCTTTACCTGCTGGATTTAATCAGTTAGACTTTTAGACGATAAAATAGAACAGCAAACTTTGAGGACCATAAATGTATCAAATCAAACAATCTGAAGCAACAGCAGCCAGAAGGAGAATACCAGTATTATTAGTTGATATTACTGATGGTTTTGTCCCTGAAACTGGTGTTGTAACTCCTACTATCAATGTATCTAAAAATGGTGCTGCTGTGGCCACTGGTGCTGGAACTTGGACTGAAATAGGTAATGGTCAATATTATTATGAGTTTACTGCTGGCGAGGTTGATACATTAGGATGGATTGCTGTAAATATTGAAAAAGCAACTGTTAGTAGAGATTTTAATGCCGTTGTTCAAGTTATGGCATATGATTATGCAGTTGCTACAAACCTTGGTTTATCAGCCTTACCTGCTGTTGCTTCTGGTAGTGCTGGTGCTATTCCAACTACAGGTACTGGCGCAAACCAAATACAGGTCAATGGTAGTGGAGCAATATCAACAGTTGTATCAGTATCAGGCTCGGTAGGCTCTGTTGCTGGAAACGTAAGTGGTTCAGTTGCTTCTGTTATAGGAAATGTTGGTGGTTCAGTTGGTTCTGTTGTTGGTGCTGTTGGTTCAGTAACTGGCAACATTGGAGGAAATCTTACTGGAAGTGTTGGTTCTCTAACTGCTACTGCTGTTCAAAATATTTGGGATGACCTAACAGTTAATAATACTGTTGTTGGTAGTGTTGGAAAGCTTATTGTAGATAACTTAAATGCTCCTGTAGGTAATAATACTCCTACAAATGTGTGGTCTTTTGCTACAAGATTACTTACTGCTGGTACTAATATTGTCCTCGCTAAAGGAACTGGTATTACAGGTTTCAACGATATTTCTGCTCAAAATGTATGGGATGTAGCAACTTCTGGACTTACTACTGTTGGTAGCATTGGTCTTAAGTTAAATACTAACGTAGACACTACTATTTCAAGTAGAATGGCTACATTTACATACACTACTCCTCCAACTGCTGCTGCTGTTGCTACACAAGTTTGGTCGGAGGTTCTTCCAGGTTCATACACAGCAACTATGGCAGGCTTCAAGTTAAATGCTGCTGGAAGTGCTGCTGACCCTTGGAGTACATTATTGCCTTCAACCTATCCAGCGGGAACGGCTGGGAACATTATTGGTAATAGACTTGATACTAATGTAGGTTCAAGAATGGCAACATTTACATTACCAACTAACTTCTCATTACTTTCTATTTCAGGTACTGGTGGAGTTACTGCTGGTACTGTATCAGATAAAACAGGATATTCATTATCAACATCTCAAACATTCAACACAACAGGAAGTGTTGGTTCAGTAGTTGGCAGCGTTGCCTCCGTAAGTGGTTCTATCGGAGGGAACGTAAATGGAACAGTTGCTTCAGTTGTTGGAAATGTGGGAGGAAATGTTGTCGGAAGTGTTGGCTCCGTTATTGGGTCAGTGGGAAGCGTAAGTAATGTATCTAATATTTGGGATTATCTTACTGCTAATATTACTACAACTAATAGTATTGGTCTTTTACTTAAAACCAACGTAGATGCTCAAATAAGTACAAGATTACCAACATCTTCTTATAGTGCTGCTCCAACTGTTACTCAAATATGGCAAGCAGCATTACCAGGCTCATTTACATTAGGTCAAGCAGGATTTATTCTTGGAACAAATCTTGATGCTATAGTTTCAAGTAGATTAGCAAGTTCTTCATATACTGCTCCTCCTACAACTACAGCTATTATGCAAGCATTATGGAACCAAGTAAGAGCAACATCATCTCCTACTGGTGGTATTCCTGCTGTTGGTACATATGGATATTTCTTGGATACAAGAGTTAGTACTGGTGGTGGTGGAGGTGGTGGTAGTGCTGTTATTATCAAACAGGGACCATTTAAACTTAATGCTACACAAGATATGGGACAAAATGATGTTCTTGATTTAGTACAAAATGATGCCAGAAATATTGTTTTAGAAGTTATTGATGAGAATAATGAACCAATCCCATTATCAGCACTTTATACCTACACTGTAAATATTTATGACATTGGTGGAACTGGTGCTGGAACATATGCAGGAGTAGTTGATTATGCTAATGGTGGTCAAGTAAGTTTTGATATTACAACTACTACTACAGCCACAAAGGGTACTTATTATGTAGTTCTTTCAATAGATAATGGAACTATCATTACAAAATACGGTGGATTAAGGTTAGAGGTAAGATAATATGGACTTTCATTATATGCCAGCAGGTTCTACGTCTGAAAGTATTCTTTTAGAGATTAGAGCTAATAATAATAACCCAGCAACAGGATTGGCATTTAATACTGCTGGTCTTATTGCACGATATACAAGACCAGGAGAAGCACCAGTACCTATTACTCTTGCTAATCAAACAGTTACAGGTGCTTATGTTTCAGGTGGTTTTAAGGAAGTTGACGCTACAAACACTCCTGGACTTTATAGATTTGATATTCCAGATGCTGCTTTAGCTGTTGGAAAAGACCAGTCTGTTATTAGTTTCCACGGTTTTTCTGCTTCATCTTCTGCTTATTTTATGTTTCAACTTGGAAATGTAGTAGAAAATCATATTTCAACTGCTCCTTATAATCTTGTAAGCGACCAAAGTAATCTTGATGCTAAACTTGATGTTTATAAAGGTTCAGTATTAGATGTAAATGTTAAAATGGTAGATGCTAATAATGCTCCTGTTGCTGTTGGTGTTGCTACTGTTTCTATCAAAGTTTATGATGTAGCAAATACTTTAGTTGCTACATATACTCCTACTATTCAATACAATACTAATGGAGAACTAACATTTACATTAAATACCACAGTTACAGTAAATGCTGGTACTTATAATATTTATGCTGTAAGAACAAATGGTGTTTCTGATATTGTGTCATTTGGTCCATTACAGTTATTAGTTAAGAGTTTATAATGATTTCAATAAGCACTAAAATAAATAAAAATATTGATGCTTTACTTATTGATAAGGTTCATTTACTATTAGGTAAAGCAGCAACCGAGTTTGAAAAAGAAATGAAGCAAGAAATAGAGTATGGTGCTAAAACTGGTAATCAATATCAAAGAGGTAATAACTTTCATACAGCATCAGCTCCAGGACAAGCACCAGCATCAGATAGTGGAAAACTTGCTGGAAGTATTAGATATGAAAAGAAATCTAATGATAAACACGAGGTTTCTATTAACTCTGAATATGCTTTGGCTCTTGAAGTAGGAACGTCAAGAATGGCAGCAAGACCATTTATTACACCTGCTTTACAAAATGCCAAGAAGAAACTAATGAAAGCAATAAGAGCAATAAATAAAGGTAATAAATAATGGCTTTTGAACCGTTAGCAATAGAACAATGGATTTATACTACTCTTAAGAATGATAGTACTTTACAAACAGATTTAGCAAAAGTTAATAATGCTGTAAAGAACTATCAGATTGGGGTTTATAGTACATTAGCACCTGAAAGAGACCCAGTTAGTAAAATAACTCCTCAAACACCATTTGTCATTTTTGCTCGTAATGGTTCAGAAGGTGTAGATGACCCTGTATTATGTGGAGATACATATGTTTCTTTCCCATTATATAGGATTACAGTATGGCATCAAAGTTCTGGTGCTGTTTCATTCAATACGCTAAAATCTATTGCTGAAAGAGTTGATACCTTACTTGGCAATACTACTGCAACAGTAAATGGTGTACAGTTTCAATCTCAAAGATATGATACTGATATGCCAGTAGTAGTACAACAAGATGGTAGAGTTGATTTTGGCCTATCAATGTTATTTAGATTTATTGTAGTTAAATAAGAGGAAAACTATGCCTAATACCCCTGTTTTAGTAAATGGAGCAACAGTCAAAATCAGTTTTGGTACTGTCTCCCAAGCAACTGGAGGAGCAACTGCTGTTCCTGCAGCACCAACTGTCTCATATACCTGTTATGCTAAAAGTTTTAAAGCATCTATTGGTAGTCAGACTATTGATTTGTCAACACTTTGTTCAAATATTGACGCTGTTTTTGAAACAAGAAAGAGCGGAACAGTAGACATTGAACTTTATATTGATAAAGTTGATGGTCCTGTTTTTAGAGACAAAGTTGGTTTCTTATGTAAGATTTTAGTCGATTTGACCACTACTACTGGTGGAACCTTTACATATGCTGGATTAGTTACAGACCAATCAGTTTCATTGGACCCAAATAATGTTGAAATGGAAAGTGCTACGATAAAACTCGGAGCCTTTGGTTTGACTACGATTAGTGGATAAAAAGGAATAATATGATTAGTGGATTACAAAAAGTTAAAAAGTTAGAAGTAAGACCTGCTGTTAAGATTGATTTATCATCTTTTGCGGGAGAAGATTGTTTTGTTGAACTTTCCGAGCCAACAAGTGCAGCCTTATTTCCTGATGCTGGATTTATTCATACATTAAAAATCAAGTATCCTGAATATCCTGATGCTATGTTGTATCAGATTGCTCTTCTTGGCAAATGTTATGTTCATCAAGATAATGACCCAAGTCAAACAAATCCAGTACACGATTTTGCTCAACTTGGTAGAGATAATAAAGAATGTTTCTATCATATTCTAACAGAGTTTCTAAATGCTTTTCCATCTAATAATATTGACCAAAAGGTACAAGACGCAAAAAACGACTAATCGGATGTTCTCAACAAGTATTATATTATTGCGTTAAATATTTGAAGAGACATCCGATAGAAGTAGATTTAACTCTTGACCAAATAGCAGAAATAGCAATGATAGGTCGGGAAATAGATAGGGCAGAGGCAGATAATGCTTCTGCCATTCTTAACGCATTATTAGGAAGTAGAATATGACATTTGCTGAACTGATTGTTAAGTTTGGTACTGTAGGTGCTGAAAAACTTAAATCTGACATTAAAGAAGTTGGAAAAACTATGGAGGAAGCAGGCAAAAGTGCTAACTCTATGGTTTCTTCCATTATGTCTATTGCTACTGGTAATATTATTGGCGATACTTTGATGAAGATGGCTGGTGGTGCTTTTGACCTTGCTAAATCTTTATTTCAAGCAGGTATGGAAGCAGAAACTACAAATGCTCGTTTTGCTGCTTTTGGATTAGATGTTGGTAAAACAAATCAAATGCTCTATAGTGTAGCAGAAACATCTACTCTTACAACTGCTCAACTAAAAGAAATGACCCTTCAGCTTCATCAGGCAGGTTTCAATGTAAATGCTGCTGTTCCAAGATTAGCTAAATGGGCTGATGCTATTGGTGGTGGTTCTGAAAAACTACAAGGAATGGTTAGGCTTTTAAACTTATTGAGAGCAGGAGTAAAACCAGACCAAGATTTATTACAATCATTAGGCTTTTCTGACATTTTAGTAAAAGCAGGATTAAAGTTTGACCAAGGAAAACTTGTTGGTGGTATTAGACCAGCCATACAAGCAGTTATGAATGAAATAGATAGAATGACAAGTGGTCTAACTGAAAAAGTAAGTAAAACATTTGAAGCAAGATTAGCAACATTAACAGACTTTTTTACTCGTTTGAAAGAACAAATAGGCAAAGAACTTATATCTTTTGCTGGACCTCTTATTGATGCCTTAAATAAAAGTCTTGGGGCTGTTATAAAATCCGGTGTTATTGGAGATACTATCAAAGGTTTTTTATCTATTGGTAGAGGAATGATGGATAATCTTTCAAAAGGTATTGATAATAAAAATGTCCAAGTAATAATAGCAAAAGTTATAGGAAATATACTTGCTTATTTTCAGGCTATACCTGCTTTTGCCACTATTATGGGAGAAAGTATAGGAAAGATTTTTGTTTACATAGGTCAAGTAGTAGAACAAACAAGTTTAGCTGTTCAAAAGTTTAATGCTTTACTTGGTGGACAGTTTGATTTATTAGATGAACTAAATCAAAGAGAAACTAAAACTCCAGTATTAGATTTATCATCTCAAACAACAAAGTTTAATATTTTGAAAGGTGTCATTGGAGAAACTGCTAATGACAATATTTATAAAATATTGCAGGGTTTTGGTCCTGGTAAAACATTTACTCCTGAAAATGAAATGCTAAATAAAAATGCTACAACTGGTTCTGGAAGAGATGAAGCTGGTGGTGGAAGTAAACATAAAGAAGCCAAAAAAGCCCAGGAAAAGCAGCAAAAAACACTTGATATGATTGAAAGCCATACTAAACAAACATCAGAAGCAACATTGAGAAATATGACCTATGGTGGTGGTATGTTAGCAGCACAAGGTATTTCTAATGTTGAAATGAGAGGATTTGGAAGAGTTGGTAGTCCTCAAATAAGTGCTTCTAATGATATATCAAGAGGTGTTATCAAACTTATCAAAGGACACCAAGTTACTAATAGTTTAAATATTAATCCAAGGAGAGCATAATGCCATCTAATCTTGATGAACTTGACGTAAAAGTTTATGTTGATTATCCACAATCCCGTAGAAATATAAAAGCACCTTTTGTATATGCTGTTGATGGAACTTCTTGGGACACATCTACTGCTATAAACTGTTATATTGAACCAGTTACAAGGGCAGTTATGGGACAACCTATTCCAAATACACCTGAATGGAAAACTACTTTTACCGGTCAAGGATATGCAAGATATTTATTTGCTGATTTTACATTTACATCTCCTTCATCCTGGAAAGATATAAACTTCTATAGTGCTACTGACCCATATTTTTATTGTTTATCTAACTCTGTACCAATAATGAATGGTGCTGTTAGTTTAAATGGTGGAGTATCAAGAAATCAACCTTTATTCTTTTCATTTATTAGACAAAATAAAAAAGAAAGTAATACTAATATTACTGCAAAGTTATTTTGGGCTGGAAATAGTTTTGTAAATAGAGATACTCAACTTCATTTAAAAGATGATGGTTCTTGCGACATTTATCGTGGATATATCTTAAAAACTGGAACTATTGTATGTAGTACTTCATCAGCAACAGTAACTGGTTCTGGAACTTTATTTACTACTGAACTTCTTGTAAATGATAACTTATATACTGAAGATGGTAGGATTATTGGAACAGTTTTATCTATTACTAATGCTACTACTTTAATATTATTTTTTAATCCAACATTTAACTATACTGGTAGATATAATAAAAAACAACCTCAAAAAGTAGCATCTTATAGTAGAAATGAAAATAACTATAATCAACAAGCTGTAGGCATAAGAAATGGTAATCCTAATAATGATTACAATGATGTTTATATTATGCCAATGAGAGGTAAAGAGCTTGTTATTAATACTAACTATGGATTAAACTTTTCTCATACTTTTGATGATTTAGTTTCTCCAAATGATGTTGGTCCTGTTTTGTATTATATGGGTGGATATACAGCAGGAAGTACATCTGTTCCTGGTCAAACATTTATGGTTCCAGAAATATTACCTACTGGAGCTTTTAGTATAGTTATTCCTAATGGTAAAGTGGCATTTCAGCTGGCAAAACTATGTTTTCTTTCAAACTGGACTATAAAAAGTAAAAATATTTATAATGAAGTTGCTGCTCAAGGTTATTCAAATCTTGGCTATAGAACTGTAGCTAATGAAGTTGGCACTATTTCTTCATCTACTTATTCTAATACTGTAACTGGTGTTGGAACTGGTTTTTTATCATCTTGGATTGGAGGTAGATTATTTAGTTCAGATACAGATGGTTTTACCGCACTTGAAATAGGAACAATATTTTCTGTTGCTTCAACTACTTCATTAACTTTAACTGGAAGTGGAAAGTTTAAACAAGCATCCAACTTTCTTTTGATGAAAAAGAAAACAGGTACTATAACTTCATCAACATCATCAAATATTATAACTGGTGTTGGAACATTATTTACCACTGAAGTTGCTATAAATGATGATATATATGACCCAAATGATTATTATTTAGGAAAAGTACAAAGTATTTCTTCAAATACTTCAATGACTTTATATTATAATAGTATGGCTGATTGTACCACTTCAGCATATTGGACTAACTATCCTGCCATAAATACTGTTTTTCAAAATAATCAGCTTGAAGTTTTAGGTCCTGCTAATACTACACAAATATCTGATATTTTACCACCAAGCCTTAGCATTTTAGGTAATGGAACAGGAGAACCTTTATCAGGCAGTTCATATTTTGTAATACAAGCACAAAGCCAAAGCACAGTAGCACCAACTAATCCTCTTAAAAATAATGACAGTTCATTTACTTTTTATTCTGTAGATGTTATTATTTTTTATGGAAATCAAAAAACTAAAACTACACAAGTTGATATTACATCTGCTGTTGAAAGTTTAGTTATTGAAAAAACAGAAGAAGGAGAAAATGGTTGTTCATTCAGTGCAAGAAAACAAAATCTTGTTGATTTAGGAATGACTAATCCTGATAGATTATCAAATAGACCTATAAAGATTACACTTAAACCAAGAGATTTAAACTATGATGAAATACTTGTATTTGATGGTTTTCTTAAAAATCCAGATATTGAATATATTCAAGGTGTAAACTATGATAAATATTCATTGTTATCTTTTGAAGGTTATGATAGAAAACAAGCAATGAATGAAGTTTATTTTACAAAAGCACCTTCATTAGATGGATTAACATTAAACAATGCATTTATTGTTTTAGGCAACTATGGTGGATTAGCATTTAAGCCATCTTTTAACTTAACAGACCAATCATTAGTTGGTTATGATTTAGGTTTTAATAGAAATAACTCAAATGGTCAATATAACTGGACTGCTAATATTTCCGATAGTGTAGGTTCTTTTATTGAAAAACTACGGTCAGAACTTGCTCAAAATATTGCCTATAAATATACATATGGTTGGAACTATGATTTAGATTACAATAGATTTTTAAATACAGGTTATGTATGGTCAGTAAATAGAAATACAACTCAACCATATAATAGTACATTTAGTATACCATTATATTTATCAGAAACTTCTGCTAATACTTTTGGTTCTATTTCATTATCTAAAGCTTATAAAAGAACAATAAGAAACTTAAAAAGAACTTATGAACAACCAGAAGCAAATCAAGTTATTGTTATTGGTACTGATAAAACAAATAATGATAGAATAACAGCAATAATAGATGATGTAAACTCTCAAAATCCTTTTATTACTAATAGACCAAACAACTGGCTTGGTTTAGTAAAATCATTTTGTTATCAGAATGATAGATTAACTACACAAAATATTGTTGAAAGTTCTGCTCAAAGTTTCTTTAATAAAATAACAACTGGAAGAGAAATAGTAGAGTTTACTTCCGATTATCTTACTTTTTATAATAACTTTTCAAAAGTCCCAAATGCTGAACCTTTACCAGCAAAAAATGGCACTATTGATAGTTTTACTTATAGTAATAGTATTGGTGGAGTAGGTACATTATTTTTATCTCAACTTGTTATAGGAGATAAGTTATATTCTCCTGATGGTTATCTTATTGGAACAGTAGCAACAATACCATCAAATACTACTCTTACATTAACAACTAATGCTCTTTATGCTGTTACTACATCTCAATATTACACAAGAAATCCTTGGGTATTTCAAAATCAATATGCATTTTTAGATTGCGACAATGATGTTGAAATATTTGATTTAGCAGGTACATCAACTGGATATTATAAAATCTTAAGTTATAAAGTTGATTTTGTTAAATGTAATATACCAGTTTATGTTTCAGGTATTTTACAAAATCCTGATACTATAAATGTAGCACAAGCAACATATAAAGCAGTCAAAGTAAACTACACTAATAAAGCAAGTATTTTTGAAGATGAAAGAGTAAACTTGCTTTATAGTAATGTAGTAAATGTACAAAAAAATGTTGCTTCAAGAACTATTTTAAGATTTATTACAAACGTAAATGCCCTTACATATACAACATCTGGTTTACCAAGTGGAATGGCAGTATCTACTTCTGCTTTTGATGGTAGTACTCAAAATATTATTTTTGATTGGACACCATCTCCTGCTCAAACAAAATCAGTTGCTAATGTAAGTTTGACAGTTACTAATGCTTATGGAACTGGTAAAAGTTTAACTGTTCCATTATATTTTAAGGTTTTTGACACACTATAATGCCAACATTTACTGATTTATCAAGAACAAGCAAACAAGAGGGTGTATTTACTTTTACTAACTATAATGCTAAAGTATTTGACCCTACTTGGGCTTTTCCACCTGGTATGTATATTCATAATACTGCATTTGATTTTACGATTGGCGGTCATTACAACTGTTCAGCCAGAGTAAGACATTGGCCTGTAATAACTCAACCAGGAGGACCATTAACTCCTTGGTCTTGGTCATTATATGCTCGTGTAACAGTTACTAATGGCCACGGAGCATCAACAACTGGAGATATTTTATTAGCAAGTGCTGGACCTTTTGCTGCTGGTACTACTGCAAACATTGCAGTAGGTGCTATTAGTGGTACATTTTATTTTGAAGTGCCATCAGATATTAAATATGATGTAAATGAAACAGCAACAGCAGTATTAGATTATCCTTCTTACACAACTTACAAACAGTATGAAAGAAGTACAGTTGGTGGTACTGCTTTATCAAGAATAACTATTAGTGGAAATACAGTTCAAGCATCTGGTACTGTTTCTACCGCATTAGCCACTGATTATAGATATGATGTAAATATAACCCAGTTTCAAAAATCTGGTTCTGTATCTGGCATAAGTCAACTAACTATGAGTACTATGACAACTAATAGTATAGCAGTGCCAGGATACACCCATCTTAACTTTATTAGTTCTGACTTTTATGCTACTCATACAGGTAGTTCTGTAGATTGTAAAAATATTGGTACAGATGATGTTTTTGGAGACCCACAAAACTCTACTATTACAATGTCTTCTTGGGTAGCGCTTGAAAGAAGAATGAAGTTTCTTGGCAAAATCAATGCTTATGATGTATCTTATCCTAATGCTTTAACAATAAGACTAACTGGTGTAGATAATGCTGGTTTAGGTTATAGAGATATTGTTCGCACTGGAAGTTATGATGAAAGCGATACTTATTATGATTATAGTATTTCATCAACTCTTACTGC
>Ga0208133_1000333_pt1 | contig 18957 bp, 33 predicted proteins | sample ColrivemetaGS535_FD_187595 | JGI IMG/M metagenome (GOLD analysis project Ga0208133, IMG submission 187595) | Estuarine microbial communities from the Columbia River estuary, USA - metaG S.535 (SPAdes) (version 2) | ecosystem: Environmental > Aquatic > Marine > Intertidal zone > Estuary | place... | reverse complement strand
TACCTTATCAATTCTAGAGCCTCTATAGGGCATATCTCCCCTCTCCTGCAGCAATACATATGAGCGCAACTTTTATAAAATAAAGTCGCTTAGATCGCAATTCTGAGGGTGTACTGTAAATTCATACAGTAGGACTATTCGCACCAGGTTGGCGGTACAATCAATAGGCTTTTAAGTGGCTACTATCCCGGCTCTTATAGGTTAAAGTCGCTTAAACGGGCTTATATTAGGTTGGTGGGTGTATGTATAGAATAGGGGGGGGGTGGTTATTGGTTGCTTTTCTATAGGCAAAAAAAAGCCCCCAATTAAGGGGGCGTAGTGTTCAGGGGTTATCTATTGGATTATTAGCCCTAATAAGAATACTAGGCTTATGGCGCACGTTGCTCCGATAATGGCTACTATCCAATCTTCTCTCTCTTCTTGCTTCTCTCTTTCGTACTCTCTCACGCAATCCAATTGCAGTTGAAGCGTTGAGCGTTGATCGTATTGTTTAATTTGTTTTGGCATTGCCTTATCCTTTGTTAGATTATTTTGCCTGAGCTATGCGCGTCACAACCTAGCGAATAAATAGCGTCAGAGTTAAAGCCCCTTATTAAATAAGAGGCGATTCGTTTCCTAGTTAATGGGGGCGCAATGAACCCGTGAAAATAGAATTGCATTTCAATTGAATCAATTAATAAAGTCATTAGTTAACCTCCGTTAAAGAATGTAATTGTTGCGCGTTTATCTTTACATAATAGGCAATCGCATCTTTAAGCCATAGAAAGGCTTTTTCATGCTCTCCCGTACCATAGACAAAAACAGTCCAAGGTCTATGATCCCCGTATATTATTCGCTCTCTTTTCTCCTTTTCAGCGCGTGGGCAATACATTAGCACCAAGGAATCAAGGGGCAAAGGAGAGGGCGTATCTATACAATAGGAGGGGCATTCGTCATTCGAATAACTACAGTCGGAAAAGCCTGCAGCCAATAGCATGATTGCGTTATCAATTGGCATTTGCTCTTTGATATCAAAATGCGTTGCAAGTGTTGCGCTTCCTTGCGTACTTAACTCACTTAAAAAGTCGTGCTTGTTCATCTTAACCCCTCCTTATTCGTGGTTGTCTAATAGCTTATAAAGATCGTTTAAAAGGCGATTATGTTGCTCTCTCGCCTCTCTCGCTTCAGTCCTTAATAGATAGGTGCTATCTGTTTGGGCTTTGACTAGCTTAGAGTCTAGATACACCCTCAAACATTTTGAGTCTTGGACTGGTTGTCCGTGGGTGTTTTTGTACCAATAGGTTTTATCTCCTTTTAATTCTTCTTTGAGATATTGCCCTTTCACGCGCATTGCGTAGGTATCTCTGTTTAGATACTTACGCATAAGGCGCACCAATTCGCGCCCCTCTTCATTGTTTGGGATTTCTGTAAATGCGTACCTATTCATTTTAATGACCTCCTAGATCTAATTTGACCCATGTATCGCACCACATAAGGTCGAGTCTACTAAACTGTGTCTTTGTCAATTTTCCTTGCTCGAACCATATTTGGAAACCCTCTTCAATCGCTTGTAATTGGGCAATTGTTTTGGCGCGTTTTAAACAGTCTTTAGCTTTTGAGTAGTAATTCATATCAACCCCTCCTTAAAATTGTTGTATAACGTAGCCACCATTCTCTAATGGTAGTAATAGAGTCTGATCGGCAAACGCCTCTACAGTTTTATAATCAGGATAATATTTTTGCATTTGCTCTAAACTTTCGTATTCAGAAAAATCACAACAAATAGCAATAACGTCAAGCTCTATTGGCTCGCCCGTTTGCGCTTCTATATCTTCTAAATATTCAAACAACGCAAAAAGCCCATCATAAGAGAAATTGTTAGGGCGTATTGATTCAAATTCGTTTTTAAAGTCATACCAATTAATATTAATATGCATGATTAAACCCCCACTGATAAAATTGACCAAAACCAAAAATACAACGCACCACCACCACATAAACCAAAAACGGCATATATTGATGATACTTGCCAAATATTTAAGCCATCATGCTTGCGTTTAAATTCGCGCAAATCTCGCGCCTTTCTTCTTGCTTTATGTTTTTGAGATAAAGTCATTTTGTAGCCCCCTATTTTCTTTCTTTAAGTGATTGAACGGCTTCTTCAAGGGTAAGGTCATAATGCCCCCAAAATAAGTGATCGCTATTTGTATCCCAACCTAAAGTTGCGAATCTATTGTCATTCCCAAATACGCAAGAAGAAGAATCTCTCTCAATAAGTACATGGGTATCAGTAGAATCCAATAAACGCCAACCCTTAGAAGTGACTAGATCGTTCAAAAAGTCTTTATTTTTCATGATGTTAACTCCGATTTGATTAATTTTTGTACAGTTAAGGGGCTGATTAATGCCCCATGCATCGGAGTATAAAACCAAATAGACCCTAAAAACAACCTTTTTGCTTACTTTTAAGCATTTTCTAATAAACCAAATCAATCACCAATAAAAGGGACAATGTGCGCCCTCCTTTTTGCCCTTGATTGTCCCATCTACCCGCTAACCCAGTGATAGCAAGGGTTTCAGCCGTTTTACTGTATATTTAACCAGTTTTTGCCCTTTTTTTGGATTTTATACGGGTCTTATAGGGTATCCGTGGGATAGCCGTGGGATAGCCTTTCTATACGATATCCACGGAATAGCCATGGAATAGCCGTTGTCTGTGTTATCCGTGGGATAGCTTTCGCATAAAATATCTGTGGAATAGCCATGGAATAGCTATGGAATAGCCGTGGAATAGCCGTGGAATAGTTTAGAACCCGGTTGCAGCTCTATGCTTACTGCTCATTACTGCATTCTTAATAGCAATATTGAAGTTGGTTGGGAAGTGTCTCTTATAGTATCGAGCAGCGTCACGACCAGCCGGGTAGAACCCTCTTTGATCTCTGGTCTTTTCGCTATACTTAATAATTAACTGTGGAGCGCGTTTTGGTCTGTGCTTATAAAGTCCATATGGTCTAACGCCATACTTGCCAATCATCGGCTTTTTAGGTTTAAAGTAATCTTTAGTATTTGCAGACTTTCGGGCCAACGTATTTCTTGGAATATTCCCGTATTTATTTTTCTTTTGGTTAACAGGTTGTATTAAGAATTTATTGTCTTTTAGTGGCTTAACTGTACCGCCAAATATAATTGTATCCAGGTAACTGTTTTTATCCTTTACTGCTATGAACCCAGACAATCTGTTCTTTCTAGTAAAGTAAGCGTAGAAACCTCTTTTTGTAAATGGGTTAGCACCTAAATCAATATGCCTATCCATTGTATTTGCCAAGTGACCATCTTTTTTTACTAGCTGCTTAAACGTGCTATTCATTGCCACCGATGCAGCAAAGGGAAATTCCTTTTTCTGTATATCGCTCATCATCTCATAAGCTTTAGAAAAATCGGTCATTATTTCCATAGGGATGCCTTATAGTATGCGTGGGATAGCCATGGGATAGCTGTACGATATCCGTGGAATAGCCGTGGGATAGCTTCTACCAGCTACCGCAGATGCAATCGACTTCTAAACATACGCATCCACCAGACATTCGATCTTCTAGCATATAAAGAACTTCTTGCATTGCCACCTTATCTTTATCTAATAAGGCTTCTGCAAATCGCTCTACTAGGTCGATGTCCGCTTCGTGTACGTTTTCGTCACTCTCAACTCTAATCATAAAGTCGATTATAACATCTTAATCAATAGCACCTAACTGACGTATCATGGCGGGGTTACGCATTGCTAACTGCTCTTCAGTTGGTGGTAGCTTACGCTTGCGTACCTCAACTTCATTACCCCAGTTCATTAGTGCCGTCTTAATACAAGGGGCAGCACTTGGAGTATCCAGTAAACTTTGTGTATAGGAATCTACCTTAGTCAAAAGGTCATTCCATCCATTACGCTTGCACTCGTTAATTCTGTCTATAAGTTGCAGATTGATCATATCCTTACCTCTCGAATAGTCACTACTGCTAATTATACCACTATTTGTTTACTTCTGGGTCGTTAGGTGTCGATGGGCGCGGTACGCCAAGCTTAAGGTCATCAAAAGCTATTAAGGAAAGGATGAATATAGTGAATATAATTATAAGTTTCATTGCTACCTCTGTTAAGTGAGGCGGCATTTTAATCAGTTGTTGTATTGCTTAGAAGTGATATTTTGTTATGCGGGTAATAAGGATATGTAATGGCTCGTTTTAGGCACTGGTGAGCCAGACCAGCTTAATCAGGAGGGAGGACTCCTTGCCTATCTTACTAGGGGTTCGCTTGCGTCACTGCTATGATTACGATAACAGCAATTGCTAATATTTTACCTCTTTTGTAGCCGTATACTTCAGTATCGAGCCACTTAATAGCATTGGCTTTATAGCCGTCTAATTTTGACTTTAACAATTCTTTGTCAGCCATCTTATTCGCCTCTTTAATCGCTTGCTTTGTTTTTGTCATTATTATCTCCACTTATTTGTATTATGCCATCAAATCCCATTTGTTCAACCCAATTGTTGAATGCAGTTCTTTCTTCTTTATCAAACTCATTCTCTAATGGTGGGTACTGGTCGCGCAATCGCTCCCATTCACTCTTCAAAGTGTTCATATTTATCCCTCGCTTTTAGGTCTTCTAGTTGTTGGAACAACTCATCTTCCATTGAGCTTTCTAAATAAAGATATATGCTATCCCTAACATCGTCTGCAAAGTTACCAAGATTAACCCTATTATCAAAGTATCCTAGTGCTTCGCTCATATAGGTATCATCCCTACTACCCGCATCAGGCGAGTCTTCTGCCATTGCAATAAATAGGTTTGTGATCAAGTAGCTATGGGATGGCTTTTCTCCAAACAACATTTCTGTTGCTAATTTACATACCCCCGCATTGAATGAAGCAGGAAAAATATCCGTATGCCAACTGGTGTATCTGTTAAGCCAGATATAAGTTGCCTCATCAACTACTTTGTCAGGCAAATCAGACAATCTGTCTGCCTTGTTGAGCAGATCAATATGCTCGTAAATAAAATCATCATAAAAGTATCTAGACATTCGACCCACCTATTGTTCTTGCGCCATTTGTACTAAAGCAAATTAATAGGTCGTACTCACCGAATCTATTAACAGCAATCTTCTTAGCTGCTTTATCGTTGTCTGCATGAAAGTCATATATGGTAATGCCCATATGTTTAACTGCGTAATGATTTTGCATTGTTTTGCACCCGTTTGATTAATAAAGCTATATCCTATCACACAATAAACAAAACTGTAAACTATATACCCAATCTTTCTTCTTGTTCTTTTATCTGTCTCTTTATGTCTTGCTGAAACGCTATGACTTCATCTCTGTTAAACTTTTTAGGAGGTAGATATGTCAGCTTCTTCATTGCTCGAAGTCTGCGCTCACCATACATTTGTATCATATAGTCACGGTAGGCATCATGCACTTGAGGATCACCCATTAGCATATTGCATCTTTTACATTGGATATGCAGGTTTTCTGTGAACAGTTTTAACCTTGTATGTCTGCGACTGTAGTAGTGTCCTCCATCCATTCCTTTCCAGTGGTCTACTCTTCCACAGGATACGCACTGAGCGTAGCCGTAGTCATCTGCAGCTTTCATGCGTACAAGCTTTTGCAATAGCACAGCAGCCTTATCAACCTCTTGGGCAATAGTCTTTCTTTTCTTAGTGGCGCGTTTTGCCATCATCATCTCCTACGATCTGTACCATCTCATCGCCAACGCCAAGATGACAGCGCGTACATAACCCTACGCAATTATCATCATCATCCATCCACAACTCTAATACGCCACCGCACTCGCAGTATTGTCTAGTCAGTTTGTAGTCCTTGCCACCGGGGAAATTTATTACCTTAGCCATCGATCTCTTCCATTGTTATTTTAACTCTAGAGTCTTCACCATAGTCTTTATGGTAAACCACGGCAGTCATACTGCGTTCTGCACCGTAGCCCTGATCGTCATGCCACTGATCGGTGGAAGTTAGTGAACCCCACCAAGAAAATTGCATAGAAGCATATTCTCTTTCTACATGATGATGTATATGTCCAAGATGACAATAGCGATTCTTGTGGTTAGACCATTCTTCATCTAGATTTTTAACAACAGTCTGCAATATCTGCTCTGGTTTTATTCTGTCACCATGATGATATACAAATAAATTGTTACCCCATTCCCAGTGTAAGAACTTAGAATAGTTTTCTAGCACCTTTATTCTTGGCTCGTTCTGATACATCAACTCAATACAACTAGATAGATGACAAGCCATATCATAATCATGATTACCTCTTACATTCACAACTACAACTTCTTGATGCACTGTTAGCAGCTTATCAATTAATATCTGAAACAACTGACCAGCAAGTTTAAATGTCCTAGATGAACGAGAATCAACATCAACTGGTGTACCCTTAGTAGTAGTGTTAAGGCTAGAGTCAGCATGGAAAAAATCACCGACATTACAAAGTACAGCAGTGTGTGCATTGCCAACACGGTTTGACAGCCTATCCACGGCATCAATTAAAGCTTTTGTTGCTATCTTTATATCCCAGTCATCGTTACTCAGTTTCATTTGACTGTCCGCAAGCATCCCGAAATGATGGTCGCCTATAAAATAGGAGGCGCAGTAATCAGTATCCACGGTATCAGGTTGTTTTATTGACTTTCTCAGCCCGGTCAGATCATCTGTCAGACCCTCGACCATTGCTTCTACTTTTTCTCTTAGGTCGCGTTTTTCGGGTTCTTGAATGACCCATTGTAAAACTGGCTCATCGCCTTTGTAGGCTGTTGATATGCGCTTGACATCAAAGCCCTCGGCTGTCTGGTGAACTAAATCACGATGAGGTGCTACACCCTTACTTGCTGCTCTTTCTTCTAGCTTATTTAGTGTTCGGTAAACTGATCTGCGGTTTATTCCAAGTACCTTGGCAGCCTTAATAACTGTGCCACTAGCAATAATTGCATTGACTACTTCAGTCTGTCGTTCGCTCTTACAAAACTCTAACAATAATTCAGGATTAATCTTCACAGTTATTCCCTCTAGTTTATACTCATGATTTTATAGCATATCGTCTCTGTTAGGAAATGGCACAAATACACCAGTCTTTTGGCTTATCTTTCGGTTAATTACATCATATACCTTAGTAACCTTACTCCTTTCCAGCTCTTTTATTGATGTCGTTCCAAACATCGCTTCCTGCACTACATTCCATATAAGCTCTTTGACGCTTGCCTTTGTCCACGGAATATCAAAGCTATCATCAAATACTTTTTTCATATCATGCCCTGACTCATTTAGTTGCATTGCAAGCATATCGCAATACTTATAAATAGAGTTGTGTTGGTTCATTGTGATGTTTTGATTGTTGCGGTAGGAAAATACAGCGTAGTTCTTTTTCTTATAATATTCTTTTGCGTGTTTAATAAAGTTATCTAGCTCACGCTCATTACGACAGATAAATGCTTCTCCATCACTCATAACTTCCTCCTTATATACTTATCCATCATGATAGATGATCTGCATTCTAATCTTGTTATATCTTCTGCCTTTCTTCTATTAGGTTGCTTTCTGCCTTTACGCTTACTGTTCGGCTTGTACAAATCTTCCGGGGTCACGAATTTCTTATTGTATAATCTGTTTTTTATACAATTGTAGTTCGCGTCTATGGCTTCAGCCAATTGCAGATAAGTGTAATACTCCTCATGCACAAAAGACTGATGCTCTCCTTTAAATTGTAACAACCTCGTCTTTGCCATTCTTTAACTCTCCGTCAAAGTAGTAGCCAAGTTTATTTAAGTAGAACTGTTTAGCATTCTGCTTTGTTTCTATATTCTGAACCCAGCCAATATCGCATAGTTTATGCTCAATTGGAATGTTTCGCGAGCTTTGCTTGCGAGACTTAGCCATGGGAGAACCGCCAGACTCGGCAGCCCTTTTTAGCCATGAATCAATAAACCTTTTCATGCCAACCTTGGTCTTTCTTTTAACTGGGTTTGCATCCAACCAAGATTCCATTGATAACAGTTCTTGCTGTATGTTAACCCCACGCTTAGAGTACGCTCTTTCCCATGCAATTAAATCTTCTTGCTTAGGCTCGTAGGTGCTTCCGTCTTTACACAGCATCGTTATCACCCATAAAGTATTCAGCTACGTTGCACTTTTCATCGTAACGATTAGTAACCTTAATCATTCGTTTAGCTATGGGATGCCCTTGCTCTTTAAGCTCAAATATTCGACTAGCAACCTGAGTTATGCCTAATTCATTAAAGGCATTCAAGCAAGTCAGTTTATTCCCACTCTGCAAATAATCTAAAACTCTTTCTTGTTGTGTCATTGTCTTTTCCTCTCGTTTGTTAAAAATAGCATCGTAATTAGCGTCAAATGCTTTTGTGTTAGTTGGTCTTTGCTTTGAACCTTTACCCATCCTCTAGCCTCCTAGTTAAAACTTGCCATGCCTTACACGCTGTAGATGGTACAACACCATTACCTAATAATCTAATTCGGTCAATTCGGTTATCGCATCCGTCAACTACGCGTGGGATAGCTTCTTCCCATTTATCACTCAACCAATCCTCTTTCTGCTTCCAACCAAGATCAGTATCGTGTACTTCTAAATCAGTCCATCCATGCGGGATGCCCATAAGCCCCTCTACCCAATTTGGATTAAGGCTACCCTTTACTTCGTCTACTCCCTTTCCTCCAATAGCAGCATTGCATAGCTGATCATGGGCGCGTGACTTACCATCCTTTCTTATAATTGATTCCGTGGTATAGCCTCCCTTGTAGTCATTAAGTAGCGGCGTAGGAAACTTCTCTAGCTCGCCACGCCTTGCAAGAGCGGACAGACATTTAGTTGCTTGGCTATCACCATCAAGACGATACTTCTCTGCTTCAGATGCGTAGGGCGTTGGAAATACCTCTACAGCATCCTTTAACTTAGCACCAAACCACTTACCCGAATCATGCCGATAAGAGCGAAAGCCGTTTTTGTATTCAGTTAATACTGGGCCACCTGTAGAATCACAGGCTCTTGGCGTGGGCCAAAGTAAATCGTAGATAGCGCAAGAATCAGTGTCAACTTGCTCTCTTAAATTGGATGGTCGCTTTCTACCTTTTCTTATACCAGTAGCCATCTTCTCAGTTGCCTCTGGCGATCTAGGTGGTAAGTGATCCATTGTATTAGGGGTTGCCCATGTCTCGGCATCCCTAACTGCACTAGCCAAAGCGTTGCCTTGATGTTTGCCACGAGCATTGTCAGGGTTTTTACCTGGTCCTCCTGCTGATGCTGTCGGAGTGGGCCATGATGAATATTCTTTTTCTCTGATGTCTTGCTCCAACTTCAGTCGCTGAGAATACTCCCCACGTTGATCTATAACCATCTTCTTCCATATCGCTGAGGACTGTGTTGAGTCCAAGCGAGATATGTCCCTCGACATTTTCGAACAGACATCTAGTAGGTCTAATTGATTTAACGTGTCTCCGTATTGTGGGCCAGAGGTGTCTAGGGTCTTCTTCTCCCTGTCGCTTTCCTGCTCCTGAGAATGGCTGGCACGGATATCCACCAGTAATAAGGCTAACTTTGTCTCGAAAGATTTCTGATGGGAAGGTTTTAAGATTCGTGTAAATAGGTGCTGCATCCAAGATACCCGCTTCCATCTTCCTTGCCAAGTTTTCTGCTGCGTAGGCTTCGATCTCCACATAAGCGAGGACTCGATGTTTAAACCCGGCAAGGTCAAGTCCTCTTTCGATTCCACCATATCCTGAGCAAAAACTGAGTACAGTTGGTAATTCTTCGGTATTATCCACATTCTTATCTCCTATTGGCTCAACTAAAGTTTCGCCCGATTAATTGAAATAATAATATATACACATATTTGTTTAGTTACAAGCATTATTTGTTAGCGACTTATACACTAGAATATATATTTAAATACACATTTAACCCTTTCACTGCGCGGAGCGAAATTTAAGAACAAAGGGCTATGCGACTTTGCGGTTACATTTGTATTCGTATCGGATATCCAACCTATCTCTTTGCAGAAACCGATCTGCATCGAGGGCTTTGTCTGGAGGGTCAACCACGCTCTGACGTTTTATTTAAGGATTTCGTCAGCCCCAAGCCCGAATACACAAGACAAGATAAGACAAGATAATACTTCTAAGGATAAGATAGTATGGTATACTAAGCTTACTTGTTTTGTAGTGAATCCAAGTATAGTCTCTCCTTAGACTAAAAGTAAAGCCCCTTAATTGGGGCTTTGTTTTTTCTAGTACATTAAGAAATCATTTATAGATATATCCATAGCGTTGCAGATTGTCTCTATAGTGTGTAATTTCATATTCTTTTGCGCTCGCCATCGAACTACTTGTTGCGGAGTGCTGTCGGCTTTCTTGGCTAATACAACACTCGCTATCCCTAGTTCTTTCTGAGCCATTCGCAGACATCTTCCTGCATCTATCATATGACACTCCTAAATATGTTAAAATCGGTCGGGTGAGTTTCCCCGCTCACAAACTCCTATGGTTTACCCCCTCTTCGGAGGGGGGTTTTTAACTAGAACGGAATGTCATCTTCTAGTAAAGTTTGCTTTTGTTCGACCTGATTTGTTACTTGCTTAACGCCTTGGCTATGTGCCTGTTCTTTCGGTGTAAACTTTAGGCTCATATACTTAGTTCCCTTGTTAGACTCATTAATCCAACCTGAAACCCAATAATCAACACCACCAATCATTGCGCTACCTTTACGATCAGGATGTGTTTCAGATTCCTTTTTATCGTTAACAAACATAGCACCGCTATTATCTTTCTGTTCATACTGACTCATATTACTCTCCTATAGAGCTTGTCTAAATTCAGATGTTTTCATTATTTCCCTTTCCTTAGTGGTAAACTTTCCACCTTTTGAGGGGGCTTTCCATACTAATTGTTTCTCTGTACTGCTAAGAGACATCCATTCTTCGTTAGCAGTGGAATAGTCTTTAATCGCAATGCCATCCTTAATTGCTTGTATCACAGGCATAAGGTCAACAATCATATCCTCATACTCGTCTTGCTTAGACTTTTCAGTCCGTAGCATTGCAGACTCAGCATCATCATCTGCCGTAGGTATACCTGCAATAGACTGCAAAGCGTAACGTCTTGCGTAAGTTATTGCTGAACCTGCAGCTTGCGGATCACGTTTAACCAAGGGCAAACTATAACTATTCTCCATCCACTCACCAGATGTATGCATGAGCCTAGTAACGACTCCTACACCATGCTCGTTTGAGATAGGGAACTGTGTATAGCTTAGACCATTCTTAGCGAATGGCTCTTTGATAGCTTTAATGACGGATGTTAAGTCCGCATAGCTAGACTTGAAAAATGGGTTTGACGATTCTTTGACCGCTCCACCCATCTCAGATTGTGCCTTACATAATGCTTCAGCAAGGGCTTTGATTGACTCACTAGACTTCATATTATTTCCTCCTATGGAAGAAACAATATACCTTATTGCTGTTTATGAATCAACAGAATTGATTAGTATTGCCAAGTAACTGGCGTAGTCTCACGGATATCAACGTGTATGAATGTCTTAGCTACGCCCACCCCGGTAAACCCCAACCGCATAGCTTCACGCACAAGAATATAACGCTCTGCACCACCAGATACGGATATGTCTGCAGCAATGCCTTGGGCATGAGTACCAGGTGTAGACTTACGGGCTTCTATGGGATGGCTCGGATCACGATAGCCAGATGTAATGTGAAACGAGAAACCACAGGCTTCACGCAACTCATCAAGCTTGTGAATAAACTCTTCGTTCATATCGTTGTTGCCAGTGCATTGGCAGTCAAACTCTTCTATCTTAAAATACTTAAATGTCATTTCTTTAGACTCGCTAGTTTGCTAACACCCTTAATCCCAAAGCTACTAGAAATAGCTATGAACAATAAATACTGATACCACTCAGGCAGTTGAGCTAAAGCCTGAAAGCCGTCTTCAACCCGAATAACAATCTCTGGATCGCCAACAACTATGGAATAGCCGATCATGAAAATTGGTATCGACAAAACGATTGTCCAAAATTCATCACGCCAAGAATTTTGAGTAGCATCAACAGCTTTAGATTCCCACTCAGCATCGTTCTCAATTACTTTTAGTTTAGCTTTATGCTTTGCTTGCTTCTCTTCTGCTTTATTCTTTAAGTACCCACCAGCTATGTTAGCAATCGGGCCTATTAAGTGCTGTAACATAATATTCTCCTACTTTAACGGCATTGATAGTGCATCCATGCCAAGCCAGATATCATCAAGTTCTTTCATGATTACTTTAATTCTGTCATCAGTATCCCCTAAACTTTCACTAATTAGCTCTGCTTTCTTTACAGTAGCTTTGATTGTTTCTATGTCTTTCTCTAGCCTAGATACGTCTGTAGTTACCTCTAACAGCTTTTCTTGTTGCGCTGATATTGTCACTAGGTTTGTGCCTAAAGTCGCTAATTTCGCGCTTAGATGGCTTATGTCGTTATCGTCTAATTGTTGCTCTATAAGTTGTATAGACTCGTGTAAAGGAGCAACATCAGGAACGGATACGGATTCTACCGTTTCTAGCCGAGAATACAAGCTTGATGCAGTCCAGACTCCTCCACCAATGGTCGAGCCTATTGCCACCACGACCATTATCCACGCTCCCTTAAATGTCTGACCGCCTATCTTTAATTCACTATCTTCAATCATTGTTCGCAATCCATATTAATAAAGCAATCATAACCTAGTGCAATAGGTGATGTGCGATAAAACTCAGACTCTGCACCTACCGCCAAGATGTCTGCCTCGCTATAGTATAAGTCTAAACCAAAAGCATCGTTACCATTTAAGTATACAGCAGTCAGGTTTCTGGTTGTGTTGTAGCCCATCGCCACCCATTGCTGATTAGAATCATAGAAGATATTAACGTCAGAGGATGTAGTGTTCTTGTCTTCTATAGACTGCTGAAGATATTCTGCCGCTTCACTCTGAGCTACGGCTAGGTACGCAGCAGCTTCATTAGCTGAAGATTCTATATTATCCACGGTATCATTAAAAAGCTGTACGTCTTCTTGATCTATTGTAAGCATTTCTTGGTTTTGCTGTACAAACGTCTGCACCTCTTCTTCTTGCTTAGGGGTGCTTGCCTCTGCAGCTTTCTCTGCTACTTGCTGTACTGACACTAACTCAACTGTCACTTCGACAAAAGTATCAATGTGGGTTTCCATCTCGGCTAGGGAATCCATCGCCATATTTTCTAGCACCTGTTTTACGGGCGCGCCATAAGGCTGATAGTTGTTACTAAAGTTAGACAGTGCAGAGTTATAAGCATCTACTTGCTCTGCGCTAATATGACCTGTACTGGAAAGCGTACCGTCAGATAAACCGCTACCCTGATGGGCGTACTCTGTAGCAGCACCTACTAGTTTTATAGAAGTGTCGATCTGACTAACTATACTACTACTTGAGTCTATTAACTGATCTAAGCTATTGCTTTGTGCTACGGAACTTATCGCTAATAGACATACTATCTTCTTCCACATCTTCACTTACCTCACCTATCTGGAGAATACCGTCATAATATTTACGGTTTTCCTTGTAATCAGGAATATATAATTCTGGCTTCTGCTTTATTAGCATCAACCCCCTTTTCCCCGCTACTAATCTCCCATTGGATATGAAAGGGCATGGTGAACCCGCCAACAACATACTCTTAAACACCTCTGTCGATTGGCACAACATAGACACTGCCGCCACTTTTAACTGGAGGGCAGAAAGCATTCTTGCATATTTTAATCTAGTGCAATCAACGTCTAAGGTGTAACCGCCTGAGCTAAACCCAATAGCAACTGTCTGCACTGAACCTGCTGTTCCTTTTAAGCAAGTGTCAGAACCATTAGACATAAAGGTTGGGCTTATTGCAGAGCCAACTGGAATCTCACTAGCCGCCCCGGCTCCATTGTAGGTATTTTCTGTTGTAGAAGATGTATCTGTTGTTGTGTTGTTGCTGTTTGCTACGCTGTTCTCGCCATGATAATTATTTAGACTGCCTTGCTCGTTTGCTAAAGCAGTTGATCCAAGTATCCATAGGATAGCCATGAGATAGCCATGCGATAGCCGTGAGATACCGATATCCATTACTGTTTAGACTCTAATAGCTCTCTTATGTGAATAATGTTTTCATCCATACGGGCCAGTCTTACTTCATGGTCGCGCTGTCTTGTGTCTAAGCCCATTACTATAGAACTAATGTCATCAATGTCTTTGGCATTTTGCTCTACGCCAACCTCAACTTCAGTAAATGCACCAGTTACTGTTACTGCCTGTACAGCAAGCAATAAAAATAAAGTTATTGGTACGTTTCTGCTTAAATGCCAATCTTCCATATTATCCTCATGCAACTTGATAAGTTATTACACCTATTAGGTGTGCATCACTAAATGTATTGTTAATGTCATCTTTTGTTAAATTATTGTAACCATCACCATGCGCGATTTTTATTGTTGCCGTGCTAGGTTCAACAGACAATCTAAAATGCGTACCTACTGCAAAATTAGTCCAATCAATCCTTTTACAAAACCCAATACCATCCACTAGAGAACTGTATGGCAAGCCACTGATAACTAATTCATCAGTACCGCTTCCTGTCATAGCTGTTAAATCCATATTAGTAAATTTAAAAAATATATGACAGATATCACCAATTCTTACAACACGAGCATAATCGTTAGTTAAAGTGACTCCAAGATTAATTTGAGGAGTCCAAGTCCCAACAACATATTCTGTCAGATTTGTATCACCTAAATTAAGACTAGATGCAGTAATATCACCAGTTATAGAAGCATTGCCAGTTACAGATACGTTGCCAGATATTGACGGGTTAGTAAGAGTACCGCCTGATGCTTGCGCTTTAACAGTATCAAGTTGTTCTAGTGCTGTCTGTGCGTTTGTAGCAGTAATATTACCAGATGGCGTTACAGTAGTAGCCTGTGCTGTATTGCCAAGACTAACTACAATTGGTGTACTACTAATACCAACGGAAGTGGTATTGCCTGTAATTGATAGCTTAGTGATAGCCATTACCGTGTAACCTCACGAGTTACTTTAGCCTTGCCTTGCAGTATTCTAGTTACAGTATCATTGCCTGTATGAAATATTTCTACATCATAAACATACTTACCTGATGTTATATCGTCAGTAGTAGTATGAGCCATTTCCAACTTAACAGTGCTATCAGTAATAGATGCTGTAAAATTATGCACTGTGCCTGATTCATAATTAGGGCGCATAGATGCTCTAGCTGTATAACCAGTTAGAACCATGGGAGAGCCATCCTCTTCTATCGCAATAGAGATTTCAAAGTCTGAACCCTGATCAATTACTAAATCGTACTGTGCTGCTGGCATATTATTCTCCGAACTGAATATACAGATTATATCATTATATGGCTTTCGACATTTACATTGTTGATATGATAAATGCCAACAATTCAGTATAACGAACCGACCTAGTAGTCACTTCAGTTGCACTATCAGGCGCATTTTCTTCAGACTCGTATGTAGTGCGCTCTACAAATTCAGGAATAGTTCTAGTTTGAGTCATATCGTTCTCATCCTGATACTCTTCTTCTTGTGCCGGGATTGTCTCTTCTTTCCACCAATAAGTATCTTGGCAGAACATACCATAACGAGAAGCATCAAGCCCCTCAGCAGTAAAAGCATCTTCTAGCTCTTGAGCAATAATACCAATATGGATGCGAGCATCATCACCTTTCTCTTCAACAGAGCTAATCAATCGATATTTACGGATTAGGCTTTTACAGGCTTGTGCTACTCTTTGCTCTGCATCTGTTAGCTCTTCGATATCTTGTTTAAGACTTCTATCAGAGCCAGTGGTAACGCCATTAGTTATGTAAGCATCATCAAACCTAGCAGAAGCACTTCCAAGAGCAACAGCGTTGTCATAGTTTTGCCCAGTATATTGACATGGAGTTATTGCGTTAAAATTAAAAGCAAGACCTGCTGACCCTGAACCATGTCTTGCATTATGCAAATACATATATCCATTAGATGAAGCGGCATTACTTCCTATGTAACCTATGCTAGGAGTGTAATACTGATGACCAGCAGAAAGTTTAAGTTGAACACCATAAGTGCTAGTAGAAGGGTTATACAATTGAACGCTATTGTTTGTAAAAGAACCATTTGATGTGATTGTTCTGTTAAAAATGTTTTCATTAACTTTAAACTGTGTATTGTAACTACCAATGAGAGCCCTTAAGTCTCTATTTTGCGTGTTAGTTCCTGCAAAAAACTGAAAGCTATTACCATAGTTGTAAATTCCTCCACCATTAGCCAACATATTAATAAATAAGTCATCTTGGGATATAAGACATTGTGCGTATGTAGAAAATTTCAATGAGCCATTGTTTGGTATAGTTGTTGTAACCGGGTTTAGATTAGTTACAGTTAATCCACTAGAACTATGCTCTGATATAGTATTGCCACCAATTTTAGTGTATATCCTTGTTTGCCCAGAAATTATCCCATCATAACCAGAGGCATTCATCTCTATGCGACCATTTTCAAAAGTAATCTTATTAGTGCCAGAAAAATTGATAGTAGATGTAACGTCAGCAGCATTATTAAAATCTGTTCGCATTGTCTCAAAGCCGCCAACAGTTGTGCCGTCATGCACATGAACGCTTTTATTAGTAGTGTTGACAGAAAGCTCGCCATCTAATCCAGTGAAGGTATTGTGGTTAGAATCTGTGCCTCTTCTTCTCTTTAACGCTGTAGTCATTTTTTACCTCGGCTCATCGGGAATATTTACATTCATCATGTCAGTTTCATTTTCATAGGTATCTGGCAAATCTCTTAATTGTTGCCTATATTCAGAATATCTTTGTTTTAATTCGTTAGATATAGGTGAATCAGGCATTTGTGTCCAATCACTTTCTTGCAAATATTTATCGCGCAATTCTCTTAATTCATTGCGAAATAATTGTCTTTTGTCAGCATCTGTCATCTCGTCATCATCTAAATCTAAATCAGATATAACGCCATTAATTATTTGTTTATTTGGCTCACTGCAATATCCCTCAACTATAAACTCACCATCTTCAGGGATACTGTCAAACACCTCTTCTTGGCACATACCTGTACGCAATATACGACCGCTTGCATTATGTACAATATACGTTTTCATTTTTTTAGCTCCAATGCTCTGAATACAGTATCTTTAATAACGATTGTTCCATCATCACTATCACGAGTTGGTCTGTTTAACTGTAGCTGGCTGTAACGAATTTTATATGTTTGACTTCCAGCAGGAGGGTTAGGGTCAACATATGTATAATCGATTCTACAAGTACTTCGATCTAATGCATTGTCTCTATGGGATGTTGAATTATATAAATTAAAATCTGCTCCCCTTAGTCCATTACGCGTATCAACAATAGATTGGGCAATTACAGTTGTTCCTCGCATGACTTCTAAAAAGGCATATTGTGAGGTATCTGAATTTCTTGCAAAACCAACCTTAACTGCAGATATAAATTTAGTGTGAAAATCTAAAAATATAGGCGAACCCGCAACAACACTTAAAGTTACAGATGCTAAATCTTGCGTGAATCTTTGACCGCCTACAATAAATGTAGAGTAATTATGACCGCTATAACTAAAATAACCTCTTCCTATACCATTCCAATTATTAATCTTAAATTTCTGCGAGGTCGCAGTTAAGCTATGAGCAGAAACAGTTACAGCATTGTTAGCAATCTTAATTGTATCAACTTCGAGATTACCAATTTTTGCGCTAGTAATTACGGCATTGCCTATCTTGGCATTTGTTATAGCACCATTAGCTATTTTAGCGTTTGTAATAACACCATCAGTAATTTGAGCAGCTGTCGTAATTACACCAGAAGCAGCTATCAGACCAGCAGTTATTTGGTTAGCACCAATATCGCCTGCCTGTATTGTTCCTGCTGCAATGTGACTACTAGTGATAATCCCAGAATCAATTGCATCAGCAGTAATTGCTCCTGCAGCTAACGCTCCTGTTGTAACAGAGTCTGCGGCTAGTTCAGAAGCAGTGATTGCATTAGCAGCAATATTGCTAGCAGTAATAGTGTTAGCAGCTATCTTTACAGAGGTAATAGCGTTGGCAGCTATGGTATTTGATGTAACAGCATTTGCAGCAATCTTATCCGCGGTAATTGCATCAGCAGCTATCTTCGCGGCAGTAATTGCCCCTGCATCGATCTTATTAGCAGTTACAGCATTTGCGTCTATCTTAGCAGCAGTAACCGCATTACTCGCTATCTTATCTGCTTGTATAGCACCATCGACAATTAGTTCTGCGGTAGCCGCCTCTTCTAATCGCAAGTCTTGACAGTAATAGTGACCAACAAATCCATTGCCATCCTGTAAATCAGCACTGCTACGATAATTCAGCAACACTATAGGCTTCATATATACAGCAGTCGCTTCAAACTCATGATCTGTACCATTGCCAAACTGATAACTATAATCTATCCAAGCCGTGCTGCTTGGCGTATGCGCTGCAAGTAAATATCTCCACTGAGTTCCCCCGTTAGGGTTGACAATATTTACGCCATCTTTTGTGAATAAACCTACACCTAAATAAATTCTACCATTTGTGCCGCCATCTCCTTTTTTGATCTTAGCGTGTACTCGGTAAGTTTTGTTATGATCAAATGGTATTAACTCTGCGCTATTTACCCAAGCTCTATTGCCAACTTTGTTCGTTAATGCATACTTACCAACTTGAGGGACAACAAGCTCGTAAAACTGAGAAGTTGAGTCATTAAAATAATCAATCCATGATGCAGGATCATTGAACAAAGGATCGTTATTTAACGCAGAGCCTGCCCCGGATAATACCATCTTACTAGCAGTAATAGTG
>Ga0208133_1000329_pt1 | contig 19085 bp, 14 predicted proteins | sample ColrivemetaGS535_FD_187595 | JGI IMG/M metagenome (GOLD analysis project Ga0208133, IMG submission 187595) | Estuarine microbial communities from the Columbia River estuary, USA - metaG S.535 (SPAdes) (version 2) | ecosystem: Environmental > Aquatic > Marine > Intertidal zone > Estuary | place... | reverse complement strand
AATGTTTCAAAAAGTGATTTATCAATATATCTTACTAATTGAATATATTCGTGAGTATTTAAATTATATCTTTGGAAATAATAATTTCTTAAAGTAGCTAAATCTGAGTATGAATCGTTGTATTCATCTGCAGGATTACCAATATAATCATCTATATTAAACTCACCCAAAGAACGTAGAATATCCATATTCACTTCCTTCATAGGTGAGAAGAATAATCCTAATCTATCCGTATCTATTGGTGCCTGGTCATATGATTTTTTAGTTGCTCTACTTTTATAATTTAAATCACCTGATAGGGTTTGTGTTTCAAATCGAAATTTATTTCCTACCGTCAATCCACTTGAAGGAACTTTTGCAGTTACTGTTCTTTCATATGGTATGTAATTATATGGATATGTCGTATTTGCAGTAAAATTAGAGGCAGTTGCAAAATTTGAGTACCCATTATTGATAGAAACGTTTTTAATAGAACCAGATGGTACTGATGTTGAACCGGTAGTACTGATTGGATATTCAAAATCTAAACGGAATAACAAATCAACCGTCGATGCAGAAATATGTGAACCATCAATTGCATCAGGCAATAAGGTATGGTTATCAATACGAGATTCCGGTAAAGGAGTTCTCCATAAACGGAATTCATCTAATGAACCAGTTAATCCTTCACCGACATATAGTATAGAACCCGATTTCCAAGTAGTTGAACCAATTGGTAATGATAAAGTAGCATTTGCTTCATTTCTGATTCTTCCTTGAAATCCTTCTTTGAAATACAATTCAAACACTTCGGTAGTAGAACCAGTTCTTCTATTTAAAACAATATTTGTATATGCATCATTGTAGAATGGTATATAATCAGTAGATACCGATTGAGTTGAATTACTACCTGTAATTTTAAATTCTAATTTAGCAAGAGAACCAGTTCCCGGTACTAAATCTAATACCCATTTATCAGTTCTTAATAGGCTTTGAGTAACACTACTTTGTATAGTATTAATACTAAATTCAATTGCGTTAGGAAAATCAGTTCCATTGGAATCTGAATAATCTTTAAAAGGAACTTGTAAGAATGAACCCGTTTCAAAATGTAACGCACAGGTTCTATCATCAAATGTAAATGTTGTAGTTGCATCAGTTGATGGGTCATTTGGTCCACCATATTCCATTATTGTTAACATGGAGGATGGAACACCATAACAAGCCATTGCTGCACTTAATGCCCTTTTTGTACCCTTATGTTTTAATAGATATGGTAAGTTATTTAGTATTCGTCTCCATACTTGATGTTGACGAGATTTTCCACTCATTGAAGATGAAGATGACCCATCTGAATTCTTGCCAAATGCATATTCCCATAGGTATTGAGATTGAACTCCCATATCGGCGTTCCAACCCAATGATTCTAACATATGATATATTAAATCATTACCAATACCATCTTCGTATTTGTGTTCTAATTTTTTAGATTGTGCAATTCCTTTTGTATATGACCATAGGGTATCAAAGTGTTGACCCATCATATTTAAAAATAAAACAAACTCAGCATTTTCAGCATCATTTGTAATATGTGCAGGAATATTGTTTACTAATATATTTTTGTTATTATAATCGTATTGTTGTGCATCATCTATAATTCCATTATACCAATCAGTAACTTGAGAACTACTTGGATTGTAATACGATGATGAATCAATAAATGGATACGTTAATCCATTTGATGATGATGTAAACAAATATTTTTCAAATCCATCAAATCCAGCTTGAACTTTATTTTTATTTTCAATATGTTTTTTGTATTCTAACGATGATGATGGGGAATACGTTAAACTACTTGATACAAAATTTATTTTAGTATTATAAAATTCAATTAATTCAACTTTATATAAAAAGTTTTTTACTCTTTCTTCTGCTGATGAGTATTTTACAAAATTAGACCACGCATAAGTTGAACTACTTTCATATTGAATATTTAAATTCTCTAATGAAAATTCACTTGAACTCACATATGAGTTAATTAAATCAGTAGATGTGTTAGAACCACTTGAAATTAAATCATCCAATATTTGATATCCAATTTCATCACCAATTGTTACATTAAAATTTGGTTTTAATGGAGTACACTCACTTTTTAATTCATCAATAATAGTAACTTGTTCTATTATAGGAATTGATTGAATTTTAGATATCCATAATTGTTGATTGGGTTGTATCTCTCTAGGAAGTGGTTCATACAATTTTAAAACTAAAGATTTTTGTTCTTTTGTTTTTGTACGAGTCCCCGTCTCTGAATTTGTTTTATATTCAGAAAAAGTTTCAGTATCAACTCCCCAAGTTGCAATTAATTTATTATCACCATCACCTAAGTGTAGATAGTGAGTTAAAAATTTAGAAATTTCTTCTTCTAATATTTTTTGGTCTAAGTTAATTTCAAACGCACTTCTAATATCGGCAATTACACTACCTCTTCGTAATTTTAAATCTCCTTTATCAAATAAAATGGAAATTCTTTCAATCTTACCTTCGGTTAATTCATCACCTTCTGCATTAAACGGAACTAATAAAATTTCAAATTGAACTTTATCAGTATCTTCATTAAATTGATTTTGTGCTTTTCTTAAAACTTCTTCTACATTTAATGTAATTAAACCTGCAGGTGATAGTTTACCAATTGCATATTGTTTATCATACTTTGAGACATACATCTCAATGTAGTTTGTATTAATTGATTGCCAACTAATATCAAAATCAACATTAAATCCTTTAAAATCCGCACCTTTAATATTCTGCGGATAATTAATATGTGTAATATCTGGTCCTGGTAGATAGTATTTATTAACTACATTGATTGTAATCTTTGTAGTTTGACCACTGCCTGCTCTATCCGAACGAGGTTGTAAATAAACCACATAGTTACCAACACCATTATAAAAATCATTTTTAGATAAAACAATTGAACCATTTGGGGATAGTGTACGTTGGGTAGAACCTAATGAATAGATAATCTCCGATGCATTAGCACTATTATATGGTATGTTTAAATTATCATTACCTGCTATATTAAATTCAAAAGAAATACCTTCGGTTCTTAATGTAGGGGCATCTGCAGCAGGTATATTATCATTTGATTTTTTAGATACCGAAACATTAACTACTACATTATCAATTCCTGGTTCTATTTTAAAATCTAACCTATCATATTTAATACTATTTCCCTTTGTAATTACTTCGTATACAACTGCATGTGTTTGTGATGATAATCCGTTTGAAGTAAATTGAATATAATTACCACCACCTGAATTGGGTGAGAAATCAAATTCATTTCTGCCAGATGTAACATTTCCAGTTACACCATTTGATGCACGATATGATATTAAATCATTTTGATAAACATCACCATTTATTTGTATCCTTGCAACCGCTTCAGGAAGTGGGTCAATTGGTACTGGAAATGTTTGTAAATCAAATTTTAATGTTGTACTTAATACAGCATCAGTTTCAGTACTTGATTCTAATACGTTTTGTTGAACAAACTTACCATCGATTAATTTTTCAACTATCAATTGATAATAAGTAAAATATACTAAACTTTCATATACTTTTGGTCTTTCTACCTTTTTCCTAATTACTGAGTTTGGGTTTTGGGGGTCTTGTTCAAACGTATAACCAATTACATCATCAAATGGAATTTCTACCGGAATTTGTTTTCTATTTTCTTTTTTTAAAGTATAAACCTTATAAACATCTGAAGATTCTACTCCTGATTTTTGAAGTGTTATCTGTTTAGGAGTAAGTAACTCTTTTTGATTAAAGGTTAATTCAGTAGGGGTTGATTTTACATTTTGTATTACACCATCTACCAATACTATTCCATCTTGTGGATTAGATTGTATTCCTATTTCAACTACTAAATTTTGTGTATTATATACATTAGTTGGGGCATATAAACAAGAACCATCATTATAGGATGCCGCAGCGTTATAATTACTAGCAGCAGGGTCAGTACATCCGTAAATGATAGTACCTCCACCACCTCCTCCACCGCCACCAATAGGAATAAATCCATATGTTGCACCACCATATCCACCAGTACCAGTTCCATCATTAAGTGCACCCAATGAAACACCATTTGGATTGGTATTCATTGTATTATCATTTTGAAATAGGTCGTTATTTGCTGCTGCTGACATTTATTCTAATCCTTGTTTATATAAGTATGATTTTATCAATTACTTATGAAAAATTTTGTAATGATTGGGTATCGAACTGTCCTCCACCTCCGCCACCACCACCAAAACTACCATCATATCCTGCTCCTCCACCGAATGTATTTCCTCCACCACCACCACCACCGCTAGGTGTTACGGGTATATATGTATTTGGTTCACCATTACAAGGACCAACTAAAACAACTTGTATATATGGCCCACTACTAATACTATTCTCAACTGCACATATTTCAACTGATTGGCCTGGTTGTATTGAATCTAACGAAACGGGATATCCACTTGAGTTTTTATAAAATACTGGTGCAGATACTCCTCCATTTTGATTATATCCATTCCACCCATAATCATATCCATTATAACCCATTCCATTATATGAATCATATCCATTATATCCATTATATCCATTATACCCACTTCCATTCCAAGTATAATATGAATTATTATAAACTCTATATAATGCAGTTTTATATGTTTCTCTAATTTTTGGCACTTCCCTTACATCACCACTAAACGAATCAATTACTTGATATGTAATTGTCAATGAATCATATTCTCTGCCGAAAACATTAGTTTGTTTATTACCATCTGCATCAGTAAATAATATACCACCTTCCGATGACCAAACATAGAATGTTTTTGTAGTTGTTGGTGGTTTAACATCTCCATCTCTGGTTGCATATTTACAAGAACCATCATCGATAACTGCAAATTTATTATAATTCAAAGCAAATGAATCCATACATCCTTTAATTTTTTCAATTGGGGTTACATCTATTGGTGGATTATATTGACATGAACCATCGGATTCCGTTGCTAATGGGTTATAGTTCTTAGCGTTTCTGTCAGTACATCCTCTGACTACTCCTTGTTTATTACCAATACCACTAGCCTCATTTGTATTAGAACTAATTATTGATTTTAAAATCTCCTTAGTTGCATCTAATGTAATTTGCTCTTCTTTTGTTAATATATTATCTTCTTGTATATCTTGTTTAGGTAAATAAAAACTTATAATTTGAATAAGAGAACTAATTATAAATTCTTTTATTTTAACTATTGATAATTCTATTGGTTTTGGGGTAGAAAGTGGTTTACCATAATTAAGAGAGGTTATATTAGTATCTCTATTACCGACAAAATGTTTGGTAGTCTCAACTAATTTTTCTCTAATTGTATTTATAAAATTTTCCCAATTCTGAATTTTGAATTCGGTTTGGATTAACTTTCTATATTGTTCTCCTTCTGCAATTGTTCCCTTTTGCATTAAGAATGATTTTAGAATATTTTCTACTTTTAATGATTGTACAAATGGTTCTATAAAATAAATTGTATCATCTTTAAATTGTCCATCTTTTAATAAAATATTTAATCTGATATCTAAATCTTCAATTGTATTTTCATTAATATCTTTTAATGGTAAAACCCTAATTTCAGTACGAGATGGTGATATTTCATGTATCCATAATTTATCCTTATCCACCGTTTCAGAACCAACTCTTCTATTTAGTAGGGTTGTTTGAGTTTTAAATATTCCATTAGAATAGCCAGAATCTCTTACTAACTTTTCAGTATCAATAATATATTCTCTAGCACCATTTGTTTTTTTATTAGATTTGTTTTCACTAAAAATAAAATATTTTGTAATGTTTGCATCATCTAAAAAAATATATCTAACTAAATCTCCATTTTCACCTTGTGGTAATAAATTATCACTTGAATCATATAAAATAAATTCAATAGTATCGGCATCACCTAACCCAAAGTAAGATTTGGCAACTTCTTTTTCAAAAATTGCTCTATCTTTACTATCAACTTTGTAGCCTTTTTTATCTACTATTTCTTTGAATTGATTTATTGCCATGCTAGTATTTTTCTTTTACTCATTTGTTTATTATAAACATAATAACAATATTGTTTACCAAATTTATGAATTAGTTTTCCTATCCAATTATCATTAGGTAAAATTCCAACTTCGTAAGCCATATGTTCTGTCCACGGCTTTACCATTTTATAAATCCACTTTGTATATTGTGGTTTTGCCTTCATAAAGTTAACCACATTTTTAGCCCACATCATATATCCTAAAACTAATGATGGGTCTTTCTTATACATCATTTCACCATATAACTCATCCGCATTCCAAATATGTTGTGGTAAGAATCCTTGTTTGTAAAGTTCATTACAAATAATTTTCTTTTTCTTAGTATTAGCAAGTTGTGCTTGAGTGGCAGATGCATTTGCTGCTGCAGCAGATGCTTGTGCTTGTGATGCCGTAATTTGAGCAGATGCTAATAATTGTTGAGCGTTGGTAACTTGATTTTGTAATTCTATTCCTCTTGCATTAGCAGCATCTAATTGAGCCGTTAAATTCTTTTGTAATTCATCAAAGGTTTGCTTTTCAGCTTGTAATCCTCTAAGTTGTGCTTCTAATGAAACTCTCTCAATACCTTCTTTAATACCCTTTGAAAGTGCGTTTTGAAAATCTTGTATTAGAGAAACATATTTTTCATTCGTAATTTGAGATTCATTTTCTGCAGATGCCCTTAATAATCTCTCTACATCTATTTGAGTAGCCAATGCATCATTTGCAGTATTTAGGGTTTCTATCTCTGCTAAGGCATCACTTAATTGTTTACTTAAATCAGTATTTTTTCCTAATGATTGATTGTATATTGTTTCTAATCTATCATATGTTTTTTGAGGAACAACTTTTGGTTGTGGTTTTGCAGGTGCTGCTATTAATTCATCAACAACAACATTAACCGCCTTTTTTAATTGTTCTTCATTATATTTAGGTCGTTCAACATATCCAGAAGTTTCACCATCAAAATCTTCGGCAGTGGGTTTGATATAAAAAGTATGATTACCTTGCTCGTTTTGAGAGGTAATCACAGCAGAACCACTTGATATTAATTCTGAAACTCTAAATTCGTTTTGTAATGACATATCTTATTTCTCTATTGTAAACGTTAAATCTTTATCTGAAAAATATTCTATTACACCACTTCTATCTATTTTTATTTCAACATAATAACTTCTATTAGTTTCCCAATTCGTTAAATTTAATTTGAAATAATTTCCGTTACTATTACAACTTACTTTTGTATAATCACTAAATGGAATAATAACCTCATCAGTAATAACATCTTTAATTTGATAATAAGTTGTAGATGGTAAATATTTTATATCGTTATATGCAAAGGTATTTGAGTAAGTTTTAAGTGGATATTTTTCTCTAGCAAAAACTCCAATTTCAATAATACTTCCTACCTTATATTTTGTTTTTAATTTTTTAAATGTTACATGAATATCATCAGAAGTCAGTTGAGTTAACGAACCCGTTACAAATGATTGGTCATTCCAACCAATTCTAACTTTTGGTTGATATATAGTATTTGTTTCTTTTGCAAAGAATTTTAATTGTCCGTAATCTTCCTCATCGTTTTCTAATACACTTGAATGTCTTAAAATTATACCCTCATTTGGCAATGAACCCGATATCCATGAAGTAAACATAGTTTTTACATTCATATTAATATCTGCACTTTGATAACTAAATGATTGTGATGTTGCTGAACCCGTCCACCACACTCCACCCTTACCATTGTATGAGCCCGTTACACTACCCGTAATATATAATTCATTTGTAATCCAATCTACTCCTGTTCTTCGATGATTCCAAGTAACACCATCCGTTGAGATATCATCAAAACGAGTACCGATTCCCATATCCCAACTTTGTGTAATTGGATTTGCATAGATTACATAATCTATTGGTATTTCATTTGCTTCACATTCTCTAAGAATTAATTCTGCAGAACTCATAGTAACCGCACCACTAGCAAGAGATGCAGAAAGAGCAGTTGTTTCAAACTTTATTAAAGTATGGGCAACATCTTTTAAATTTCCATAATATACTTTAGAAATTTCTAATATCTCATCTAAACCAGTGTTTTGAGTTGGTTGTTGTAAATAGATTGTTGCATCTTTTGATGCTGTTAAAAAAGTATACATTAAACAACCCTCCCTTTAATATCTTTTGCCGGAAACTTAACTTCAAATATTGACGGGTCTAATGATGGGTACACCATTTTACCTTTTGTTGCTTCTGCAATGTTATATGAATTACTTGAATATTGACCTAAACATTTATTTACAATTTCACATTTTGGAACGGATTGAACTCCTTCTATTCCTGCAATTAATAATTCTAATTCACTTAGGTTAATTGCCATATTGAATGTCCAATCATCTATATTAAAGTAATTTGTAATTTCATCAATACATCTTACTAATACTTCTCTTTTATTGTATCCACTATAAGTTCTAATTTCAAAATCAACACCAATGTTTATAATAAATCCATCCATTAAATTTACACCATCTGTTAACAAACGATATTCATTTAAATAAGTTTTAAGATTTTCTTTTAGGGCTTGGTTTGTACCAATTTGTACTAAATTCTTATTAGAATCATACCCTAAAATATATAAGTTAATTGCAAATGGATTATTCTTTTCATTAGTATTATTTTTCTTTCCTACTAAAAATTTATTAACCGCATCTTTAATTTCCATTTCACTCTTACCTTGTAAACTTGTTACAATACCTGTAAATTCACTTAGAGTATCTGGGTTTGCAAGGATAGATGATGGTGAGTTATTATCTAATTCTCCATCCGGTGCACAATATGCTTTAGCAACACCACCATACTTTGCAGGTAGTGATAGTGCTCTTACTTGATAATCTTTACGGGTTACTGCCCTATTTTGAGAACCAAAGGTTGCCAGTGCGTTTTCTCTAATTTCATCAATAGTTTCAGCACCTCTTGCCCCATTTGCTGCTGTTTCGTTTTCAACTGCAATTGAACCTTTAGCAACTTTATATGCTGCTAATTGGTCTCCACTAAGTGAAATTGTATCTTCATCAAACGAAACGTTTGTTATTCTATTTAATTCACCTTTTGGTGTATTTGCTGAAATTCCACCACCTATTAAGTACGAAACTGTAATAGTGGTATTAGCAGGTGCTTGTCCATAACTTCTTGTCTTTAAAAAGTTTGCAGGGTCAAATGATGCACCTAAATTATCTATTGATGAATTTAATCCCAATCCTACATTTTTAAAGTTTGGTATAAGAGTTTCATCAGATGAGGTAGAATTACCACCACCAAACACAATTGTTGTAGTGTTGTCTGCATTTACTTTTGTTACGAATCTACGAGAAGTTTTTATTAATTTTAAAACGTTTGCAACTGAATCTTTAAATTGTACCAAATCCTTATCAGTTTGATGTGATACTGGATAATCAACAAATACCATTTCCTGTGCAAGATATGGAACTTCGTACCACTTATTTCCATTACTATCTCTTACATCATATATTTGAATTATATTTGTTTCTGCTAAATCTATTTTTGAAAATTCTTGTGCACTTCCAAATGTAATATCCACCGTCTTTAATTCCGCAGATATTGCATTAACGTATTTTTTAACTAAATAAAAAGTTGGTTCGTTATTTGTATCTTTTCTATATATTGTAATTTCTCTTTCATCCTCAACACTAAAATCCAATAATTCAGTTGTTCTAAATAATGTACCAGTTGTGTTTGCCTCTACTACCATTCCCTCTTTAATTCTAAGGAAATAATCAGAATCAGGTCTATTATTCACACCCAACCCAGTTGCTGGAACTAATTGATAAACTGATAATCTTACTAATGCAGGTGATGTTACTTTTGGTTTGTATCCTAAATATTGTGCAAGTGCGATAACATTTTCTTTATCCTCTGCATATAACATTAAGGATTCTTTAAGAGTATCATCTATATAATAACCCAAAACATCCCCAATATACGATGCCATTTCTATGAACATCATACCTGGTGAGGTTTCATTAAAATCCGAATATGTTTGTGGAAAATAAGTTTTGGCATACTCAATTAAGTTTTGACGGAAACCGGCAAAATCTTTATTAAGATATTTTATATCTCTACCTTGATTACTTTTTCTTGTTATACTATTTAATGCCATTATTATTATCCCCTAACTGTAAAAGTTATTTCTTGTGTTTCAATTGTATTTCCGACCGTAAACTGAATTGTCATATGTGCAGTATGTCTATCTTTCATAGCATCAGTCATTTCTACATCAATTTGTTCAATATTAATATATGGTAACCAATAACTGACAGTTTGAGTAATTACATCTTGTAATCTCGATTCAAACGTATCATCCATCGGTTCAAACAAAAGTGATTGTAATCCCGTACCAAACTCTGGTTGCATTACTCTCTCACCTTTTGCCGTTAATAGTAAATTTTTTAAATTTGCTTTTGCTTGTTCGAAAGATGTAAAGGCTTGTTCAAAATAACCAGTATTACCCTTTTTAATGGGTAAAGTTATTCCATACGCGTAAGAATCAAATTCTTGCGTATCCTTTACAATTTTACTACCAAGTACATAAGCCATATTATTTCTTAAACCTCTTAACTAATTCCGAATTATCTCTATTTAAAATTCTGTCTAATCCTGCTAATCCAGTCGTAACACCTAATCCACCTTTTTTAGCACCACTTCCTCCCATATCACCATAACCCATTTTAGAAGCCATTTGACTTCTCATTGTTTCAATCCCACCTTGTGCTCCACCTCCGTATGATATTGTTTCATCTATATCAGGTTCAGCATCCATATAGTTTGGAATGTGTGAATTTGTGTAACCTTCATTTATTGGTTGTTCCATTTGGTAATTATCTAAAATAGATGAACCACCTCCCACTTGTCCTGCATTTCTTTGTGCAGCAGTAAATGGTTTGGTTTGATTTAGTATTTCATTTATAGTTGAATTTCTACTCAATTGTTTTGTTGGTTGAACTTGTCGTACTTCTTCTTTAATAGCAGTAGTTGTTGTTCTATCTTTTTCTAATAATAGAGTTGCCAACTCAAATGGGTCAACTTCTTCCAAAATATCCTTTTTAGGTTTTGGAGTTGTCGTTTCGTTTAATAACTTAGTAACTTCCTCTTTAATCATTTTAGGAAGCTGTTTCTTAATTTCTTGTTCTACAACCAATTTAATTAGTTGTGCTAATTTTTTAGAATCCATTTTAAAAATATTTGTTAACTTACTATAAATATATGTTTTGAGTATTTTGCATTTTTATAAAGGATTTTAACCTAAATTATCTTATGCTTTTTTATTTTTCTGAGATTGGATTGCTGCTTTACCATTTTCATTTAACCTCCACATTGCAATAGTTGTATTATCAACATGGTTGGCTTGAATTACATTTTGAGAAAAATCACTAACCCATTTCCATCCTGTCCAAACTTGAATATGGCCATATGGTTTATCATCTAAGTACCCCATAACAACTATATCACCAACTTGCCATTGTGCAGGATTTTTAGTATATACTGAATTTACTTTGACCTTTTCGTTATAATAAACTTTACCACCAATATTTACTGCAAAAGATGAACGCCCTCCGCCAGTAGATGGGTCTTTGAATGAAAACCAATCGGCATTACCAGTTAACCTACCTAACCCACTTACACCTGTTAATGCAACTACGACCGATTGTGTACCTTGTGGACATAATCCATGTACACCTTTGATATAACCACTTCTTAAATTTCCATAATTAACTCTTGGATTCTTACCCAATTTAGGTGCCCATGCTCCGGCAATTTTTAATAACTCATCTAAATTTTTATACCCACTTTTTAAATCAGTATCAGTTTCAAGTGGTTTAAGAATTCCCTGGTCATAAAGTGCTTGGTCAATCTTTTCTGCTTTAGAGTTATCTAATTGAGAAACCCTTGCACTACCACCTTCCAAATCATCTTCTACATATGGGTCTTCAAAAATCTTTTTACTAATTTTTTTAACATCTGGATTTATTATATCTTGTACTTCGGGGTCGTTTTTATCTAAACCAACTTTAGACCAATCCAATTTATCATATGCTGTTTTGTTATCAGCAATTTGCTGATTAGCATCTATCGGTGGATTTGGTGGAGATGGACTTGCAGGTGGTATTGTATAACCTACAAATGGAACTGCACCCGGCCCAGGTGTTAAAAGGGGTGGATATAGAGATGTAGTTAAAAACATTCCTTGAATTGTAGGCAAGTGAGTTTGAATCGATGCAATCAATTGGTCTAAAAATACTGCCGAATCATCTGTTGGTTTTGCCATTTCGTTTAACTATACTATAATTTTATTTTTTATCCATACAATTGGGTGGAATCACAAAACCAGAAATGGTTGATACTCTTGGAGTTTTTACAAAACATCCGCATCCATTTCTATTAAATCCACCACCGCCTGTGTTTCCTTCTATTGTAGTTATCTTACCATCTTTAGATATTGCTGCTACAACTCCAATATGATGTTCTTTACCCTCCGGTCCATATAACGCTGCAGCACCTATTTTCGGTGTTTTAGTATATGTACCATTTTTTTTACCCCAAATAGCCCAATTCTTACACGAGGCAGAACCAGGAGGTGTTTTTAACCCCGCAGATTTCCACCAAGCAGTTACTGCAGATGCACACCAGTAATATCCCTCACCTGTTGCTCGGACCTGTCCCTGATTATCTAATCCCGTTAATTGAACCATTGTATCAATCCGGCCGGGTTTTCCCGGTGGAGTTTCTCCTCCTGCTTGGTTTCCTCCATAATTCATTCCTGCACCATTATTTGCTTTAGTACCAGTTTCCAATATACCAACATCTTTTTTAGCAAACTCAACTACTTTTAATCCAATAGGACATGATGTATCAGTATTACCATCAATTTTAACAGGAGTTGAATTTATAGGTTCGTTTGATTCTACCGAACTAGCTTGTTTTGTATCAATTTCTTTTTGTGTTTTTTCAATATATTCTCTAGCACCATCACGTTGTTCTTCGGTAGCCTTTGGATGATTTAATGTAGTTGTTGCCTTTTTAACTTCTTCTTTTTTTACTGCAATATCTTCATCTGATAACGCATAACTATCTTCAAATACTTTTTTAGTAGGAGTAGTAGTATCCGATGCTTTTATTAAGATTGGTTCTAAACTTTGTATATCAGTTGGTTGCCACGTTCCTGGATTTGTAATCATACTACTAACTATCGCAATATTTATAACTGCACCAGGAGATGGTATAACGGGTGGTGGAACTGCCGACATAGTTGCACCCGTCCAATATGCGATAAACGCAGGACCCATATTAGTAATAATAGGATGTTCACCCGATGGTTGTTGTAATGCAGTTGCAAGAATCCCATTTAAGGTTGCTTCCATTAATTCAGTATTACCCTTACCAACTGTAATACTATTGACAGAATCAAATCCACGTTTAACTGCCATATCATATTCTGATGTAAGTTTTTTTGCAAAATCGCCATAGGAATCAATTCCTGGTTGGTTTTGCATATAACTTAACATATTTTGTTTGAATATTTCTAAAGACATTTTATTCAGTAAAATTTAAAGTTGATTTGAATTTTTCTAATCTACCTTTAATATCATTAAATGTACCTCTATTTTCAGGACCGGTTGCAGTAGGTCCAGATGGTGTTTTAAATATTTGTGCATTAATGGCATCAATGAGTTCTTCTAATAATCCTTGTAAAGTTTGGCCTCTTACCAATGGTTCTGCATCACTTTCAGTATTTAAATATATTTGGCCTTTACCACCTAAAATATATGTGTTATTATCATTTGTGGTAACTCTCACATCACCATTAAAATCCAAATCGGCACCTGCTTTACCATTATCAATTGACATTTTACCATCTGATATGAATCCCCAATTTCCTTTTGAATAGAAAATCATTTCTTTGGATTTAGCAGATAATATAATTCTTTCAGAATTTAGTAATAATTGGTCATTACCTTTTAATTCCGATGGATATGATTCAAAATGAGTTGGTTTAGTTTCAAAATTTGAAGAGCCACCATCATCTATAATACCCGGTTGGAAATTTAATTTATAATCACCTGATGTAATTGCGATAGTTGTACCATCTTTATTTACATCTTCTTCGGTTAAAGACCCTTTTTTTAGTTTATTAAGTGATTCGCTATTTTGTCTATTTCTTAAAATAATAGTTGGTGCAAATTTTCTATCTTCCCCATCTCCATTATTATATCCACTAAACCGAATTGATTGACCAAAACGTGATTGTATTACTTTATCACCTTCATATAATTTTAGAGGATTAACTTGTTGTTCTTTAAAATATTTACCGATTTCAGTTTTTCTATCATCAGTACCCCCACCACCACTAGGTGTTCCCGTAGCATTTGCAGTACTTAATTCACTTGCACCACTTCCACCGGCAGGTTGAGTAATTGGGTAGGTTTTTACATCTATATCGGTTCTTGCATTACCTATATTAATATTTCCTGAAATAGTTCTTTTATAATGCAATCTACCTGCTACATCTATAAGTTGAACTGTCTCACCCACTAATGGAATGCCTTCCTCTGGATTAAATGGTGGATATGCTTTATTTTGTTTAGTAGCTGATGTGGCATCCTTTACTGGTCTTATTGCTGCGAATCCAATATTAGATGTATTTTTTTGTTCTACTTCACTAAAATCATATTTAAGTAATAATTCACTTGTATCATCTAATATGATATCTACTACAATACCTACTGTGTTATTTGCAGTTCCTGCTGTAGATGTTGAGTTGGGATTAAATCCACTATTTGATATACCTAATCTACTAGTTGCCATTACTTTTTAATTTTTTGTTTTATTTCTTCTACTTCGTTTGTTAACTCATCGACCTTAGCATCTTGTTCATCTTTTACTTCTAAAACAGTTATTTCGATTTCTCTTAATAATTGTTCCTTTTCAGCATCAGATAAGAATCCAACATCTCCTTCGGATTTTGAATTTGCACTAATTATTCTTTGTGCAATTGCTGCAAGTTTTATTAGAGAATCATCATTCCTAACTGATACATCGACTAGGTCTTTTATGATTGGTCCAATAACTGCCATATCACCCGCATGACGAATAATATTTTTCATTTCTGCGATTAATTCAGAAATTCTTTTTCTTTTGTTTTGTTGGTTATCATAGATGTCTTTAAACAATCCACTTAAATCCTTGCCCGGAAATAACTCAAAATTTATACTCATATTTTTTTAATTAAGTTCATTATATAAATATAGGGAATAAAAAAACCCCATTTTAGTGGGGTTTTTCTTAATTATGATTTCTTTTTATAATTTCCTTTTTTTTGCTGTTCTGATACTGTCTTTTTAGCAATTTTCTTTCGGTTCTTATCTTTTACTTCTTTTTTTGTAGTTGCCATTGCGTTATTCCTTTTCTAGTTTGTTTATAATAATTTTTATTTTAGGAGTATGTCCTTTAGGTAGTTTATTGATAATTCCATTAAAAGATTTAACTTTATGGTCGTAATAGTTTACCTCTAATATAGTTTCGGTTAAGTTCATTATAGTTTGAGATGACGTCCACATTTTAGGAGTATCCTTTCTCATATTCAATACACTATCTTTTTTAAAGAATTGTTTTCTTAATGCAACACCTACTTGTTTCCAATCGGTAATTTTATCAATTATCTTTTCAGCACTTAATTTTCTCATTTTAGAACTTAAATACTTTTTACCATCAGAATAACCTGTACCAACATAAACATGCCCGTGATTTGTTCTAACAACTGGACTCTCAGTATTTTGTAATTCTAATTGAGGTTTAAGGTTTGGTATATTTTCAACACTTACCATTTGTTTAGGTGTAGAAATAAATGTATGACCACTTAATCCTTTTTTCTTATTTCCCTTCCAAACTATTGTTGCTTTGATTGCTTCTTTAAGAGTTTTCTTTGAGAATATACTTCTCATCTTCGCACCGTCTGCACCATACCCTCTCATATTTTGAATCAACTTTCCTTCCGCCTCATCGTATCCAACTAAAAGGGCTGAATTAACTACGCCTAATCCGTATTCGTTCATCCCCTCACTCCAATCAGTTACCTCATCGTGTAAATAGGCAACTTCAACTCCATCGATTAATTCGTGGATTACTTCTAATTTAGGATGATACCCTCTATCGCGATTTTTTGCTAAAATAAATTTATCATCTATTTCTTTAGAAACTATAATACATTCTTGTATGATATTCATTTTAGGTGTTCGTATGAGTTGGTTATAAATCTCTACAATAAATATAGTTATAAATAAAAAAAGGAGATAAACTCCTTTCTTATTAATTGTATTCTATTTTATTTTTTTCTTAACGATATAGTTGTTAAGAACTAACATATCCATATCACAATCTAAAAACGTATCTATTGCATCTTTAGGGGTGTTTACAATGGTCTTATCTTTAACGTTGAATGATGTATTCAAAACAATTGGATATCCGTTATCCTCCTCTAATTGTCTAAGCAAGGAATATACTCTACGATGTTGTTTAAAATTTAAAGTTTGTATTCTAGCTGAACCATCTATATGTGTAATAGCCGGTAGATTTTTTATATGTTCTTCTTTTACTTGAACTACCTGATTCATATAAGGAACTAATGCTTTGTAATCAAAGTATTTTAATCGGTCTTCCTCTTTTACAATCGGAGCGAATGGTCGAAATCCTTCTCTTTTTTTAATTACCTTATTTACCCTTGCTTTCATTTGAGGGTCTCGCGGATTAGCAAATATAGACCGATTGCCAAGGGCTCTTGAACCAAATTCCATTCTACCTTCGTACCAACCGATAACGTTACCATTTGTAATTTCTCTAGAAATAGTTGTAATAATTTCTGAATGATTTTTATATTCATACCATACTTCATTTTCATAGTTTTTTAATTCGGTTTCGATTTCATCATTAGTATTAAATGTACCTAAATACGGATTTGTATTCGGAACTCTAACGGCGGATTCGTTATGTGTATAATAGTAATTTAATGCACACCCAATAGCAGAACCTGCATCAGATGGAGCAGGTGGAATCCATAATTGTTTATAACCAGTATTTTTTAAAATCTTACCATTTGCAGTTCCATTATATGCACATCCACCACTTAGACATAAATTATTCGTTGCCCTAATAGCAAACATTTTATTTAATAATCTAAAAAATAGAAATTCGTATTGATGTTGAATTGTTGCTGCTAAATCTTTATGTTCTTGTGTTAACTCATCTTCTGGTAATCTATTTGGGAGTTCAAACAACTCCGCTAATTTTTCATTAAACATTGAATTGTTTGAATAATCATATGTAAAATAATTCATATTGATTTCAAACCCACCATCTTCCGTTAATTTATATAATTGTTTAAATTTATTTAAATACGTTTCTGACTTACCATATGGTGCTAAACCCATTACTTTATACTCACCTTCATTTGGTTTAAATCCTAAGAAAGCTGTCATTGTAGAATATAACATTCCTAATGAATGTGGGAATTTAATATTTTGTAATTTTGTAATATTCTTACCTTCTGCAAATGCTAAAACAGTAGTTTCCCATTCACCCACTCCATCTACTGATAATATGGTTGCTCTTTCAAATGGAGATGTATAATAAGAATATGCGATATGTGATAGGTGATGGTCACCATATGCTAAGATTATATTTGGATTTGTAATCTCATATATTTTAGATTCAATTTCTTTAGCCTGTTCTTTATTTGAATCAATAATAGATTTTCGTTTAAAGAAATTAACTAATCCACCTCTTTTAGTAGATTCTTCAATTCGTTCTAATTTTAATTTAGGGTTTTCGTAAAAGGTAACAACTGATATATCATTACCTGTTATTTTATTATCCTTATACAACCAATTGATAGCATTAGTTGGAAATATGGCATCGTGTTTTACTCCTGTAAAACGTTCTTCCTCCATTGCACCGATAACCAACCCATCTAATATCAATGCTGCTGAGGAATCGTGGTAACCACATGCTATACCTAAAATATATTTTTTATTCATCATCTATATCGTCTTCGGTTAAATCAATTTTTGAAATATCAACCCAAAATGGTTCACTTCTAACTGTGAAATCTCCGGTTTCTAAATAATCATTTAACATTTTTTTCTGATGTTGTTTCATCACATTTACAACCTTTGTAATATAATGAGTCTTACAATCGGTCATTTCTCTTATAAGTAGATATAAATGTTTCTTATTAAAATTTTCTATAAACTCACTTCTACGGAATAATTCTAATACTGCATCTGCAATTTGTATATCTCTTTTTTTATTAAAAATAGTAGTAAGATGTTTATCCCAATACAATAACATTAGGTCTTTAAATTCTCTAAACTCACTACCTTCCTCTACTTCATAAAAATCATTCTCTGGATTCCAACTTTCTGGCATATCGGATATCAATGCATTTTGTTTCCAACGTTTGTAGTTACCATTATTTTTTAAAATCAAATGATTCTTTGCAATAATAGTAAAATATGAAAATGCTCTTCCTTTACCTTCTTGAAACATATGCATTTTCTCTACCAATGTAGATACAACTTCGGTTTGAATATCTTTTTTAGGAACATCAAAATATGAAAATTTAAAAGTGTTAATTACATTTTCTGCTAATTTCTCAAAAGGTGCTTTAATTTTTTCTTCGTAAAGTTTACTACGTTTTACTGGGTCTTTTAATTTATTATACTCTACAATTGCATCTTGTGCAGGTGTACCGAAATATATTTTTGATTTTGGTTTTCTTTGTTTTGCCATTTTGGTAATTATAATATTTCGTTTAGGTTTTCAACAATTGTTTTTAATTCGGTAAAAGTTGCACCTACTTCATCATCGGATTCAAATGAACCACGAGTATCGATGTTCCTTAAATTCTCTAATGCGTTAGATACTTTAAATTT
>Ga0208133_1000328_pt1 | contig 19090 bp, 27 predicted proteins | sample ColrivemetaGS535_FD_187595 | JGI IMG/M metagenome (GOLD analysis project Ga0208133, IMG submission 187595) | Estuarine microbial communities from the Columbia River estuary, USA - metaG S.535 (SPAdes) (version 2) | ecosystem: Environmental > Aquatic > Marine > Intertidal zone > Estuary | place... | reverse complement strand
TTTATTTAGAATATGCACACCGATCGTTTGATTTTCCATTCTGTGCATTTAGACAAACCAACACATATGGCAGACATGACAATGACTTCTTTGTGGTGGAACAAATTATTACACAGATGTTAAACAACCCCAATGAAATTAATCTAGGCTACGGCAAACCATACAGAAACTTTTTATGGATCGACGACCTAATCGAATTATATGCAACTGTGTTACAAAAATCAGATCAAGCAAACGGGGAAATTTTCTGTGTTGGTCCCGACAATGCACTTACCATTGAAAGTCTAGTTGAAAAGATAGCTGACAAGATGAACTGGAAGGGAACAGTTAATTGGAATACCAAACCCAAACGAGACGGCGAGATTTTTGTGCTTAATTCCACAGCTGCAAAAGCAGAACGATTATTGGGTTGGAAACCAACTGTAGATTTAGATACTGGGTTAGATCGTGTTATACAACTTTGGCGTAATAAAAATGACTAATACCCTAATTGATCAAGATTTATTAGATAAATTGCACACTGTTGTAATGAATAGTAATTTACCATTAGAAGGTAATGTGTGCTATAACCACCACACTCCGATGCCTTTAAGTACATTCGAACCCATGTATGAAACTAAAAGAAATAATTTAGTAAAACTATCTAATCAAGTTAATCATATTTTAGAAATTGGATTTAATGCCGGGCATAGTGCCGCAATTATGCTTTCGGCAAATAGAAGTTTAAATGTTACCAGTGTAGACATAGGATACCATGCATACACAGCACCGTGTGCTCGTATAGTTGGAGAGTTCTTTTCAAATAGACATACTATCATTTTAAAAAATTCTAAACACATAACATCTGAAGAAATGTCAAAAGCAGATGCTGTGATAATTGATGGTGATCATAGTGCTGCCGGGTTTTTTCTTGATTTGGCATTGTGTATGGCGTATTGCCCTGTTGGAACAATTATTGTAATTGATGACTGGAATCATATGCCTATTCAAAAAACTTTTAAATTATTTGAAAATTTCTTTTCTGTTTATGAAGGTTTGGAGAACTGCGACGATCAAGCATTTTTTTTATTATCAAAATCAATTCGTGATTGTTGATTTGCTTTGTAATGTATTGTTAAGTCATTTAAGTTTGAAAAACAACATGGTAATTAACTTGATATAACAGGTTTAAAAATAGTGTCTTCGATAAACTGAATCAATTCTTGAAATTCTAACGGCTTCTGTTCGTATAGACCATTATGAAGTCCTAACATCAATATTGCAGGGTTAACATGCAATTGCGATATTTCTTCTGTTGTGGGGAATGCATTTCCTGGCCAAAAAGTTTTGTAAAATTCTACAACAGTTAGCGGTTCTAAAGAAAAGAACCGGTAAATATTAAATTCACTTACTTTCTCATAACCACCTTTAAATTTAAAAACTATATTAACAAGGTTCCAGGTATTGATAATTTCTTCGACTACCGATGTTCTAAATATAAAAGGCGTATGGGCCGGGAAAAATTTATCAGGAATCGGTATATTTAAAACATCTGATATGTATTTTACAAAATCATTCCATTTATTGCTGGGTAAAATTTCATTAGACATACCATTGCCTTCAGTTACGGGCCAGTCCTTTAAAGAAATATGTTTTATAAAAAAGTTCTTGCTGTCCAATACTAGATAAGATTCAGTAGTGATTTTTGATACAATATAGAACTTTAAAAGTTGCTGTGCCAGCCAACCATCGATCTCCCTTAGCTCTTTGATATTTATATTAAAGTCATCGGCTGTTAATAATACCAGTTTGTGTCTTGCATAAAACGGTTGAAGTTCTAATTTCCATGTATCGATACCAATACCAATATCTTCAATTACAACAAAATGTGTGCATTGTTCTATTACAAATAAGTCAATACTTCGCGCTTGCCTTTTCATTGCTTCAAAATCTCGAGAGCAAGTGATTGTTACAATCGTATTCAAATTTTCCATAACACCCAATTTATGACTTTAATTTAATTGAATCAAAAACATCGTTGGGAGTAATATCGTTGATGTTATGTACAATTTCTAAATTATCTAAATTCCCAGTGTACTTGACTCCTAACAATTTAACATCGGGATTAAACAATAACCCAGCAGTGTTTGGATTTTTAAAATCTCCAAAGCATCCTTCTAGTATTGATCTATTAGATATGTAATCTAATGTTGTACAAAGAATACTTTGTCTTCCGTTAACCCACCGTCGTATATATTTACTGTATGAATCTGGCGCAATCAAGTAATCTGCTTTTTTAATTAAATTAATATGCTGAGTTAACGTAAATCTTCTGGTTACATCAAAAATTCGAACATCAAATAATAAAGATTTGTCAACTGTTTTAACAGGATTATCAAACAAAAATATTTTAGAATACGGATAGTTTGTTAATATTAATTTGAATAATTCTACATAATTTTTGTTTGAATATTGTTTTTTTTCATCTTTACCTGTTAACTGAACACATATTGAAATTCCTTTCTTTGAAAGTAACTTATCTAGTTGTTCTTCCTCATTGACAGAGCAAGGTATATCAAACCCAGGAATCTCCTCACCTGGGTATATTCCCTTGAGTTGTTGGGACAATCGATCTCTAATTTTCCAGTTGTTTAATTCTGGAATTTGTAAATTGACATACTCTTTCTGGGAAATTTGATTTAAAAAATTTACATTTTTGAAAATGTTTTGTAGCACTGCATGTAGTGGATATTCTTTGTCAATTGACAGAGTTCCAACCTCTTCTAATTCAGAGCGGTCGTATACCCAATAAATTTTTAATCCTTGCCGTTCATTAACTAAATTAATAGAAGGTTGTTCTGTCAGCATCCTGAAACAATCGCCCAATCCACTATGAAATCTAATTTTAAATTCTTTCACGGCCATTTGATATTTTTTAAAAACCACTCTGCAATTTTTTTATGGCCCAAAACAGATGGGTGTTTGTTCCAGGTATAGTACTGTTTGTAATGTAATCCAGGTTTAATTTGGGTATGGTACACCGGCCTGCTAATATCAGCTCCCCAGTCATCGTTCAATATATTAACTAACGTATTTGCATTTAAATTAAACCCAATGAAGTTTTCAAAATTAAAATTCAAATTGGAAGAACTATTGCACATTGGATTATCGAACAAATTAAATTTTATTATAGTTACATTACATCGTTTTGATATTGCATCCAATGCAGACAGTACATAAAATAAATCAAATCGATCAACATACCCTTTATTTTTCATCTCGCCCACTGCAATTGGATAATGTCCGTCTACAGACGGAACAGAATTTCTATCACGCAATGTGCTTGTGATTCCAAAAAGTATTAAGTCACCTTGTTCTAATTTTCCTTCTTCAATAAATGCTAGCAGTTTGTCTAGTTGTACATAATTGCCACATCCACGTTCTGCAAAATTTATCAATGAACAATCAAATTCTTTGGCCAACAATGCTACAAAACTAACATGATTTTTTAAATATTCAAAACGATCGTCATATGACATGTTGTGTGTTGGCGGATATTCTGGGTTATAATTAAAATCTTGAGGACCAAAATCATCTTGATCACCCACTACAAAACTATCTCCAAATGCCAATATTCTTTTCATTTTAAACGATTTAAACCTGATATATTCAATACCTCGAGATATCTTTTATACCCCGGATGAGTTGGCAAATGTATAGCGTGTCCTGCGTATTCTTCCTCAGTCCATGTGCCCCAATTTAATACTTTTGAAAAGTTTAAATTAGGTCTCTTTTCTGAAAATTGATTTGCTAAATTTAAAAATTCAGGAATAGATTCAAAGTTGTGAGTTTGCACAATCAAGTTCCACTGCCATTCTACATTGGGTTTATTTTTTATTGTGTTGTACAAATAATGCAGATTTTTCCACAACAAGTCCCAATGGCCGCCTACTCTTACTGTTTTATAGCTATCTTCGTTGCCCGCATCAATACTTATTTCAATTTTCTTTATGTGATCAAAAAACACTTTGTATTTTTTCTGTATTTTTTCAGTCATCATAGTGCCATTGGTTGACAGATTAAATCTTAAGTTTGGCCACAAATCAGTGTGTGTAAAAATCTGTTCAGTTTCAAATAATTCTCTGTACATTTCTGAACTGAAAATTTCCCCACTACCATCCATGCCTATTGTTTTATGTTCATTGTGCGGTTCTTTAAACATTGAATTAAAAACTTTACGAGCAACAAGTAGTCCGCTGTTTTTATTCTCATCATCCAGTTGAGTTATTTTATCAGTTCTGCACGATGGGCATTGTAAATTACAGCTATGATCAATAACTAGATGAACGTGCGAAGGGGTCTGACGTATTGATTGGAACAGTTCAGTTTGATTGCTTTCGGTATTGTCCCACAAGCCGCCTGTTTGCCAGTTCTGTATATTGGGGCAAGTTTCAGAGTTACAATAAGAATAACTACCGTCAAGAATAGTATTTCTTATTATGTTGGCTTTTTCACCCAGCCAAATGTCACATAGGTCATCTGTCAACACGTTACCAATTTCTGCCGGATTCCATTGCGGGCAACATATGTTTACAGTGCCGTGTCTTCTTACTTCAGCATAGGTAAAAGGCATGTGGCACAACAATTCCTTGCCCGGAAATTCAAATTGCTGTTTGAATTGTTTATGATAAGAAAGTTTACCAAACTTACTGTCGTGCAATATGATACGTTCGCTCTTGTTTGTCATTTTATTGTTCCATACCAGTTGCCCACTCCAGTTCTTCTTTGGTATAATTCAATAATTCTTTGTTATGAACTTCATGAACTACATCAACTGATAACAAGAAGTTTTTGTATTTACTAAACTTTTCTTTAAAAGATTTATAAGATTCTTTGGCTGTTTCTAAGTTGCCCGGATCTAACATTATTCTAACAATTATATGGTTGTATTTTGCCACAGTGTCGTTTGCTATGCCCTGTTCAGTAGTCAGCAGTGCAGCTTCGACAGCATCTGTGAATTTATCCAACCCAAGTTTTTTCACATAATTTAAATGTATGCTAAACACCACATCACTGTATTCTGCTAATTCAGCATAGTATGCAGGAGTATTACTACCGTTGGTAGTTGTGTTAATGATATGGTCTTTTTCTTTTAAAAATTTTACAAACGGCAAGTAGTCTTTGTAAACAGTTGGTTCACCACCAGTTATTGAAAATTTAGTTCGTTCATCCTTCATCCAGAAATTGTTTAAGTTATTATAACAATTTTCCAGCATATCAAAATTTAATTGAGAAGCAAAATTATTATGACTGTTTGGAGCACAATACCAACAATCAAAATTGCATCTTCTTCCAATATCCCATATTACTGACCTAAACTGCCTATAATCGTTCGACATAACTATCATTGGATCAACTGACGTTTTTTCTTCTTTTAGTTCTATACTGGTAGTATGACCACCTGTATCCTTAAACTGACTGTAGATTAAATGTTGTTTTTTTACTTTAGGTACAGCCATGTCTGCTCCGCAAGAGCATGATTTTTTTGTGCATTCTACCCATACATAATTTAATAAATCGTGAGCTTTGTCTTGCAGTCCCGACACTACATTAATATTACCTAGCCAGCCGCCTTCTCCGCACGTTCCACGAAATACATTACCATCAAAGTCAATGTACAATGTGCGTAAACCAGCACTACAATACCATCCTTTCCAGTTGTTTAAGCCGTTGCTGTGCAAGTACTCAACAGTGTGCTTTGAGTAGTTCAGTTTGTTATCAACAAAAAATATATTTTTATTGTCCATTTAAACTGTGTTCCCTAGCATTGCTGATTTTACTTTATTCATTTCGGGAATCGTAGTAAATGTATTTTCATCTCGTATACGATCCAACTGTCGAGTAATTTCAACAAACTCTTTTGCAGATTCTCTGTCAAAGGGAGTTGTTAGTTCGTGAAGTACGTATGAAAGTCTACTTGATATATCAGCGTCATACTTGACGTTAAATTCAACAACAAAATTTTCTAGTTTATTAATAATTTGTTGTTTAAAATTATCTGGTAAGATACGCACATGATAATGTTTAGGATCCATCAGCATGTTAATAAAGAAATTGTCATGGTTAATTCCAAACTCTTTCTTAGATTTAATCACTCCAATTTCAATTAGCTCAGTGATTATTTCGGGTAGCCTACACACATTCCATGCACCAATTGTCATTCCAGGTCGTACAATAATATTATCTAATTCCATCATGGCTTTGAGATTTGCTTCTACTTTACTCCATACTGTGCCAGCACGGATTAATTCAGCACGTTCTCCAACTTCGTCAATACTGGGCCATACTTCAATTTTGCCTGGTTCCCATTGGCGCCAATAATCCAATACGTTCTTCCCACCGTATGTAAGTGTACTAGCATTTGTATTGTACGAAATGCGAACATCAAATCGTTTGTGTTCAACTAACATGTCTAGAATTTGCCAGTGTTCTGGCATCATAAGTGGCTCACCGCCTGCAAAGTATATTTTCTCCACATGCTCCACTTGCTCTTTTAAAAAATCAAAATTTGTTAAATCGTCAACACTGGCAATATTCCACACTTTATCTTGTTCATCTATCCAGCCTAGCTTTTTAGCATCCGGAACCCAGGTTGAACTATAGCGTGGACCACAACTACGGCATTTAAAATTACACAAATTACTGAAACGGAAATCCCAATATTTCAACTCCATTGTGTCACATGTGCCGTCAGGCTGGGTAATTTTTGGAATTTCTTTTAATACATCTGGAAAATCTCTAGCATGATGCACTCGTCCGCTTTCACCAGTCACCCGTTCTTGGTCAAAACATTTATTGCATATTTTGGGTTCAATGCCTTCAATCATGTCCTTACGAACAGACTTCATGCTATCACTGTTCCAAATCTCTTCAATCGATTGCGTATTTAAATCGCCAGCAAAATAGTTGTGTGTACTGGTCAAACAGCATGGGATAACTTTTCCACTAGGTTCAAATGCAAGATGCATCCATGGAACAGCGCATAATGTTTTTCTAAATTCGCTTATGTTTTTAATTTTGATTGGCATCGTTGTCCTGTGCATATAGTACGTTACTTATGTCGTCGTGCAAGCGATCTTGAAAATTCCTGCATCTTTCAATAAACACATTGTGATTATGTTCAAATCTGGGATACAGCTCTTTCATAACTTCATGCAGGTCTTCTCGGTTTATAAAATCTAAACTGGCCTGTATTGCTAACTCTATTCGACGTTCGTTATCAGACTCAAGATCGTAACTTTCATCAATGTATCCGCTAAAAGTTTGATAACCCATGTCTCTAAGATATTGCAAACTGTACTGACCGTTTATTAGCACAAATGGTTGAAAATATTTTATGGGTTTGTATGTTTTTTCGCTAAAGAATACATGGCTGACAAATGTTTCGCATACTATGTGCAAATAGCTATGATAAAATTTATCAGTATATGCATCAATTATAACTGCTTTAGGTAAATCTTTGTCAAATGGATTTTCGTAATGTGTTGGCAAAGTTAACTTAACGTCTTCTGGTAAGTGCAGATCATTGAACTTTTTAGAATAAGAATCATATTTGCAGTTGAATGTGATAAATGATCTATTGTGAGGTGTATACCCAGGATAGTCTTTGTTTGCAAAACTTAGCAATCCTTGATCTTTATATGGATACAACGCCGTTAATGTTGCCCACCGATGTGGGTGGCATATTCTGTTAAGAGAGATAAATTTATAAGGTCTACATTTACCATTAAAAATATGCTCCTTTCCTAAATTATGTTCTTTTATAATATTGTTGCTGAAGCTGGCAAATTCCCAATAGTTATAATGTACAGATTTGTACTTGGCAGATGGAGCTGGATTACCTGTCAACGCTACAAAATTGTTGAATGATAATCCATATAAACTACAAAGTTCTTCTACAAAAATATCATACGCACTCCATGCAAATCCTTCCATAGGATGGGCTACCAGTATTAAACAAACACCATTTTTAATATCGCTAATCACTAACTCTGGAATCGCAGGTGTACTATCTGCTCCGGGAATTTTGTAAAAAATTGGGTAGTAGTACTTGGCCTCTATTTCGTTTGTTGAAAATATTTCATGAAATGCTTTGTCAAGGCCAAAATGGCAAATACTTGATTCGCCCATGTGTTTGACATAGAGGTTGACTGGTTTTAGGTCCATAGGCTATCTCTAGCCTTGATAAGACGAATCATCATGGCTTCGTCTTCTGCTTCATACGCTGATTCAATTTCCTGTAGCAGTGCATGAGACTTATCGCTCATGGCTTCAAGTTCGGGACTTCTATCACCACTAAAACTCAACTTGCCACCATTGGCTATTCTGCTGGCTTCACAGTACTCTGTCCAGCCGCTGGCATCATATGGATCAGGCCGATTTGGATAGGTCACAGTCCACCATGTGTAAAGTTCTTTTATTTCCCGGGCACGTTCTGCTTGTGATGTGGGCTTACCATAGTTGGCATCAGTTTCTTCCACACCCCAATCTGAACCCATGGTCAATGTCATGGCCCAGTCGAGATGGTCAAGGCCTGCTTGGGGACAACGCCAAGTTCTCCAACGCCACCATCCACTGGCCCAGAAGGGAGGATTGTACTTGGCACGGGCGTCTTTATCACCCCAGGCAATGTGACTCCATGCTGATTCTATCTCAACAAAATCCACCAGCTCATTGAATAAGCAAGGCAAAAAGCGGTTCCCCACATCCCGCCATTGACCCGGCTTAATATCCCGGGGATGAGCGGTAAGACTATTAGTGCGAGTAACCCAACGGTTGTTAATGTAGTACTTGATATCATATAGAGTCCTTACAGGCCAAGTTACAAAATCTTGAATATGTCCCAGTGCTTCTTCCGCTAGCCAGTAGCGGAAGTTGTGTTTCATTTGAGCAGTAGTGTTCCAGTCGTCCCATTCTTCAGATGTACCAGCACTGAGTTTTTTAGTGCCGCGAATCCAGTCTGCAAAAGGAGTACAACTCCAATAGTTAGTGTGCTGTGCCATCTTGTACCTTATTCATTGAATGTATGCTGTTTAACGGCGCTGTGTACACCGCAAACTGTGTTGCCTCATGCAGGTTGGAGAAATACCGTGTTGTCAAAGTACCTCCCACCATATAATACCTAACTTCCCACATTATTTCCTATCCCCGAACAAGTGCAACAAGTTGATAAACAAGTTGATAAAGTCCATGTAAAGAGTTAAGGCACCTCGAATCTCCACAGCATCGTTGGTATCGTAACTGACTTCTTCTCGAATCTTTTGTGTGTCGTATGCGGTCAATCCTAGGAATATGATAATTGCTAGAGCAGAGATCACCATCTGCATTACCGTTGAACCAATAAAGATATTCACAATACTGGCAATCACAATAGCAATTAGTCCCACAAACATGAACTTGCCTAGACTATCAAGACTCTGTTTGGTAAAATAACCATACCCACTCATTACCGCAAACAATACGGCTGCACCCATAAATGCTGACACAATTGATCCCATGGTGAACACAGCAAAGATGGTGGCAAAACTCAGTCCCATCAGTGCCGCAAAGCCATGCAAGCATAACTGTGCCACGCCTTTACTAGGATTAGTGGCCAATACCATACTGACTCCAAAGATTGCCGCTAGCGGAGCAAATATCACAATCCACTTTAGCACACCGGTAAAAAAGAATTCCAGCAACTCCGGGCTGGTGCCCACAAAGTAACTGACCACCATGGACATAACAACAGCCAAACTCATGTGCCCATACACACGTGCCATTGCTGAGTTGATTTCGCTGGCAGAACGATATGACATTCCACCTGTATAAGTTGTTCCAAACATTTTATTCTCCTTTAATAAATTGCGCCAATTCAGGCGACTTCCAACCAACGGGTTTCAAAACTTTACCATCTTCACGTTTACGTACTTTGCCAGTTGCATGATCAATCTTGGCAAAGTTTGTCTGCATTACTTCTTTCCACGCACCTTCAGCATCTGCACCCATGCTATGGACAGCACCAATAGTAACAACTAATATATCAATCAGTGCATCTAATTGCTCTACCCGATCATCGGATAAAGTGGCTTCTAACAATTCTTGATGTTCTTCACTGATAAGTTTAACATACATTGCATACTGTAGTTCATTAAATGAGTCTACAGTTTGATCGCAAGCCCGCATAAATTTTTCTTGATCTCTAAACGGATTCATATTAAGCCATCCTATCTACATTTTGTCCCGGGCGATTTAGTTGCCGGTTAATTTCCATGCGTCTGGCTTCGTTGGCTTTGAGATCTTCTCGAACTCTTAGTTCTTCAACACGCTGTGCTTCGTGTCGTTTATCTAAATTATTAATTGACATCTGTCTATACATTTCATTATTGTATTCTGTGATTCTACTAACTGTCATAATTTTTCTCCTATTTCAAAGCCCCTGAATCTGAGGAACCTGGGGAACCGCAAACTAAACGATCCGTCTTGATTTTGTGTGACTGCGTCTGCTCGCACTTCCACAATCTGTCCAACGACTTCACTACCTGCACTCCAAAAAGTATCACGATCATTATCACTAAAACCACTACCCACATTGACCATAATTGATTTACCGTCGTCCACGCCCTCGCAGACCAATGCCCCAAGACGTCCGACATTTCTTCCAGTACCTTCTTCCAGCGACTTGACCTCAAGACTAACTTCGATAAACGGCTTGAGCTTGAGCCAAGCAACACTTCTTTTACATTCATATTGTGCCTCTGGATCCTTAATCATAATACCTTCATAACCACCTGCAACTGCCTTTTGATTAATTTCTTTAAAACGTACTTGGCCGGCTTCCGTATCTAAATCAACAAGTTCGTGCCCCACAACTGTCACGTTAGGTAACAGGTCTTTATATGTTTTATGCCAATAATAAATCATATCACTTCGAGCAGCTTGATCTTTATTCCAAAAACCTTTTTCAAAATCCTCTAAGGGTAACACATCAAACAAATTAAGAACAGCATCACCTGCTGCTACATTGTCTTTACGATGCACTTGTTTCATTAAGTCTTGAAAACTGCTGCTCATAATCTCGCCGTCTAGTACAACATCTATATTTTTGTCAGTGCCGTGTGTTTTCACCACATTACTGAGTTGTTCTACAATGTGTGGGAAATTAGCAAGCTCTTTGCCATTGCGACTAAACATATCCACACGACCGTCACTACGTACAATAGTGATAACCCTAACGCCATCCAGTTTAACTTCGATAAGTTTCTTCCCTGCCACTTTAGATTCATGATTTGCACTATCATGAGCAAGCTGACAACCAAAAACAGGAATAGCATAATCAGCATATTTCTTCTCCACCACTTTGTTGATTGTTTTTTCACTAACACCGCAACGCAGATCTTTGATCAGTATGCGTCGATACCATCCATTCCATTCTGCCTTGGTGGCAGATGCCATCATCTTAGCAACAGTGTCACGGGCAAGGTTGCCGGTGAGTTCACGATTAACGAAACCAGTAATAATGAGACTAAAACTATCCCAATCCAAGCCATCACCATCTTCATCTTTTTTCTCCGGTATTTGTTTAAGTCCAAATGTAATCATAGGGTCTAATGCAAGTCGGCAACCCGCAAAGAATTCGTTATTGCCTTCCTGGGCAATAACTTCAATAATGGCTTCTTTGTTTAAACGACTTGGATGGCACTCCAAGTCCCAAATGTGGCTAGCGCAACGACTCATTTCAACTCCGTTAATTAACTGTTAATGTATGTATTATACAGTGTAGTTATCAGTATGTCAAGTGTGTTGATGTCTTAAATGGCTTACCTACTTCAGCATATTCCAATTGTTTCATAATTTTGTGTTTCATTTGGCAAACTTTTGGATGAGCATGATCGTACTCAAATGCTTTCATAAAGCGGCCCCAACCATTTGGTCTAGCACGTTTTGGAACACGACTGTCCAAATACGTGCTGATAGCTGTGGTGTCAAAACCAAATTTATCAATCAGTTCCTGTGCTAGATTAAAAGAATGGGCTCCCATTTCGTCTCGGTGTCCATAGTACTCTTGCTCTCTGCGATCCTTGGCATAGTATGCAGTGCTTTCGTATCCAGGAATATCTTTGAAATTTCTAGCACGATATTGACGAGTATGAATGATTTCGTGAAGCACAGTGTCTGCAAAAACTGTGCAAATTCGACCCCATCTGTACTCACTGGTTTTCATAGTTTGTGCATCGGGCGGACAGGCCAGTTGTATTTCAATAAATCTTTTATTTCCAGCGTTATCCAAATAGCTGTGGTAAGCGCCACCAATCCAAATTTCACCTTTGCGTACAGGTGCAAATCGACTGGTTGTTACCTTTACAGGTAACAGTGTTTTGATGTGCTTGCTCACAAGGCTGGTGAACTGACCAATGGTGAGACGTTTATCCACAATCTCGGGTTTGAGATTGTGGAGCATTGAATACAGCATATCTCGATCCAACAAAGACCAGTTAAACGCCTTACGGGCCATGGCACACTCCTATACATACGTATTTATAGTGTACTAGGGCTTTCAGTTATATGCGCATTTTATGGGCGTTTTTCAATGACCTTATCAGCCAATCCGTAAGCAACCGCTTCTGCGGCACTCAAAAACGTATCAAATTTCATAGCTTCGTACAGCTGAGCATATGTTTTTCCAGCTGTATTATGCTTAACATACAATTCAGTTAGGCGTTCGTTGATACGCTTGGATTCTTCAAAACTGCGTTTTGCGTCTTCAAACTCCAGTTCCTGTACATGCACTGTGCCACGTGTGCCCGGAGTACCAGAACTAACACGGTGGATCATGGTGCGTGATTCAGGCAACACAAACCGCTTGCCAGCCGCACCCGCTTGTGACAAGAAACTGCCCATGCTGCATGCTTGACCCATGACATAGGTTGCTACATCTGGTCGAATAAACTGCATGGTATCGTAGATAGCTAGTCCTGCTGTAACACTACCACCTGGGCTATTGATAAACAAATTGATGTCTTCATTTCCTTGACTTTCCAAAAACAGCAACTGGGCAACCAACAAACTTGACGTGTGTTCGTTAACATCAGTGTCCAACATGATCACACGGTCTTTGAGCAAACGACTATAAATGTCATAAGCTCGTTCACCCTTGGGCTCACTTTCAATAACCATTGGTACCAAATTGGGCATCTTTATCCTTTAATGTTTGATGTGTTGTATGTCTGGGCAAAGATGTCTTTCTTTACTACGCCGTAGTCTCCAGCACCGTGACGTACAATATAGTCTTCGCCGGCGTTATACGCTAATGATTGTCCATTATACTGTAATACAACTGAACCGTCGTGGTCTGCCAGCTTGGCATGTTTATGAATCTTTTTGGGAGAGCATTCTCCGTCGCCCAAATCGTCTTTGTATTCTTTGAACTTTTCAGGAGTAATAGGATACTGTTCACCCTTGGGCCCAGTCATGATATAATGACCTGGCTCGTATCGAACCGGACCCTCCAGTGTGTCAACTGTGCCTGAATCTCGAGCAATCTTGTATTTTTCGATGGCTGGCTTTTTGAAAGTTTCAAAACTTCCGTTCAAGAACCAATCGTCAGTGATGCCTTCCATTGATTCTACAATATTAATAAACTCTTTGATCATTGCTTGTCCAGCTCTTTGAATGCTTCAGATGAACGTGTGTTTTCGTTTTGTTCACGAACATTTCGTTCCTTGGCTCGACGCAGCACGTTTGCATCACCGGTGGGCAGTGCCACCAGCACAAATGCTGTGTACTTGTTGCCTGAACGAACCACAACTGGATTCTCGTCTACGTTCTTGGCACCGTATGTTTCAACCCCAGTCACATCCACAGCATTACAACTGGTCTTGGTGGCCTTTTCAATTCTGCTGGACTGTGTTGAGCCAGTTTCAAATTGCTTGGTGTTTGAACTCACTGTGCCGCCTGCACTGTAACAGATCTCTGTCAAGGCATTGGTACGAGCCAAATGCACAGCCATGTTGTAGCTTTCAGAAGTACCTTCTGCAGCTGCAAAAACAGCACTGTCGCTGGTGGGCAACTTGCCCATGAAACTTGGACGGCGCTTCAATGCCTGGTCAATGGATTTTTCTTTATACTCGCGTTCGTTTTCCACACGCTTTTGATAAACATCAGTTGTGCCGCATGCTGTCAAAAGAGCAACAATGGGTAAAAGTGTTAGAATTTTTTTCATCTCAGTTTCCTACTTTCTTAATATATTGACCTGCTTTGTTTAAATCCTGTCCCGCACCTTCTACAGCACCACCAATAGTGCCGCATGCGGTTAGGGTCATAACTACCAAACTCAAAATTATCATTTTCATTTTGCCATCTCCTGACTGTGTGTTTTAACTGTGTCTATGCCGTTGTCCAACATTTTAGCAATACCGGAAAATCCAACAGTTGCCAAAACTAGTCCAAAGACAGTGCCTAAAATAAATGCCTTCATAAAGTTGCCTTTCTATGTGTGTTAAACATGTTAGTATTATAGCGCATCAACTGTCCAGTGTCAACAACGAATTTCACCAATTAACTGGTATGATACTTGCAATTAACATTGGATTCACTTTTAAAAGTTCCACCAATATCCAAAAGAAGATTCTTCCTAGCACGTTCTCTTGCATAGTAGCAAAGACTGTCTTGCTGTTCTAGCCCAACTTCAGATTCTGTCAATTTGTAAGTTTTACCATCAATATCAATTTCAAATTCCACAGTACACAAGTTCCTAGGGCCGTCCTTGCCTTTGACTTTGATTAGATTTTTAATTGGACTCACAGTGTGTTCAGTAACCAAATTGCTTGTGGTATTCACTTTGCAGCCATCCGGACCTTCGGGTATTGCCGCAACTTCCACAGGCACTTCTTTGATTTGAACAATCACTTGAGGAGGTGCTTGATCGCATGCTGAAACCATCAAGGCCAAACATATAATTGAATACCGCATATCAACTTTCTATCAAGTTACAATAGTGTTAGTATACTTGAATTATTTGTATTTGTCATCCAGTGTGACACTCGAAAGAGCAGCAATGGTTTGGAACTTTTCCCAAGCCAATTTGGCAGTGGGATTGGCCTCCAATTCACTATTGGGCAACACTGCTTCCAACCAAATTTCCGGACGTCGTTGAGGACGAGCACCAAATTTACGAGGTTGATGCATTTTACCATCTTCGTACAGCATACAGCTCACACTGCGGAATTTGTCCTCATCGTCTTTGCTGTGGAAATCATAATTGCTCCATTCGGGATTACTCAGTCCTCCTAGGCAGTAACCCGTCCAAATTCCTGTCCACTGCACATCATCCCGTGGATCAAAATCTGTACGAGTGATCAATACCAACACATCATCCATGCTCACACGGCCTTCCACAATGTCCAATACACAACGGCTGTAGCTTAGTCCAATTTTCATTTGTTATCCTTTATGACCATGAGCCGGCTCTTTTCGAACCAGCTAACATTGTATTAAAATCCACCATGCAAAGATTTTCCTTTGCAAAATTCAAATCGTTATAATTATCTAAAGTGATAATTTCTTTATGGAATCCTACATTGATCAAATCTAGTTGTTTGTCTTTTTCAATTGATTCAATTACTGCTTTTGCTAGAATTTCATGATTGATTTTACAGAGGTGATTGAATCTACATTCCATTCCCTTCCATAGGTCTCTCATGACTTCTGTAACATTAAATGTTTTTTTCAATTCAAGTGCTTGCGCATCTTCTGTTAAACAGCCATGTGCTATGTTAAGATGTGGCCACTCTTGTGCGTTTATACTGTTGATAAATGCTGGTATAATTATGGGTTTACGCAGGTCCAGCTCTAAACAACGATAACTTATTTCACCCAATCGATGGCGTTGAAGACGAAGGGCTTGCGCATCTCGCCAGATTTTACTTGCAAAATTTTGACCAGCATCCCATATACTCCTGTCGGGTACAAATTTTCGCCATGCTTCATATCTATAATTAGAAAGATTACTAAGGTACGGCGCATTTTCAAAATACCAAAATCTGTGTTCACTGGTGAGCACAAAAACCAGTTGGTCGTGTTTGGTGAGATTTCCAGATTTGATCTGTTTATCAAACATGTCCATTTGCCAATCTTGGCAACAGCCCTCTATGCTGTTATTCAAAACAGAGTCAACTTGAAAATAGTTTCCTACCTGTACTGGCCAGAGATCAAATTGGCTAGTGGGATGTGGGAAAGCAAAGCTGTCGCCAATAACGATTAAATTACGCATGGTCATTTATGAAATTACTGTTTCAGGTTTATGAGTTTTAAAAACATTTTGTCCGCAACGCCTAACAGCGTCTGCCAGCACCTGCGGCGATTCTTCTGCAATTTCTTCCAATTCAGTTTGAGTCATTTCACTTTCGAATGCCCATATCTCAGGAAACCTCTGTGGGTTGGCCCGTGCTCTTAACACCGCATGTCTAGGTATAGGTAAGTCAATCTTCTCGTTACCTTTTAGCACAGCCCAGAACTTTTTCTTGTCATATTCAGTTACATTAAAGATCCATTCAAAACCCACTGTATCAAAATAACACATGTATGCATTCATGTTAGCCTCTTGATGCTGTTTGGGTGCGAGTAATAGTGGGACCGCTGCTTTCAAAGTCCATGCCAGCACCACGTCCTTCGTAACACCGGCCATTCCATTTCATGCTGATTTTAACGGCCTTGTTCACAATTACATTGAGCAGGACCTTGTCTTCAAAGTCCTGCACAACAGCTTCAGTCATCTTGACAGATTTTGCCATTTTGATTTGACACGTATCACTGTGCCTCAGTACTGTTGCCACTTGCAGCCTCCAATTCTAAAACACGATTGCGCAATCGATTGACTTCTTGTTCCAAACTAGCAATGTGGTCAGCAATCTGTTGCATGAACACACTGGTGTTTATGCCAGTTGTACGCAACAGTTCTGGTATGCTGATCGGTGTTGAGTCTGCATCTGTCATTTAAATCTCCAATAAAATGTCGGGGTTCCAACCACTTTGTTCACTGTAGCTGTCGTTTTCGTAACCACGTGGGTTACACACAACTCTTGTTTCACCAATCACATAATCAAACGGCTGATGCATATGACCATGTGTCCACAACACAATCTGCGGGTGATCCATAATGAACTCACTTAGGTCGCTGGCATATCCACCGTTCATAAGTGTTTGGCTAGCATATTGTTCACTCACACTTTTGAAACTAGGAGCATGATGGCCAACCACCACGCACTTTTTGTCCTTGTGTTCTTGCACGATCAGTTTGATGTAACCCAGTGTCTTGTCATGCCTGATAGCAACATCCAGCGCACTCATGGCTGCATACTCACGCTGGTCATTACGAACAATACGGAAGTCGTTCATCATGTCTTTCATGGCATGCATGGTGAGTGGATCACGACGATTCATATCAGTCCACAGTGTACCACCCACAAACACAACATCGTTGATGATCTTCATGTCTTGCTCCAACATGTACACGTTGGGGTACTTGGCGCACTCGTCACGCATGTAGTCAACAGCTGCATAAAACTTGCCATGATAGAATTCGTGATTGCCCATGATGTAGATCACATGGGGAAACTGAAAACTGCAACGCTTGAAGAAGTCACGGAACCGTTGTGCTTTTTCCTGTCTGCTACTAAGCATTTCAAGCATGGCTGCAGTTCTGACATTTTGCTCTGGAAAGTCGTGCAGATCTTGAGCAATACAAATATCGCCGCCCAGAATCAGTACATCGTAGTTCTGATCATTCTTAATGTTAATGTCACTGAACTCCAAGTGGAGGTCACTGACTAATTTGATTTTCATTTAAATCTCGTCGTAGTTTTCTTTAATAAATTTCTTTGCATCTGCTTTGGTAAGATTGCCTGATTCGTATTCATCAATAGCATGTTGCAACGCTTCTTCAACAAAACTGTTAAATGTCATATCACGTTCGTGAGCCAGCTTCATGTATTGTAACAGATCTTCATCAGGAATATCAATCGGCAAGCTGACTCGTGTGTCGTAGTCTTCACCTTCTCGAATAGCCAAACACTTTTGGATAAAGTCGTCATCCACTTCCAGATCAATGTAGTTGACATCGTCCCATGCTTCGTCTTTGCTCACATCTCGACGTTTGGCTTCCTTACGATTCTTCTTGCGGAAGTCCGGGTTAATCATACGGTATGCACGATTATGCACATAGTCATGTGCCTGCACTTCATACACAGTTTGATCTCGAGTATCAAATGTGATTGTAAAACTGTGACCATCTTGCTCACCGTTCCAACTGTCTAGCTGATAGACATTGTCTCCGTAACATTGCCACATGTAGTCGCTACCTTCAGTAATTCGATAGCCAACCAATTCCATCCATTCTTTCATCGTAATCATTGTTTGTTTCCTTCTTCGTTATAAACAATATTTCTTGCCTCAGCATGTGTTTCACACAAGGTAGTAACCCATCCACCACCAACACGTTTGCCAGTTCCGCCACATTCTTCACAAGTAACACCACTCATGCTTTCTGCCATACGAACCATTCCGTCAATGACATCATCACCGCCTGTGTAGTAGAAACGCAGTGTGCCAAACTTCTCTTTGACTTGATCCAGGGTAACTTGCGCCACAACTTCTTCTTTTTTATTCTTCCAATCAATGTGATGTTGAATATTGCCCATGAGCTGATCCAGGATATTGTACCAACCATCTCCACAAGCAAATCCCCAACACATACAAGTTTCCATCATGGGCAAATTACGGTTCACCATCATCTTTGGATACTTGGTACACAGTAGTTCGTCCAATTCTTGTTTCATTACCAATTCTCCACGCCAGATATTTCTGTTTTGAACACACCATCCAAACCATTAACAGAGGTATGCACAGTTAATGTAGTAACACTACCAATACCGCCACTGTTGTCTTGTAGCAACTCAAATGAGATTGCTTCTGGAAACAGGTCCATGGTGTCTAAAATCTTAACAACTTCTTCTCTACATAGATACATTATTGTGCCGCTTTCACATAGTTGAGTCTAGTAACATCGTTTTGATGT